>ERZ724527.697-NODE-697-length-16366-cov-5.546135_pt1 | contig 16366 bp, 13 predicted proteins | sample MGYA00376060_ERZ724527 | MGnify/ENA primary metagenome ERZ724527 (study PRJEB28724, sample SAMN07190886) | activated sludge metagenome | isolation source: activated sludge of sewage treatment plant in Hong Hong | place: USA: Christiansburg, Virginia | collected...
CTAAGCAAACAGTTTGAAAGACTACCTTAGAATAAATAATGATCACATTCACTATTAAATAATTATTTTTACTTCATAAACCAATTAAATCGCGGCTGTATTATATATGAATACTATTTTAAAGTACATTTTAATTGGCATTGTTTTATTAAGCATGCATGCCAATGCTCAATTTAAACCAGTTGAATTAACAGGTAAAATAGGTAAATATTCAATTGAAATGTTTATTACACAATTTGATAAATCAACCACACAGTTTAAGGGAAGCTATAACTATAAAGGAAAAAAAGGTGCATTACAAATAAAAGGAGAACTCAAAGGGGATTGCATAACCATTGACGAATTTTTTAAAAACAAAAATACCGGCTCATTTTATCTATCTAAGGAAGATGGTGATTCGCTGAAAGGCTTTTGGAAAGCTGAAAACAAAGATCCTCTAATAGTTTTACTGAAATATAAAAATGCTGAAACTGCAAAACAACTAGCGCCTCATGATTTAATGACCATAAATAAAAACACCTCAAATGATATTGACGGAACTTATAAAGTTGAACAGTATTTTATTAGTGATTTGTTTCATCCAAATATTGATATAGTTTTTAATGGCGGTACAGCCAATTTTAAAAAGTTAGGTAAAGATTCCTTACAGTTTTTAGTGGAGATGGTTTGTGGCCCAACGTCTCACATAGCATACGCTAGTGGGAAAGCAGTAAAAAAAGGAAACCTATATATATACAAAGCCAATATTTCTGGTGAAGCTGATAATTGGTGCGAGATTACATTTACCTTTAGCAATAAAAAAGTGATAGCCGTTGCTAATGCTTCTTTTGACTGTGGTTTTGGGGCAAGAGCCTATTTAGATAATGAACTCATTAAAGTAAGCAATAAACCTTCATTTGAAAATGAGTAGAATTTGTAAATAGTAAATAAAGTAACCGCGCACTATCAAGTCATGAAAGCACTCCTAGCAATATTCAGTTTCATTGTTTTTATTTCTTGTCATAATACACAAAACGTACCAAAGCATTTTGATGTCTTTACTTATTTTGATAAAAATTCGAATGACACCATAAAATTTTATGGTTATAGAAATCTAGACACTGCCATTTATTATGCTAAAAAAGAAGATAAAGACATTTTACTGATATTTTCTGGTTACGCGTGCATGTCAATGCCAGGGCGTGAATGGCAAACACTTAGCCTTTATGGCGACAATCATAAAATACAAAATAACTTTATCATTTCTTGGTTAGCTGTTGACGACAAAAGTATTGCTGCTGATACCAGTCAATCTGTTTTTTGGTATGGTGAACAAAGAAAACTCTTAAGTGTTGGCGACCAAAATAAGTACTTTGAGGAGAAAACGTTTAATATATCTACTCAACCTTTATTCTGTTTTATTGATACAGCAAAAAATTCTTTCGGCAAAATCTTAGGCTACACTCGAAGCGAAAAAGACGTAAAAGCATTTGTAAATAGTGGTTTTAAAAAATAATAGTACAATATGGCATCTAAAACCTATGTTGGCAACATAAAAGCATTATCAAGGATAGGTACAACCTCCAAATAAAACTCTAATGTAATTTGATAAAATATTCTATTGTTAAGTTATCCCAAAAACCTATTAATCATTAAACAATACATTACTTTTAACGTTACTTACATATGATAGGATTTAGATTTTCTAACTACACACAACCCAATCAAACGCCTTTTGATAAACTATTTGATATTTTTAAACAGTTAATCACTTACACTAGCGGCGATTTTGATGAAGCCATCAATTGGCTAACGGAGTTGGATAAAGAATACAAATTAACAGAGCCTGATTATACCATTAAAGACTTTATTGAGGAATTAAAAGACAAAAACTACATCAAATACGACGCTCCAAATTCGGGCAATGTTATTATTACTTCTAAAACCGAACAAGCCATTAGAGCTCAAGCCTTAGAGAAAATTTTCGGCAAACTAAAAAAAGGAAGTGCCGGAAATCACTCTACAAAATATTCGGGACAAGGTGATGAAATGACCAATGATGTGAGACCTTTTCAGTTTGGAGATTCATTAGAGCAAATTTCGATGCTCGAATCATTTAAAAACGCTCAAGTGAATAATGGTATTGCTGATTTTCACATGACAGAAAACGACTTGGCCGTTTCAGAAAAAGAACATAAAAGTCAAACGTCTACCGTTTTAATGATTGACATTTCGCACTCCATGATCTTGTATGGCGAAGATAGAATTACGCCAGCTAAAAATGTGGCGATGGCACTATCTGAATTGATTAAACGAAAATATCCAAAAGATACCTTAGATATTATTGTATTTGGAAACGATGCTTGGCAAATAGAAGTCAAAGATCTCCCCTATTTACAAGTTGGGCCTTACCACACCAACACTGTGGCTGGTTTAGAGTTAGCCATGGATTTGTTGCGTAGACGAAAAAATGCCAATAAGCAAATATTTATGATTACTGATGGCAAGCCAACTTGTTTGAAAGAAAACGGAAGCTATTACAAAAACAGCAATGGTTTAGATACCAAAATCGTGAATAAATGTTTAACCTTGGCGCAAAGCTGCCGAAGATTAAAAATACCAGTGACTACTTTTATGGTAGCCAACGACCCCTATTTACAAAACTTTGTACACGATTTTACAGAAGCCAATAACGGCAAGGCTTTTTACACCTCCTTGCAAGGTTTAGGCGAATTTATTTTTGAGGATTTTGAACGCAATAAAAAAAGAAATTTTAAATAACACTCATTCATATTATGACACCAACTATCAACACATTAGGCGAATTAAAAAAAGCAGGATACATCAGTAAATCTATTAAAGATGAATTACGTGATAATTTAATTTTAAAAATCAAACAAAAAGAAAATGTCTTTAAAGGTATTGTAGGTTATGAAGACACGGTAATTCCTGAAATAGAACGCGCTATTTTATCTCGTCACAATATGAATTTATTGGGTTTACGTGGGCAAGCTAAAACGCGTATAGCTCGTCAAATGGTTGAATTATTGGATGAATACATTCCTTTTGTTGTAGGAAGCGAGTTAAATGATGATCCATTAAATCCAATTTCTAATTCAAGCAAACAATTAATTGCAGAACAAGGCGATAAAACACCTATTGCATGGTTGCATCGTTCGGAACGTTATGTTGAAAAATTAGCCACTCCAGATGTATCAATTTCTGATTTAATTGGTGATGTAGATCCGATTAAAGCGGACAATTTAAAATTGAGATGTGCTGATGAACGTGTGATTCATTATGGTATTATTCCTAGAAGCAACCGTTGTATTTTTGTGATTAACGAATTGCCCGATTTGCAAGCACGTATTCAAGTAGCTTTATTTAATATTTTACAAGAAGGCGATATTCAAATTAGAGGATTTAAATTACGAATACCTTTAGATATTGAATTTATATTTACAGCTAATCCAGAAGATTACACCAACAGAGGAAGTATTGTAACTCCTTTAAAAGATAGAATTGGAAGTCAGATTTTAACGCACTATCCAAAAAGCATTGAACTGTCAAAACAAATTACTGCTCAAGAAGCTAAATTAAGTGTTGCTCAAAAACAACATATTGAAGTCAATGATTTAATTGCTACTTTAATTGAACGTGTTGCCTTTGAAGCGAGAGAAAGTGAGTACGTGGATTCTAAAAGCGGGGTTTCGGCTCGTTTAACTATTTCGGCTTATGAAAATTTAGTGAGTACTGCTGAACGAAGAATGCTCATGAACAACGAAGAAAAAACGGTTGCCAGAATTAGTGATTTAATTGGAATTATACCTGCTGTAAATGGTAAAATAGAATTGGTGTATGAAGGCGAGCAAGAAGGCGCAGGCATTGTAGCTCATAATTTACTAGGCAAGGCCATCAGAAATGAATTTACAAACTTGTTTCCTGATCCAGCAAAATTAAAGAAAAGAAAAGAACCTAGTCCGTATCAATACATTATCAATTGGTTTGGAGAAGGCAATATGATTGATTTAATGCTTTCTGAAAACGATAAAACGTATAAAAAAAACTTAGAAAGTATTCCGAGTTTAGCAGATTTAGTAGATACCTACACCGAAAAATTAACTAAAAATCAAAAGTTAACGATGATGGAATTTGTGCTATTTGGATTAGCGGAACATTCGTTAATTGGAAAAAATAATTTGGAAAGAGGTGTTCAGTTTAAAGACATTTTAGGCTCCATGTTTTCTGAAAAAGATTTTTTTGGAGATGAGAATTCAAATTAAAACAAGAATGATCAGTTAATCAAACCAAAATTTAATTTAAAGTTGGGACAATGATGTTCCGACTTTTTTTGTATTAACAAAATGAAAAAAAATCACAATACAATAAAATCATATAATGATCGTTGAAAACCTACACGCTATTGAAGGTAATATCCCTGCAAAAGAAAGTGTTACCATTCATGAAATTTACCATTGTGATTGCATTGTGTTATTTACCTTATACCCTATTCTGCCAATCAGTTATTGAAGGAAAATGGAAAACAGCCTATGGAATTTGCAATATGAGTGCATTCAAAAAATCTTCCGCATTTAACTTGCGATATATTTCTCCTAGATTTAGATGGTCGGATATAGACTTAACGGAAGAGCAAGAAAAACAGCCTGATGTATACAATAAAACACGGATTATGTTTGAACTCATATATTCGCCTCCAATAGCCAATTTATGTACTGGTTTAAACGTACAATACCGTATTTTAAAATTCAAAAAAGTTAGTTTAGAAACCTATGGTGGAATAAAATTATTTTTCACCCGAAGTAAAGACTTTGCTATAAAACGTCCTTTCATCAAAGGCTCAAGTAAAGGCATTTGGTATTTAAATGCTGGTTTATTACTTCAAGCTAATTTAGGAATCATTGAACCTTTTGTAGATATAGGCTACGACGGAATAATGACGGTTGGTACTGAACTTAATCTGCAAAAAATTTACAGGAAACCAAAAGGCAGATATAAACTACGTACTAAAAAAAATGAGAAGTATTAAGATCCTGCTAACTATAGTTCAAATAACTCTTACTTGACATTGTGATCATATATCTCTAAATTTGATATACGTCGACATATTATAAATCATTTAACCCTATAGACTATGAAAAATGTAAAACCTATTTATCTTTTGACAGCTGTCATGATTTTTATAATTGTGTCGTGTGACAACAACCAAAATAAAGAAGCTGATGAAAATTGTCCATCATCTTATGAACTCATAGGTAAAGACACCGTAAATATTATAACCTGCCATGGCAAGCAAGGGAAATGGGTTCCTTCTATTAGCAATAAACTTCAAGACACAATTTATTACAAGAATGACACAATTATTGAAAAGTAAATGTCATTTCACTTTACTGTTTTTTATCATCCATTCTTGTCAATTAACATTAACAACTATTAACAGCGAGGCTTTATACTATGTTTTATTTTTGGTGAATCCATTTAAAATATAGATGATGAAACTGAAATTTTTTATTCTAACATTTCTTTTGCTCTTTGCAAGAGGTTGCGATTTCTACTCTACAAGTCTTTGGTTTTTTGATAATCCTACAGGCGAGCAAAATTTGTTATACAGATTTTTCGATTTTGGTTGGTCGGGTTTAATAATTTCTAACATCATTATTGTTAGTGCTATTATTTATGCCTTTTATTACTACACATTTAAATACAAGAAAGCAAAACTAAACGTTAAACCAAGCCGATTAACCGACTTTGTTTCTGAATTGTATTTTAACGAACGCGGTCATTTCTTTGAGATTTTTTATAGAATGCCAAAGAATAAAAAAACACTGATGGCTCATTCGGGATATATAATGGTGCGAGTTCTCATTATTGGTAGCTTTTTAGCAACCATTCATAATCTTTGTCAGTTCTATAATGTTTCAGTTTACAACTCCTTCAGAGAGCTAGTAGTAAGACCTCTGTATGTCATTTATGGGCTAATGCTTTTTTCGCTAATTTATTTCACTTACAGAGTTTGGAATAAAGAATACGAATTGAGTTATAATGATTAACTAATTGTTATAAAACGTTCCTGCACATCACCTAGTTAGTTGAAAGCGACTTAAAATCATTTCCAATTATTACTTCACAATCTTCATCTCTACCCTACGGTTTTGTTGCATACCTTTTACATCAGGTTTACCGTTTGGTAAAGCATTAGGAGCAATTGGAGCAGTTTCGCCATAACCTTTGGCAATCAATTTTGTTTTATCAATGCCTTTTTTAACAATAGCATTTACAACCGCTTGCGAACGCGCTTGCGATAATTTCATATTAGCCTCATCGTTTCCTTTACTATCGGTATGCCCAGATACCTCAATTACTAATTCTGGATACTCTTTCATTAATTTTACTAATTCAGTAATTTCCACGTTAGATTCTTTACGCAAAATAGATTTATTAGAATCGAAGAAAATATTATTTAAGACTATTTTAGAGCCCACTTCTACTTTATCTAAAATCACATCTTTTTGCAGAGTAGAAAATTCGGCTACTTTAGGAACATTAATATTTTCGGAATGAAATAAATAGCCCTTAGCTTCATAAGAAATATTATAGTTTTGTCCGCGATTTACGATAAAATAATACGATCCCGAATCAGCCGTTGTGAAGAACGTTTCTAATAATTTGCCTGTTAAATTATCTTTTACGTTAATGGTTGTACCTGGTATGGATTTACCTTCTTTATTTCGCACAACACCTTTTACGCCCATTGTTCCTAAAGTTTTACTTTCAAGATTTACCATTTGCAGCATGAACTCTTTACTCAATTCTTGATAAGAAGAATTTGGTGGAATAACGATAGATACTGCTAATGGTTGATAACCATCGGCTTCAAAACTAATATTGTATGTCTTCCCTTCTACTCCAGGTGCCAAAATCATAATGTATCGTCCAGTTAATTCGTTTGGCTTAATATCTTGCACTAAATGATTGGTTCCTTCTTCGGTTACAATAATCTTTACATTTGATGGCATTTTATTGGTACCATTAAAAGTTAAAATTCCTTTTAATAAAGTTAATGGTTCCGACATCGAACGTTCAAAATCTATTCTGTAAATATCTTTGTCTCCAAAGTTTCCTTTTCTGATAGAAGAAAAATAGCCTCGCTTTCCGTCTGGAGATTGAGAATAAAAAATATCATCATCAGGTGTATTGATCGGTGCTCTTAAATTTTCTGGTTCGCTCCATTTGCCATCCGCATTTTTAGTAGTTTTAAAAATATCAAAGCCACCCATATTTTTATGGCCTTTTGAACTAAAAAACATGGTTACTCCATCAGGATGAATAAACGGTGCTTCTTCATCAGCAGCAGTGTTAATAGTTGGTCCTAAATTAGTAGGTAAACTCCATTCTCCGTTAGGTAACTTCACACTACTCCACACATCTCGTCCACCATAACTTCCTTCTTTTCTATCGCTCACAAAATAAAAGGTATTCCCATCAACCGAAATAGAAGCGTTTGATTCGAAAGCTGGCGAATTAATATTAGCACTTATTGGAGTTAACCCCGTCCAAATATCTCCATCCAACTTACTATAAAAAATATCTCCACCATTAACATCTCTATAAACAAATAACGTTTGTCCATCAGGAGAAATACCAATATTAGATTCGTTAGCCCAAGTATTAATATTTGATCCTATTGATTTAGCAGTAGACCAAGTACCATCGCTCTTTTTGTGACTTACGTATATATCTTCCATATACAAGCCTTCATCAGTTACTTCGTCGCCACCAGTACTACCTGTTCTGCGAGAAGAAAAAATGATTGTAGATTCATCAGCAGAAATTACAGGACTATAATCTGGGTACGGCGAATTTATGCTATCTCCTAAACTCACAATAACAACCTTTGTCGTATCTTTTGTAAACTCTTGAGCGTTTGTATTAGTTAACAACTGTTTATCAATATCGGCAGCAAGTTCAGCATTTCTGCTTCCTACCATTTCCTTAAATTTATTGAAATTAACAAACGACGCAATAAAATTATAATTCAAACGATAGGCTTCACCTAGATAATAATAAGCAAACTCTGATGCTTTTTTTTGTGTTGGATCTTCTTCCGAGTAATCGTGAGTCGTGTTTTGTACCGCCTTTTCTAAATGATAAACGGCTTTATGTTTTTGAGAACCAGAATTTAAATAACAAATTCCTAATTTATAGTGGATATTAGCCGACGATGAATCTATTAAGTACGCTTCTTTAAAATTTAATAGCGCTAACGAATAGTTTTTTTCGATCATTAGATGATTTCCTTCGATAAACTTCTCGCGGTATGTACTTTTACCGCCTTGGGCAAATAAAATATTGCAGCAAACTAACAGTAAAATAAATAGTAATGGTTTCTTCATAAATAAATTTTGACAACTAATAATTCAAATATAATAGTTTTTATTATATACGCATAATTTTTATTTATTGTAACCAACTGATATTGAGTATTTTTAAGAGATAAATTAAAGTTATACCTAAACACAATTAATGAATTAACAATAGGTTATTAAGTTTTAGTTAAATGTTAACCTTGATACATAAACATAAAATAAGTTTATTTATATTTGGTAATATGAAGTCATTTTTACTGATCCTTATATTTTTACCAATTTGCATTCTATCGTCAAATGGCGAAGGACCAATTGGAGTTCGTTCGGCTGCTTTAGGTCATGCCTCGTCTACCCTATTTGATGTGTGGAGCGCTCGTAATAACCAAGGTAGTTTAGCTTTTGTTAGAAAAACAGAAGTTGGTGCTTTTTACGAGAACCGTTTTTTTGTAAAGGAGTTGAGTCAGTCGGGCTTTGCTGTAGCGGCTCCTATTAAAAAAGGGACTTTTGGATTAAGCTATTCTTCGATGGGTTATAACCTTTACCGCGAATCGCAAGCTACCTTAAGCTATGGTATGAAGCTAAGCGAAAATGTGGCTGTGGGTGTGGGGATTGATTATATGAATACCCGAATTGCTGATATTTATGGGCAAGCACATGCGGTGAGTGGGTCGGTTGGATTAACCGCCAAAATTTTACCGCAAATGACTATTGCCACTCATATTTATAATCCATTTAGAGCTAAAATCACCAATTATAATAACGAGAAAATTCCAACCATTTTTAAATTTGGGGCTCAATACGTTTTTTCTAAAAAGGTATTTATTGTGGCAGAAGCCGAAAAAACATCTGCTCAAAAAATTAATATTAAAGGTGGAATCGAATACAATCCGTCTTCACTAATTTATTTACGAGTTGGCGGTTCGTCCTACCCTACTCAAGCAGCTTTTGGCTTAGGCGTAAATTATAATGGTTTAAAAATAGATGTAAGTTCTGCTTATCATAATGTATTAGGGTTTTCGCCGCAAATTGGATTAAGCTATGCCTTTGGTAAGGATAAAACTAAAAAATTAAATACAACCGAAGAAGCCGAAAAACTATAGTCCTATCAAATTAACCACTTACATATTTATTTGCTTGCTATTGTGCCTTGGCATTAAAACATCCTATGCTCAAAACGATAGTATTAATAACAAAAATAATGAGCAGGTTGATGAAAGTCTTAATCAAAATATTGAAATACTATCCGAGCAATTGCAAGCCGAAGATGGCGATTTATCGAGCTTAACCGATAATTGGGTATATTATAAAAAACATCCTATTAATTTAAACAGAGCCAAACGCGAAGAACTGGAAGAGCTACAACTGCTAAACGATATTCAAATTAATAGCTTAATGAAGCATCTTGCTAAAAATGGTAATTTGATTAATATTTATGAGTTACAAAGTGTAGATGGTTTTGATTTAGCAAGTATTAAAAAAATATTGCCTTTTGTATACGTGAGCGATAATTTTAATTCGGCACACTTTAGCGCTAAAGAAATGTTTAAGGATGGCAAGCATGAATTTGTAACTCGTTACCAGCGTATTCTTGAACCTCAATTAGGCTATGGGTTGAATGATAGCTCAAAAAATGCGAAGCCAAATGGTTATTACTTGGGTAGCGCAGATAGAATATTTGCACGATATACATTTCAATACAACAACAATGTATCCTTTGCTATAGCAGGAGAAAAAGATGCGGGAGAAGAATTTAAAATTGGCGGAAATAAAATTGATAGCATTCCGTTAAACGATGGAACTTATAAAAATCGCGCTGAATATAGACAAACCAAAGGTTTTGATTTTTATACAGGTCATATTGCTATTAGAAACATTAAGTTCATCAAAACATTAGTCATTGGTGATTACCAAGCCACCTTTGGGCAGGGTTTAACGTTGTGGCAAGGATTTGCCTTCGGTAAATCTGCATCTCCAATGGGTATTAAAAGATACGGCGCTGGCATTAAACCATATCGTTCGTTTGATGAAAATCGTTTTTTTAGAGGAGTTGCCGGAACTTTTAAATTGAAACGTTTTGAAGTAACAGGTTTAGCATCTTACAAAAAAATTGATGCCAATGCTACCATTGCCGATACTTTAGATAGCGGAGAAATTGATGTGGTGGGTATTAGTAGTTTAGAAATTAGTGGTTTGCATAATACAAATTCTTTAATGCAAGATAAAGGCTCTATTGAGCAAACTATTTTTGGAGGTAACGTGGCTTACAATCATCGAAGTTTACACATTGGCGCTACCGTTCAAAACATGAATTTAAGTGCTGAGTTAGTGAAGACTCCATCACTTTATAACCAATTTGATTTTCAAGGCAAAAGCAATTTTGTGGGTGGGGTAGATTACAACTATGTGTTTAGAAACGCCAACTTTTTTGGAGAATACTCGATGAGCGCCAACGGAGGAAAAGCATTTTGCCAAGGATTAATTTTAGCACTCGACCCAAAACTAACCTTTATTGCACACTACCGTAATTTTGAAAAGAACTTTCAAAATCTTTACGGTAATGCCATTTCAGAAAACACCTTACCTCAAAATGAAAAAAGTATTTATATAGGTATGGAGGCCAAATTATTTAAATCCTTAACGTTTTCGGTATACCTAGATCAATATAAATTTGGATGGTTGCAATCTAGCAAAAGTGCTCCTTCTATTGGAAGAGATATTTTTACACAGTTAAACTATACGCCAACTAAAAAAATTGATATGTATTTCAGATTTCGTCACCGCACCAAATATGAAAACAGTACCATTGATAATGCCTATGATTATTTAGTGCCTTACGCTCAATATAACTACCGTTATAATTTATCAGTACAGATTTCTCCAGACATTAAACTTAAATCTCGTATCGAATATACACAAGTAGATCATGCGCAACAAGCCAATGAAGAAGGTGTGGCTTTTGCTCAAGATTTGATTTATAAAAAAATGAAGTTCCCTTTTACATTTACCTTGCGTTATGCCATTTTTGATACGAAAAGCTTTGATAGCCGTGTGTATGTTTATGAAAACGATGTGCTTTATGGTTATTCGGTTCCTGCTTTGTATTATAAAGGACAAAGAGCCTACTTTATGGTAAATTGGGACATTACACGCAACTGTGAAATCTGGGTTCGTGTGGCGCAAACCCTTTATGATAACCAACAGGTACAATCTGTTGGTAGTTTAAACCAAATTGATAGTAATCATAAAACAGAACTAAAGCTTCAAGCTAGGTTTAAGTTTTAGGTTAGTAAACTACTAACTTAAATATTTTTACAGTACTTTTTTCTGACACCTTTAGTATATACAACCCAGCAGATATATCACTTAAATTTAGTAAATATCTATTGGTACTAATATGTTTATTTAGTATTACATTACCATTTAAGTTAACTAACTCCACCTTATAATCAATTATATTATTCTCTGATTTTATAATAACATAATCTTTTGTTGGATTGGGGAAAATAGATATTTCATCATTATCTCTTTCAATTAAATTTGTCACAAACCCGTTCTGATTAATCAACACACTATCGTGTTTGCCTGTTAAATTAGTAATTATCCCATCTTTACTAATTTTATTAGGGTTAATAACGTCTACAGCTATTGAATTTGAATAAACTGTATCTTTAATCACAAATTCAAGATCTCCTATTTTACCAAATCCATTCACGTTTGTCTGATTAAATCTAACGGCAGATGCATCCATAAATCCCTGTTCACTTATAATTTTAGTAAATGTAACTTTGCTAGTATTAATATTACCAATCCATGAATTTATAAAATTAATTTTCTCACTATTTGGTTTAACCAGTTCTGCATCGTAATTCAATTTAAAAGATGCACCATATACATTATTCTGAATATTACTCATTTCCCCCATAAAAATCTGACCTTTTACGGTATCTCCTGGATTATATATAGATTTATTAAAAGTTAAGAAAATATCTGCAACTGAAGTTGTTTTATTATTGTTAGAAGTTTTTGCTGCATGAGATAAATTATAATTTAAATGAATTGCCAAAGTATCTGATAAATTAATTATACTATCTCCATTACAATCCGCAAATTTTTTATCAACCCAACTATTTAATTGACTTACATTCCATGGAGCTGAATTATGACCTATATACAAATTGCTGATACTATCTCTTGGCATTCCTAAATCTCCGTAATGTAGCCCAATCGAATATAAATCCTGACTATTAACTTGTAAATCACTATTTGCATCACCAGGCCAAACTAAAGTAGAAGTATAATTCTCCCAGGCTCCAATATCTTGGCTAGAACTATTTCTTGTTTTACCATCAATATCAGTATTCAACCAACTTATAGCTTGAGCTCCTCCATCTAAAACAGCATCATTAATCCATTGATATCCCGTAGTATCAAAAAAAGTTGGAATATGTGAAAAGGAGCTCAAATCTTTAGAAGACAAAGCTTGCCATGTTGCCAACGAATTATATCCAGTACCATTATAAGTAAATGTAATTGCCGAGGGTGTTGAATAACAATTATTATTCATTATTAAATTTGTTGTATTTTCTATTGAAAACGTTGCTACTGATGTTTGATTTTCAAAAATATTATTTAATACACTTAATGAATCACAAAATTCAATATTCAATGCGTATCCTGTTGAATTAGAAGCATTCCCCCTAATAGTATTATTTACAAAGTACGATTTACTACAATTAACCATGTTAACACCGTAGGGAAAATTATTGACAGAGTTTTCAGTATATAAATAATTATTAAAACATTTAGACTCTCCCGCGACAGAAACAAACATCCCTAAACCATGCTTACGAATGAATGAATTATTATATATTTTATAGGGTCCTAAACCAACTAAATACAAACATGGAGAATTGGCAGAAACATCAATTTGATTGTAAATATAATTATTAGAAACAATTATAGAATCAGGATTATTTGGATCTCCAACGGAATTGTTAACTAAATTAAATCCCTCTAAATTATTAATAGATATATTATTTTTAAAACAACCAGAAAATTGAGTAAATCTAGCTAATACTGCTCTATCTCCATCTTCGAAACGATTATTATTAATTATAAAATTATACAATTTAGAATTAGATTCCATTCGAATAATATCATTTGTTAAGTTATTTCCTTTGAAATCACAATGCGTAAAAACTAAGCTGTCAATTGTAGGATTAAAACCTGTATAATTTCTTATATATACTAAATAATAAGAGGTAAGGCTTAAATTATTTAATACTTGAGCTTTAAATGATATTTTATTAAATGTAATATTCGAGCTATGAGCAATACCAATTATTGAATGAAAATTTAAATTTGTTGAAGCAAAATCCTGCAAAATAACACTTGAACTATCACCATTAGCAGCGCTCACTATAATTCTGTTGTTAAAATTACCTGGAACGTCTTTAAGAGTGAGCGTATCAGTATAAATACCTGGTTGTATGAGTAAATTTATTCTATCGCAAATTCCAAATTTATGCAGCGTATCAAATGCTTGCCTTAAACTTAAAAAGTCTGCACCCGCAGAACCAATAATATAAGTACCAGAAAGCTTTACTGGAAGTAAAATAACATTATTAATTGAATTATTTGAAAGATCTTGGTCTAATTGATTATTAGGCTGACTTACGGTTGCAGAGATATTATGATTGCCGTAAGAAAATAAATATGCAGGTAAAACAGTGTAAGTGGTTATTTCTGAGCCAATTAAAGTATCAGTAATAGTTACTGGACTAAGTGTGAAATTATTTACGGATATATTAACTTTAAAATTAAACACTGTATCTAAACCTATATTTTGAACTTTTATGATAATTCTATCAGTGTCGCCTAAACACGTTACCGAATTTGTTGAAAGATTCATTAACCTCAAATCATATTGATTTCCTTGTCTAATAAATTCATCAGCTCCTATATCCGGAGAAGAAACATTTCTAACGTCTTCATCAATATCAGTAGCAATTGAAGTAGGCACTCCCATATTACTAGGAGAGATATTTGGACTTAAATGAAAATTTGTGGGAGAAATAAAATAGGGGTCTTGTGAAATTGAATGTAAATCTAGATTTACTGAATCCTGAATCTGAGTTAATGAATAATAAAAAGTACTATCTACATAAAACAAATCTGGATTATTAAAATTAGAAAAATACAAATTATAATCTGATTGAATAAACTGACTATTATTATCAAAATATACTATTGGTACGCCAAAAGAATAATAAATATTATTAAGATTTGTTACCCCTGTATTAGATATAAAATCAATAGCTTTAGAAAAGGTTTTATTGTGAATAGTATTATGAATTAAATTAATATTATGACTTTTTTCTATCCTTAAAGAATATCCGCTGGATCCAGACATAATATTATTAGAAATATCCATCGGAATTCCTGCAAAACCATTACAACCACTAACTTTCATCGAATAATGCGGGGCATTTATATTATAACTAATTTCGTTTTTTCTGCAATACTCAATACTTGAGCTATCTATTAAAATCCCATAATAACCAGCTGATGATGATGTAGGACCAGTAATTTTATTTTTCTCAATAGATATCTTTTTTTGATATTGAGCTTTAATGCTTGTTTGGTAATTAGAAATAAATTGATTGCTAGATATTACCGTTCCTGAATCACGAACAGGAAACATTGCACTCGATGCAAATACAACACCATTTGAAAAGTCTTGAATTCGACTATTTTTTAATGTAAAAAAATCAGATTTCCCTGAAATTCTAGAGATGCCGCTTGAATTCGATGTTAATGCTTTTATAACACAATTTTTAATTGTTATATGGTTAGCTGAGTTTTTAAGTAAAACTGCAGTCTGAGAACTAGTTTGAGTTTGAATAGTGATTTTATCGAACGTAACATAATCTGCACTATCAATAAGTATTGTATTTGCAAAAGTCCCACTCCATCCTATCGTAACTAATGAACTATCATTCAATTCAGATTTAAAAACAACAGTGTTAACTAATGAAGCTCCTAAAATTGGTTTTATATTTAATGTTTCATAATAAGTTCCAGACCTTATATTCATAATTACAGGTCCACAAACTCCTTTGTTCTTTAAATCAGTTATAGCAGCTTGTACAGTTGTGTAATTAGGTGCTGCTCCGCCAATAGTATAAATACCAGATAGGCATTGCCCATAATGGCGAACAACCAATAAACAAAAAACAAAACAAAGTATAATTTTCCTCATGATAATATATTCCCTTACTTAAAAATACGAAAATTAAATACAAACATGCCTTTTTTCATTATTTTCTTTATTCCTAATATCAATTTAAAATTCAATTAGCTATATATTTTGTAACCTTATCGATAATTAGCTCGTATAAGTCGAAGTTGGTTAAACAAAAAATAAGATTATATGCATACAACATTACTTAGAGTTCTTTCCACTTTTTCATTTATCATGTTAACATTGAGCTTTAAGGCTCAGATAAAAGTTATAGAAATTAATGCCTCTGCATTAGTAGAAGACAAAGCGGTTGGTGATTACACCATTCTTATTTACAGCGACGGAAATTTAAAAGATTCGGTTTTTAGTAAAAAATCAAAAGCCGTCACTCTATCTCTTGAAAGCGGAAAATTGTATTCCATTGTCTTTAAAAAAGCAACTTACAACAATAAATTAGTCATTGTTGACACTCAAATCCCTTCTGGCCTAAGAGAATTAGTAGAAGAACCTTTTGAGTTACAAATTGAACTAGCTAAAGTTTCAGAGACTTTACAACAGGATTTAGCCGATTATCCAGTGGCAATATTAACTGTAAATAAGAAAGAAAAGTCTTTAATGGCTAGCGAGAATTACTACAAGCTGACTCATAATTAGCCTTTTTTATATTACAAACCCTATCCATCATTTTTAGCATATTTTAATAGTTAAACTAAGCTTTGATAGCTACATTTGTTGTCTATTAACCAATTACTCATTTAAA
>ERZ724527.698-NODE-698-length-16318-cov-12.371703_pt1 | contig 16318 bp, 16 predicted proteins | sample MGYA00376060_ERZ724527 | MGnify/ENA primary metagenome ERZ724527 (study PRJEB28724, sample SAMN07190886) | activated sludge metagenome | isolation source: activated sludge of sewage treatment plant in Hong Hong | place: USA: Christiansburg, Virginia | collected...
ACTAACATCACAATAATCTAAAATACTGGCATCACTTTGTCCTACACCTGCACTTTCTAAAATAACAAAATCGTAACCAGCAGCTTTACAAACATCAATGGCTTCTTGCACATAAGCACTCAATGCTGTATTGTCGTCTCTAGTTGCCAAGCTACGCATATAAGCCCTTGGATGAGAAATTGAATTCATTCTAATTCTATCGCCCAACAATGCACCACCCGTTTTTTTCTTACTAGGATCAACACTAATAACAGCAATGGTTTTATCTAAAAATGTGTTTAAATAACGACGAACAATTTCATCAGTTACAGAACTTTTTCCTGCACCTCCTGTCCCTGTAATACCAAGAACTGGAATTTGTAATTGTGTGTTTGTTTTTTCAGTATTTAACTGAATTCCATTTTCGGCATTGGTAATTTTTCTTGCAATACTTCTTACATCTTTTACTTCACCCAAGGTCATGGCATTTTTGTATTCTCCATTTCCATTTAAATTAACATCACATTGCTTAATTACATCTTCAATCATGCCTTCAAGTCCCATGTGTCTACCATCATCTGGACTATAAATTTTTGTAATACCATAATGTTCCAATTCACGGATTTCATCTGGCAAAATTGTTCCTCCACCACCACCAAATATTTTTATATGACTGCATCCGTTTTCATTCAACAAATCTTTCATGTATTTAAAAAACTCTACATGCCCACCTTGGTAAGAAGTAATGGCAATTCCTTGAGCATCTTCTTCAATGGCACATTCTACAATTTCAAGTACACTTCTATTATGACCTAAATGAATAATTTCTGCACCTTTGCTTTGCATAATTCTACGCATAATATTTATGGCAGCATCATGGCCATCAAATAAACTTGCAGCAGTAACTATTCGAACTTTATTGTTGAGTGTAAACGACATATTTATTGTATTGAAAGTAGCAAAATTAAGTATTTGAAACGAATGGTTAACAGTTGTTAGTTTATAAAGATTTTATAAGGCAGATTTATCAATTTATATTTACAACTAACACAGCCAATCATGCGTTTTACAGTTGAAATTAATCAGGAAAGCTTACATCCGTCAATTATTTTAAAAGATAATTATACAGGCTGCTTTGCAGAAATTTTTTCTTTAGGTGCATTGCTCAATGCGTTTCATATTCCTAAAGGAAATAGTACAGTAAATATTATTGATGGATTTGAAAGTATTGAAGAAGCTGCAGCCAATACTACCAATGGATTTAAGAGTGCCAAATTGAGTCCATTTGTTTGCAGATTGAAAAATGGGGAATATTCTTTTCGAATGAAAAAATATACAATTGAAAAATTCTATTTAGAACCACATGCTATTCATGGACTTATTTTTGATGCTTTTTTTACAATAATTGATTCATTTGCAAATGAAGAAAATGCAACTGTTGTATTACAACACAATTATTTAGGAACAGATAAAGGCTATCCATTTAATTACACAACAATTGTTACTTGGAAGTTATTAGCTAATTGTAGTTTAACTGTTACTACAACTGTTAGCCATAAGAACAATGATGCAATTCCATTTGCCGATGGATGGCATCCATATTTCACTTTAGGAGAAACTATAGATGATTGTATTTTACAGTTGGATAGTAGAGAACAATTGGAGTTTGATGAAACATTACTACCAACTAAATTTATTGTAAGAGATGAACGATTTGTACATGGTTCTTTATTAAAAAATGTTTCATTAGATAATTGTTTTCTATTAACAAACCCGGGTAAATCGGTTTGTACTTTAAAGAATAATGAGTTGCAATTAACCATTGTTCCTGATGCTTCATATCCTTTCTTACAAGTATATACACCATCTCACAGAAAAAGTATTGCCATAGAAAACTTAAGTGCTGCACCAAATGCTTTTAATAATAATTTGGGTTTGGTATTCTTAGAGCCTAACAAAGAATACCACTTTACAACAAAATATTCAGCAAGATCATTACATGATTAACTGTATTTAATAATTAATGAGTTGTGAAATTTAAAAAGCAGCAACCCTATAAAAGTTACTGCTTTTTTTATAGAGTTATTGTACTAAAATATTTATAATTCAGTAGTTGCAATAACACTTATTTCTACATTTACACCTTTGGGTAATCCTTTTACAGCAACAGTTTCACGTGCTGGGAAGTTGCCACTAAAGTAACTACCATACACTTCATTTACTTCAGCAAATAAACTCATATCACTTAAAAAAATAGTGGTTTTAACTACATGTTCAAATGTAATTTGAGCTTCAGTTAAAACTGCATCAAGGTTTTTCATAACCTGATGTGTTTCTTCTTTAATAGTACCTACCAATAATTCAGTGGTTGGAGGAATAAAGGCTATTTGCCCGCTTACAAACAAAAAACCTCCTGCTTTAACAGCTTGATTATATGGACCAATTGGTGCTGGTGCATTTCTTGTATTGATAATTTGTTTAGACATATATTTTATTTTAGTGAAGCAAGTAACTGTTTTTTTACTACATAACCAACTTACTTTTGCCCAAATTGATTTGTATGAAAGTAGTGGTTCGTTGTACAGTAGATCAACAAAATGAAGTGCTTCAAAAGGCAACAGCTAGCAATGCATCATTTAACTTTATGAATAGCAGCTTTGTCGAATTCATTAATTCAACTGGTGATATTTTTATTGATTTGATAGATGATGAAATTGACAATTCTGCCAACAATTCAACCAACCTATTTTTTAAAAATGCAGTAATCAAAACTTTCAATCAATTACCCAATAACTGTATTAGATTGAATGGCTGGACTGGTTTTTTACAGAGAGAAATAATTGAAATTGCTACACCAACACACGAAAAATATGTAGCTGAAATTATGCAATTATTGGGTTGGAAATATCAATTGGTACAAGACAGTTGTGGCATGATTGCTCCAAGAATTATTGCAATGATTGTTAATGAAGCCTACTTTGGTTTAGAAGATAACATAAGTACAAAAAAGGAGATTGATATAGCTATGAAATTGGGCACCAATTATCCTTATGGCCCTTTTGAATGGAGTGAAAAAATTGGATTACACAACATTTATCAGTTGCTAATCAATTTAAGCAAACAAGATAAACGTTATACACCAGCCAATTTATTGGCAACAGAAGCTACTAAAAAAATATAAACTTACCAATGGCTTTATTATTAAATATAGATACAGCAACAGATCAAGCTAGTGTTTGTTTATCGCTAAATACAGATCTGATACAAGAAATAAAAAGTGCCGATCAAAAAAATCATGGCTCATTTTTACAGCCAAGTATTCAACAAATATTGCAGCAAAACAATTTAACCATTCAACAAATAGATGCTGTTGCTGTAACACATGGTCCTGGAAGTTATACAGGTTTACGAGTTGGCTTGGCATCGGCAAAAGGCATTTGTTATGCACTGCAAAAACCATTAATTACAATCAATACTTTAGAAGTTATGGCTTGGGCAACTCGTTGGCATGTAAGTAAAAACTTGGTACTAGGTGCAGCTTACCAAATTTGCCCAATGATAGATGCAAGGCGAATGGAAGTTTTTACAGCAACCTACAATGAGGCATTAGAATGTGTTTCGCCAACAACGCCACTTATACTAAATGAACAATCTTTCGAAAACGAATTGAATAAAAATATGATGATTTTTTCCGGAAACGGAAGCTTTAAACTTAAAAACATATTAAAAAACACTAATGCTATTTTTGTAGACGAGTTGCACAGTTCGGCATCTATGATTTCCATTGCATTAAATAAATTTAACAGCAAATCCTTTACCAGTTTGGCTTACAGCGAACCCTATTATGGAAAAGAATTTTATAGCCCGGCTTCAAAAAAATAGTTCTTTAACTTCCGTACAGCATTTATATGCTATTTTATAAAAAAATTATTGTATACATTTGTAATATTATTTAATCCCCCAAAAAAATAGAGCATGAGTCAAACAAACATTGTTTTGCAAAATGGCAAAAATCCATTGAAGGTAGACTATCTACGTACCAAAAAAGCAGCACTAATTCTTAGAGCATTAAATCACAAACTTCGTCAGCAAATGATTAAGTTAATTGATGATAAGCAAAAAATTACTGTTACTGAAATTTACGTTAAATTAAGATTAGAGCAATCTGTTGCTTCTCAGCATTTGGCAATCTTGCGTCGTGCAGGTATTGTAGCAACAACTCGTGATGGTAAATTTATTCACTACAGTGTAAACTATTCACGTTTAGCTGAGGTTATAAAGTTTGCAGACGATTTATTGGGTTAATCTTCAATAATTTTTTCAATCAGTTTTATAATGAGTTATTTTGAATAACTCATTTTTTTTGCTTCTAGCTTTTCAACAACCTGTATGCATTTGTTAAAAACATTAAAGTAAATATTCTATTGTAACTTTTTATTTTTAATGCATGAAAAACAAATTATACATTTTTCTCATTTTAATTGTATTCAGTTCTTGCAGAAGTTCCTTAACACAAACTGGTAAAGCCTCTTATTACTCAGATAATTTAAGTGGAAGCAAAACAGCCAATGGAGAAAAATACAAACCATCTGAACTAACAGCTGCTCATAAAAAATTGCCTTTTGGTACCAATGTTAAAGTAACCAATTTGCAAAATGGAAAAACAGTAAATGTTAGAATTAACGATAGAGGTCCTTTTGTTGCTGGTAGAATTATAGATTTAAGCAGAGCAGCAGCTAAAGAAATTGGCATGATACAATCTGGTGTAGTTAAAGTAAAAATTAGCTACAAGAAGAAGAAAAGTTCAAAAAAATAATTAATGTATTAAACAATACTTTCATTCAATGGTTTTACTCTTATGATTTCCATTTAGCTTAAAACTATATTTGCAGTATGAGCAAACCGTTTTTACACACAGTTTTATCTCCTAAACTATTAGATGTATACGATATTAAAAATAGCATTGTTGTTATTATAGATGTGTTTAGAGCTACAAGTACTATAGCAACTGCTTTATACAATGGAGCTCAAAAAATAATACCTGTAGATGCTGTTGATAAATGTATTGTCATTGGCAACGCTACACCCAATAGCATTACAGCTGGCGAAAGAGATGGAAAAGTAATTGAAGGTTTACAATATGGCAATAGCCCTGCGGAATATCCTAGAAGTTTTATAGAAGGTAAAACATTGGTATTAACCACTACCAATGGTACCAAATTATTACACATGGCTTTAAAAAATGGAGCTAGTGAAATTATTACTGGATCGTTTCCAAATTTAGATGCAGTTTGTGCCTTTTTAACGGCTCAAAATAAAAATGTTTTCTTGGGTTGTAGTGCTTGGAAAGATAGATTTAATTTAGAAGATACTGTATTTGCAGGTGCTGTAATTAATGAAGTAAAAAATCACTTTACCATACATTGCGATAGCAGTTTAATGGCCAACCAAATGTACCAACATCACAAAAATGATCTGTTTGGTTTTGCACGTTTAACCACACATTGGCACAGATTAAGTCAATACGGATTGGATAAAGATTTAGAATATTGTGTTACGCCCAACGTAGCCAATACATTGCCAATATTTAGCAACGAAAGTTTAATAGCAGCAAAATAAAAAACCCATCATAGAAATGACGGGTGAATTGCTTAATAGCCCCAAATGAGCATATGAGAAAATTTCTTTTCCAATACAATATTCGACTAAACTAGTAGAATACACAATACCTCTTTTGGGGTAGTTATTTTAATATTATCTAAACAAACATTTACTTTACTTTGCCACAATCCAGCAAATATGATTCAACAACACAACTTTAATTCTGGTCCATCTATTTTGCCTCAAACTGTTTTGCAGCAAGCGGCACAAGCAATTATTGAATATAACAATACCGGTTTATCGCTTTTAGAACTTGGGCATAGAACTACACATTTCATAGCAATTATTGAAGAAGCTAAAACATTGGTAAAACAATTAATGCAACTGAACGATGATTATGAAGTGTTGTTTATGCACGGTGGTGCAACCACTCAATTTATGCAAGTTCCAATGAATTTGTTAGATAATGACCAAACAGCTGCTTATTGTGATAATGGAATTTGGGGAAGTAAAGCCATTAAAGAAGCTCAATTATTTGGCAATGTAAATGTTGTTTCTTCAACTGCAAATCAAAATTATACTTGTATTAATGAAGTGTTTGAACTGCCCAACAATGCTGCATACTTACACATTACAACCAACAATACTGTTGAAGGTACTCAATGGAACAACTTTCCTACAAGCAATATTCCTTTAATTGCCGACATGAGTAGCGATATTTTTAGTAGGCCAATTAACTTTAACCAATTTGCATTTATTTATGCTGGAGCTCAAAAAAATATGGGAGCTGCAGGTGTAAATTTAGTTGTAGTAAGAAAAGATATTTTAGGCAAAATAAAACGTCCAATTCCTGCTATAATGAATTATCAAAACCACATCAATGCAGGCAGTTTACTAAATACGCCACCTGTTTTTGCTGTGTATGTAGCCATGCTTACTTTAAGATGGATTGTTGCAGAAGGCGGATTGGTTGAAATGGAAAAAAGAGCCCAACAAAAATCCAACTTATTGTACAATACAATTGATGCACTTCCTTTATTCCATTGCCCTATTGCAAAAGAAAACAGAAGCAATATGAATGCTGTTTTCTTTATAGAAAATGAAAATTTGCAAAATCAGTTCCTTGATTTGTGTAAAGTAAATGGCATGGTTGGAGTAAAAGGTTATAGAACTGTTGGTGGTATAAGAGTTAGCATGTACAATGCTTTAGCAATGGAAAGCGTTGTGGCATTTACCAATTTAATGCAAACATTTGCAGCCGAAAATAGCTAAACAATATACTTTTTTATACAATATATTCTGTGTAATATTTTAACAATCAAAATCATTAATTCGTAGTTTATTATCTTGCAACACTTATGAGTAACATTAAACCATTTAAAGCACTTCGTCCGCAAGCTCAATTTGCAAAGCAAGTAGCTAGCCGTCCTTACGATGTTTTGAACAGTGCAGAAGCTAAAATTGAGGCTCAAGGCAACAACCATTCATTTTTATACATCACCAAAAGTGAAATTAGTTTAGACGATCAAATAGACATTCATTCTCAAGTAGTATACGACAAAGCCAAACAAAATTTAGATGCTTTTATACAAAGAGATGTACTGTTTAGAGACAATAAAGCTTGCTATTATATTTATGAATTGGTAATGCACGGTAGAAGCCAAACTGGTTTAGTAGCAGTTAGCAGTATTGAAGATTATGAAAACGATATTGTTAAAAAACATGAGTTTACTCGTCCAGAAAAAGAACAAGATCGCATCAATCACATTCGAACAACAGGAGCACAAACAGGCAATGTTTTTTTAGCCTATAGAAACAACAACCAAGTTGATGCTTTAATTGAAAATTGGAAAACAGTAAAAAGTCCAGTATATAATTTTACAGCTGAAGATGAAATAAGTCATACTATTTGGATTGTGAATGATGATGAAACAATCGCCAAAATTACCGAATTGTTCAATACCGAAATTCCTTGTACATACATAGCAGATGGGCATCATAGAGCAGCATCTGCTGCTAAAGTTCGCAATACTTTAGGCGAAAATGCAACTGTAGAAAGCAATTACTTTTTAACTACATTGTTTCCATCCAATCAACTATACATTATGGATTACAATCGTGTAGTAAAAGATTTAAATGGATTAACTGCCGAGGAGTTTTTAGCAAAATTAAACATCAATTTTAATGTAACCTTAGTTGGCAATCAAGCAGTACAACCCAAAGAATTGCACAGTTTTGGAATGTACTTAAATGGCAATTGGTATAAATTAATAGCTAAAGAAGGTACGTATACAAACGATCCAATTGGTGTATTAGATGTTACCATTTTATCTAATTTAATTTTAGATGAACTATTGAACATTAAAGATCAGCGTACGGATAAAAGAATAGATTTTGTTGGAGGAATTAGAGGTTTGGGCGAATTGGAAAAAAGAGTTCAATCTGGCGATATGCAAGTTGCTTTTAGTCTTTACCCAGTAAGCATAGATCAATTGTTCGATATTGCAGATAGTGGTAATGTTATGCCACCAAAAAGTACTTGGTTTGAACCCAAATTAAGAGATGGATTATTAACACATCTTATTTACGAATAGGCTGTACTATTGTGTTTTAAAAAAAGTGAATGAAAAAAATATTTATACTATTTATATTAATTGCTAGCATAGCTGTAACAACCTTTGCACAACCAGAACAATCTGCAAAAGAATTACACGAAACCGCTAAAACATTCATGCGTCAGGGCGATTACGACAATGCCATTTTAGTAATTAAAAGAGCATTAGAAAAAGACCCAACCAATTTAGAAATATTGAAAGATTTGGCTTTTTTACACTTTCTAAAAAGAGAGTACAGCCAAGCTATGGAAGTTTGCAAACCTTTAATTGAAAGACCGGATGCCGATGTGCCTACTTTTCAAATTTTAGGTCTAACATATAAAGCAGTTGCTGAGTATAAAGAATGTAGAAAATTATACAAAAAAGCCTTGCTAAAATTTCCTACAAGTGGCGTTATTTATAACGAATATGGAGAACTGTTGGCAATGGACAATGATTTAAATGCGGCGATTGTACAATGGGAAAAAGGAATTGAAGTAGATGCCAACTATAGTAGTAATTATTACAATGCAGTTAAATATTATTCTAAAAATCAAGAACCAGATTTGTTTTGGATTGCCATTCATGGAGAAAATTTTGTGAACTTAGAAAGCTATACTGCTCGTACAACAGAAATAAAAAAAACCGTACTTGAAGCTTACAAAAAATTATACGCTACAACCGATTTAACATCAACAGTAAAAAACAAAACAGTTGGTCCATTTGAAAAAGAAGTGCTAGAAACCTTAAATAAAAGCACCTCAATTGCACAAGATGGAATTAATGCAGATAATTTAATGGCCATTAAAACTCGTTTTGTATTAGATTGGTTTGAGGGCAAACAAACCAAATATCCATGTAGATTATTTGAGCATTACCAACACATGTTAAAGGAAGGCATTTTTGATGCCTACAATCAATGGTTGTATGGTTCAGTTTCCAATCCTGCTGCTTATGATTTATGGATTAAAACAAACAGCAAAGAGGCCGATGCATTTAAAAAATTTCAAACCGCTCGTATCTATAAAATTCCACAAGGACAGTATTATAAATAAAAATTGCAATGAAAAAAGTATTCAATATTTTATACTTCATTATTGCCCTAATACCCTTTACTGCTAAAGCTCAGCCAGATTCTATATTAAATATTTATGCTGCTCAATTTCAAGAAGAACGCATCTTTATTCATTTCGATAAAACAAGTTACTTGCCAGGCGAAACCATTTGGTTTAAAGCCTATTTAATGCAAGGAATAGAAATTTCAGACATTAGCAAAAACTTTTATATTGAATTTGCTGATGCTGCTGGAAATGTGTTACATTATATTACTGCACCCATTGTACTTTCTTCGGCAAAAGGTATGTTTAAAGTACCTGAAACTTTTAAAGAAAACACTTTGTACATTAGAGCATACACTTCTTGGATGCTCAATTTTGATAGTGCTTTTCTCTATAAAAAAAGCATTCCTATTATTCAACCATCTGCAAAGCAACCAACCAAATTTGTACAGCCTATAACTTCATTAAACTTTTTCCCCGAAGGTGGTTATTTGGTAAATGATTTAAAAAGTAAAGTAGCATTTAAAGCTACTGACGCAATAGGCAATCCTGTATATTTTAAAGGAGCCATATTGAATAAATTGGGAAAAATAGTTGACTCAGTTAAGCCTACACACAACGGAATGGGTTTCTTTTATTTAACTCCACAAAAAGGAGAAATCTACACGTTAAAGTGGATTGATGAATGGCAAGTAGCACACAATTCAGTTTTGCCAACAGCCAAAGAAGATGGATTGGTAATGAACTTAAAACAAGAAGATCAAAAATTGTTGGTAAAAGTTACACGACCACCAAATTCAAAAGACAATTTTAAACTTATTCGTATAGTTGCTACTATGCACAAACAAATGGTGTATAGAGTTAGTACAAGGCTTGTTAATGCTGAATCCTACAATGGCGAAATTCCCATTGCCAATCTTCCTGAAGGCGTTTTACAAGTTACTGTATTTGATATGAATTGGATGCCATTTGCCGAAAGAATTTGCTTCATAAAAAATCAAGACAATGAACTTCTTGCAGATGCTAGAGTATTTAAACCTAAGCTTTCTTCAAAAGCAAAAAATATTCTTGAAATAAATATTCCAGACGAAATAAGTGCCAACCTTTCTGTTGCAATTACAGATGCAGAATCGAATGCTGCAAGTAAAGAAAATATCATTTCTACATTATTCTTAACCAGCGATTTAAAAGGATATGTCCATCATCCATACGCCTACTTTATAAATGATTTAGATAGTACCAACAAAAATTTAGATTTAGTAATGCTAACCAATGGTTGGAGAAGAATAAAATGGGAAGAAGTTGCAACAAATAAATTACCAACAATACACTTTCCAAGAGATTCTACTTTTTTATCAATTGCTGGGCAATTATTTGGTGCAAGACCATCGCAAATAATTGATATTGGCGATATTAATTTAATACTAAAAACCAAAGATTCGGCTACTAGTGTTTTATCAGTTCCACTAAAACCCAACGGAAGTTTTGTATCAAAAAATATGTCTTTTTTCGATACCGTAACGGTGTATTATCAGTTCAATAAAAAGAAAGATTTAATCAATTCAACTGCTGTAACCTTTAGTAATTTATTGCTGCCACCCAATCAGCAAATTCTTATTGATGGAACATTTCAAACCAATGCTACTTTAGATACCAATGGATTGTTTCGTAAAAAACAATTGTGGCAAAAAAAACAAGATTTAGACAAGCTTTTACAAACTACAACCTTAGCAAATGTTACTGTAAAAGCAAAACAGCGAAGCCGTATTGAAGAGTTAGAAGCTAAATATACAAGTGGCATGTTTCAAGGTGGCGATGATGGGTATCAGTTTGATTTTGCAAACGATTTAACTGCTCAAGCTGCAATAGATGTTTTTTCCTATTTATCTGGTAGAGTTGCAGGATTGGTAATTAACAATACAGGAGCACAAACTTCAGCAACTTGGAGAGGTAGCCCTACTAGTTTTTTTCTAAATGAAATGCCCGTAGACGCCTCTAATCTTAAAGATATTAATGTAGCCGATATTGCGTATGTTAAAGTAATTCGTCCTCCATTTATTGGTGCTGCAGGTGGTGGAGCAGGTGGTGCAATTGCAGTATATACAAAAAGAGGAAGTGATACTAGAAGCATTACAGGCAATGGATTAGAAAATAAAAAATTAGCAGGCTACACTTTTATTAAAGAATTTTATACCCCAAATTATGAAACCAATCCAGATTTGAAACAAGAATCAGATGTACGAACAACACTTTATTGGAATCCTTTTGTTTTATCCGATAAAAAAAATAGAACAATTCAAATTACATTTTTTAATAACGATATTAGTAAAAAGCTACGCTTAGATATTCAAGGTATGAATGAAGAAGGCAAATTGGTAAGCATACAACAATTAATACAATAAGTCCTATCGTCTATTTTATACAAATTTTATCTATCTAAGTTCAACTACAGTAACTACATAGTTTGCAATTATTCTTGCTGCTTTTTTATGTAAAGTTTATTGCTTATTTTGTTATCCATAAACCCAACAAAATGAGTACACAACAACCCGATGAGCAACTTTGGAAAATAGCAAAGCAAAGAGTTGCTTTTAAAAAAAATCTATTTAGCTACATAATTACCATTGTTTTTTTATGGGGAATTTGGTGGTTTACAATAGGCAAAGATCAAGGCTTCAAGGGTTATCCATGGCCAATTTGGCCCATGTTGGGTTGGGGGCTTGGATTGGCATTTCATTACTTTAATGCATACAATGGCGATACAGAGGCTTTAGCACAAAAAGAATACGATAAATTAAAAAAAGAACAAGAACAAAATTGATTTTGCTTTTCTTAAATAGTCAATTCATTATTTTAGCAAACTCATTACCTACAGCATTGCTGTATTTAACAACGATAGCCATATGCAGTACCCTAACTACAGATTATTTGATGCCCTAGATTATCAGCAAAGTAAATTTCCAAAAAGTGATATGCTAAACGCCAAAATTGATGGTGTTTGGAAACATCATAGCACCAATGAAGTCATTGAAACTGTAAATAAATTTTCCGCAGGCTTACTAAACTTGGGCGTTCAATGCAATGATTGCACTGCCGAAAACAGCGATAAAATTGCTATTATTAGTAACAACCGACCAGAGTGGTTAATTACAGATTTTGCTGTGCAACAAGTTGGTGCAATTTTAGTACCCATTTATCCTACAACCAATCCTTTAGAATTGGCATTTATTTTAAACGATGCTCAAGTAAAATATGTTTTTGTAAGCGATGCAGAACTGTATGAAAAAACAAAAAGTGTAGCAGCAAAAGTTCCTTCCATAAAAACAATTTATTCCTTCAATAAAATAGAAGGTGTAAATCATTATTCAGAAGTATTGGCAATGGCAACAGATGAAGCTGCACAAAAAGTTGAAGTAATAAAAAAAGGAATTCCATTAAGCCACACTGCAACAATAATTTACACATCTGGCACAACAGGCACACCAAAAGGTGTAATGCTTAGCCATGAAAATTTAGTGAGTTGTGTTTTTCTATCTAAAATAAGTTTCCCTTTTGAAGATGCTCCACAAACAAAAGTATTGAGTTTTTTACCCCTCAATCACATTTTTGAAAAAGCTGTTAGTTATATATACATGTTTAGTGGAATTAGTATTTATTATGCCGAAAGCCTTGAAACCATTGGCGATAATTTAAAAGAAGTTCAGCCCGATGGTTTTACAACAGTACCAAGACTATTGGAAAAAGTGTTCGAAAAAATTATGGCCAAAGGCAATGAATTAACTGGCATAAAAAGAAAATTATTTTTTTGGAGTGTGGCATTGGGTGAGCAGTACGACAACTTAGAAAACAAAGGCATTGTTTACAATATTAAATTGGCCATTGCACGCAAATTAGTTTTTAGCAAATGGAGAGACGCATTGGGTGGCCACATACAATACATTGTTACAGGTGGTGCAGCTTGTCAAGAAAAGTTAATGAGAATTTTTAATGCTGCAGGAATTCCAATTTACGAAGGTTACGGACCAACAGAAAATAGCCCAGTAATTACTGTAAACAGAAAAGAAGCAAGAGGCAGTAAATACGGAACTGTAGGCCCCAAAATTGAAGGCATTGAAGTGAAAATTGCAGAAGATGGAGAAATTTTAGTGAAGGGCCCAACTGTAATGTTAGGCTATTACAAACGACCAGATTTAACTGCTGAAGTTTTAATTGATGGATGGTTACACACTGGTGATATTGGTGTTTGGGTAGACAATAAATATTTAAAAATTACCGATCGTAAAAAAGAACTCTTTAAAACCAGTGGAGGTAAATATGTTGCTCCTCAACCTATAGAAAACAAATTGAAAGAAAGCCCATTTGTAGAACAAGTTGTTATTGTTGGTGCAGATAGAAAATTTGTTGGAGCTCTTATTGTTCCCTCATTTCTTACATTGAGAGATTGGTGTAGAGAAAAAGGTATTCAGTATACAACCAATGAAGATGTAATTCATCATCCAAAAGTGTTGGAGTTGTTTAGAGAGTTGGTAGAAAGTTTTAATAAATTTTTTAACCATGTTGAACAAGTAAAAAAGTTTGAATTGTTACCCAACGAATGGAGTATTGATAGTGGAGAAATGACGCCTAAAATGAGTTTAAAAAGAAAAATTATTTTAGAAAAATACAAAGATGCCATTGAAAGAATTTATTGTGCATAAGGTTTAAAAAATCAAGAGAAAAGGCAAATCTAAAAAATGGACTTGCCTTTCTTTTTTACAAACCTTGTATTTTATTGGCAATTCAAGATAAACGCATTAAAGTATTTAAGTTTCATTTTTTGAAAAATCCACTTTTCACCAGTAATCGTATAAGCCACTTTTTTTCTTCGGCTTCAATAAAGTTAAAATTGAAAAAATGAGTGGTGTTGCGATTACGAAGCCATTCGGCTTGAGTAAAAAAAATTTAAACAAAAATATTCCGAGCACAATACTTCCCTTAAAGCAAACACTATTTTAGATGTATTTAGCCAAATTGCCACTACAATAAAACTATTTAGATTACTCTATCTTTGAATGCATAATTAGTAGGCTTTTCATGGAAACAATTATTGGCAAATCAGTTATTCAAGCAGCACAATTTTTAAACAACAATCAATTGGTAGCCATACCAACAGAAACTGTGTATGGTTTAGCTGGCAATGCTTTTAGCTCAATTGCAGTACAACAAATTTATGCTGTAAAAAAAAGGCCATTATACAATCCATTAATTGTCCATATACCCAATATCCAATATTTAAATACCATTGCTAAAAATATTCCCAACAATGCGTATAAATTATTCGAAGCTTTTAGCCCTGGTCCATTAACCTTATTGCTATCCAAAAAAAATATTGTTCCAAATATTGTTACAGCAAATCTTCCACATGTAGCAGTACGTATTCCAAATCATAAACTTACATTACAATTATTAAATAATTTATCTTTCCCTTTAGCAGCACCTAGTGCTAACTTGTTTGGTTATATCAGTCCAACAAAACCAGAACATGTATTTAAGCAACTACACAATCAAATACCTTATATATTAAATGGTGGAGCTTGTAAAAGTGGAATTGAAAGTACAGTGGTTGGATTTGAAAAAGGAATACCCGTAATTTACAGATTGGGTGCAATTAGCAAAACTCAAATTGAAACCATTACTGGAAAATGTTTACTAAAAAACGAAGTAAACAACAATGCACCTATTAGCCCTGGAATGATTAAATATCATTACAGCCCCAATACACCCTTACTATTAACCAATACTGTTGATGCAACAATTCAACAACTTAAAAAAAAGAAAATTGGTTTAATTTCATTTAATAAAAGCTACGAAACAGTTAAAGTAAAACATAAAATTGTACTCAGTAAAAAAAGCAGTTTAGCCGAAGCTGCAAAAAATATTTATGCTGCATTACATAGCATGGATGAATTAAATGTAGATGTGATTGTGGCCGAACTATTGCCCAACAAAGGCATTGGCATTGCAGTAAACGAAAAGTTGCAAAAAGCTGGTGCAAAAACTACTGGGTTATAATTACAACAATTGCTTTGCATCAATTGTAATAGACAAAGTAAACTTATAAACAATGCCAGGCAATATAATTAAACAGTACAGAGAGTTGAGAAATTACTCACAAGAATATATTGCCAAAAAAATGGGTATTTCTCAAAATGCATATAGTAAAATTGAAAACAATATTACACAGCTAACGGTGAATCACTTAAAATCAATTTCATCAACTTTAGATATACCAATCATAGATTTATTGAAGGATGATTTTGAAATTAGAAAACCTCAATTCGTAGAAAAAAAGAATGTAAGTAGAAGTGAAATAATTATGTATTTACACGATTTACAACATACAATAAAACTAAAAAATGAAGAACAGCATAACCTGTATTCTGTAATTATGACGTTGTTGCAATCATCGCATTCTATATCTGAAGACATTCGTTAACAAAAAATTTATCTTTTTTTAAAATAAATTTAGATGGATATTTAATTACTGAACACTACATTTGCCCACATGTTAAAAAAACTGATTAACATATTTCTTATTTTAGTATTTGCAATACAGCTACTGCCTGTGCAGCAAATGGGTAAGGCTTTGTTCAACAATCAGTTTACCGAAGAAATTCCACATTCTTTAGATACATCGCCAGACAATCCCTCAAAATCGCTAACAAAAAGTGCTTTTTTACATTGGGATTCTCCCTATGCAAATAGAACATTTACATATATTCTTACAAAAAAGCCAGCTTTGTTGGTTACAATTCCTGTAAATTATTCCTTCGAAATTCTTGTGCCTCCTCCCAATTGTTAGTTATTATCTTTTTGACCTTTAATAAGATTTACATAACTCAACATTTCTTCTCAACCTTATATGAAAAAATATTTTCAGAATTTAGGTGCAGATATACCTGCATCTATAGTAGTTTTTTTAGTGGCATTGCCATTGTGTTTAGGCGTAGCACAAGCAAGCAATCCTGCTGGTCAAAGCATTGTACCTTTATTAGGAGGCATTATTGCTGGTGTAGTGGGTGGTATAATAATTGGATTATTTAGTGG
>ERZ724527.700-NODE-700-length-16301-cov-7.024191_pt1 | contig 16301 bp, 14 predicted proteins | sample MGYA00376060_ERZ724527 | MGnify/ENA primary metagenome ERZ724527 (study PRJEB28724, sample SAMN07190886) | activated sludge metagenome | isolation source: activated sludge of sewage treatment plant in Hong Hong | place: USA: Christiansburg, Virginia | collected...
GCAATCGCTACGATGGCGCAAATATTAACCAATATGTAAATAATACTATTTCAGGGACAATTACCTATGACGGAACATTGAGATCTTGGACAGATGTGGCAATTGGCACACAGGGAACGGAAACATGGAACGGTGATATTGCCGAAATAATTGTTTATAAAAAATCACTAAATGATGCTCAACGCCATATCGTAGATAATTATTTATCAGCTAAATACAATATTGCGCTAGCGTCCAATAACAAATACGATGGCGATAATTTCAGTAATGGCGATTATGATAGAGATGTAGCTGGATTAGGGAAAGAAACCAGCGGGAGCACGACTTCTTTTTCAGCTAATGTATCCGGTGGTTTAACTATCACTGCCAATTCGGGATTAGACAATGGAGATTATATAATGGCAGGTCATGCCAGTGCTACTAATTCTCCGAATAAAACAGATGTTGGCGGTATGACTGGCACTAATAATGCCAGATGGAACAGAGTATGGTTTTTAGATGTAACAAATACATCTACTGTTATTAATACAAACATTGAATTTGACAATAGCGATGGAAATATTACAGGATTACCTTTAGGCGTGGCCAGCAATTATGTATTGTTATATCGAGCTGCACAAACTGGCAGTTGGACTGAACTTACCTCAACGGTTACTGTTTCGGGAGATAGAGTATTGTTTAGTAATGTTGATCTTACAACTGATGGCTATTATACTATTGGAACAAAGGATTATATGGCTAGTCCTCTCCCAATTGAACTACTTAGTTTTGATGCTATTATGAATGGGAAACAAGTAGACATCAATTGGACAACTGCTACAGAATTAAATAACGATTACTATACTATTGAAAAAAGTAAAGACGGAATTAATTTTGAAACATCGTCGATTGTTGATGCAGCTGGAAATAGTTTATCACTCATAAATTATAAAGATATTGATGCAAATCCATTTGAAGGCATTTCATATTATCGTTTAAAACAAACTGATTTTAATGGCACGTTTTCTTATTCAAAAATTGTGTCTGTAAATTACACTTTGTCAGATGATGGCATGAGTATTTTTCCTAATCCAACTATAGGAGAAATAAATATTAATATCAAAGAGTTAGAAGGCAAAGAAGTTTTAGTCGTTATAAGAGATATTACTGGCAAAGAATGTTTTTCAAAAGTTATATTAAGTCAAGAAAATCAACAATTAATTGCCGTTGATAGTGAACATCAATTAGCGCCGGGAACATACATTGTTACTGCAAGCTCTAGTAACAAGCTGTATAGTAAAAAAATTATTGTTAAGTAATTACAATAACAAAGCGTTTAAAACTTTAAGATTCCTGAAAATTATTATAAAATGATAATTTGTATATTTATCCTTTAATTTTAAAACTATATGAAGTTATTACAAAATAAAGTAGCCATTATTACTGGCGCATCTCGTGGCATTGGAAAAGGAATTGCCGAAAAATTTGCAGAACAAGGTTGTAACATTGCTTTCACCTTTTTATCATCTGTAGAAAAAGCCAAAGCTTTTGAAACTGAATTAGCCAACAAATACGGCGTAAAAGTAAAAGGGTACCAGAGCGATGCTGCTGATTTTAAAGCTGCCGATCAATTAGTAACAGATGTAGTTGCTGAATTTGGAACCGTAGATGTTTTAGTTAATAATGCGGGTATTACACGTGATACCTTATTAATGCGTATGAGCGAACAACAATGGGATGAAGTAATAAATGCTAACTTAAAATCTGTATTCAACTTAACAAAGGCTGTTCAAAAACCAATGTTAAAAGCACGCAGTGGGTCAATTATAAATATGAGTTCTGTAGTGGGTGTAAAAGGAAATGCTGGTCAAGCAAATTACTCAGCATCAAAAGCTGGTATAATAGGTTTTACAAAATCAGTAGCTTTAGAATTAGGTTCTCGTAACATTAGAAGCAATGCGATTGCTCCGGGTTTTATTGAAACTGAAATGACGGGTGCTTTAGACGAAAAAGTAGTTCAACAATGGAGAGATTCTATTCCTTTGAAACGTGGTGGTTCTGCAGAAGATGTAGCCAACTTAACTTTGTTTTTAGCAAGCGACATGAGTGCTTATATCACAGGCCAGTGCATTAATGTTTGCGGAGGAATGCTTACTTAAAATCATTGTGACTTCGAGAGCCTCAGTCACCGAAAGATACAAAAATGGAATTTATCTCTAACTATCCTTGGTATTACACCCTGTTATGTTTCGTAGCAGGGTTTGTTTTTAGTGCCTTGTTGTATGTTCGAGATAAACAAAACACAGAACGTTCAAAGGGATTATTGTATAGTTTAGCCGCTTTACGCTTTGCGTCTATCAGTATCATAGCCTTATTATTACTTGATGTATTTATTAAGCGTTTAGTAAATGAAACGGAAAAGCCTGTTATTATTTTAGCTCAGGATAATTCCTCGTCTTTAATTGCAGGAAAAGATTCAACAGAAATAAAAAATGAGTATACAAAAGCAATAGCTTCTTTTGCAAATGCCATAAAAGACAAATACGATGTAAAAACATATCAGTTCGATTCTGAATCTAAACCTTCTGAAACATTTGATTTTAAAGGAAAAGAAACAGACATTTCAAAGTTATTTTTAGACTTAGAAAACAACTACGCTAACAAAAACATTGGCGCTATTATTTTAGCGACTGATGGTATATATAATAAAGGAACAAACCCTTTATATAGTATTGGTAAATTTAATGCGCCTATTTACTCCATTGCTTTAGGAGATACAGTTCCTTTAAAAGATGCTTGGATTCAAACAATTAATCATAATCAAGTTGCGTATTTAGGGAATTCATTTCCTGCAGAAGTTATTGTAAATGCTATTGATTTAAAAGATAAATCAGTTACCGTTACTTTATCACAAGCTGGCAAATTATTAAAATCCGAATTACTGGCAATTAATTCAAACAACTTTAGTTCTACGCTTAACTTTTTATTAGATGCTGATAAACCAGGTATTCAAAAATACACGGTATCTATTTCGACATTAGAGGAAGATAAGAATAAACAAAACAACAGTCAGTCGTTTGTAATTGATGTGATTGATAATAGAGAGAAAGTATTAATCTTAGCCAATGCACCTCATCCTGATATTGCAGCTCTTGAACAAAGTATTTCATCAGCTCAAACCTATGAGGTAGACGTGGCATTAATTAATGATTTTACAAAACCACTAAAACCATATTCATTAATCATATTACATCAAACTCCAACATTACCTCAGCGTATTGCGAACGAATTAAAAGCTAATAATCAATCCGTATTTTTTATTGGGAATGATGTAATAAATTATGCTACAGGACAAAACATCAAAAGAATTGGTGACTCGCGCAAAAATGATGTGGAAGCAGCCTTTAAAAAAGAATTTCCATTATTTAATGTCAGTAGCGAATTACAAAATTATTTTAAAGAATTTCCCGCTGTAAAATGTAACTTCGGAAATACCTCAATAACAAACGGTGCAAACGCTTTATTAAATCAAAAAATTGGTGTGGTAGAAACCGATGAGCCCTTAATGGTATTTTCAGAAACTAATGGAGTTAAAACATGTGGCTTTTTAGGAGATGGTTTATGGAAATGGCGAATGAGAGATTATGCGGATCACGGCAACCACAATTTGTTTAATGAATTAATTAGCAAAACAGTCCAGTACTTATCGGTGAAAGCAGACAAAAGTTTTTTTAGAGTCTTTACCAAAAAAATCATCAATGAAAATGAAGCGATTGATTTTACCGCAGAAGTATATAACCAAAGTTATGAGTTAGTAACGGAGCCAGACGTGACATTGATTTTAAAAGATGATAAAGGCAAAGCATATAATTATACATTTAATAAAAAACAAACGATGTATAGCTTATCTGCTGGGCAATTTGCGGCGGGCGAATATAGTTATGAAGCCAAAGTGAAGTTTGGCGATAAATTATATACAAAATCAGGCATAGTAATTATTAAAGAAATTGTTTCCGAAAAAATAAATACCGTTGCTAATCATCAATTACTATATCAAATTTCAAAGCAAAGTGGCGGTAAATTATTTTACAAAAATCAATTAGAGCAATTACAAAAAGACATCCTTTCTTCTGATTCTATCAAATCAATCACTTATTCTCATAAGCAATTAACAGATTTGGTAAACCTAAAATGGATATTTGGCATTATCATTTTACTACTTTCGATTGAGTGGTTTTTGAGGAAACACAACGGAAAAGTGTAAATACCTCTAAAAAAAACACCCTTTTAAGAATCCAATTTTAAACCTCTATTATGGCACTTTTATTGCCTTAATAAATCATCAAATCATTACATTTGTTTAACTAAATCTCATACAATGAAAAAATTACTTATTCTATCTTCTGCAATTATCCTTTCTTTATCTGCTTTCAAATCTTCTGATGGAGATAAAATACCTTCAGCAACTGTAAAAAAATTAGATGGTTCTACAACTAATTCAAATACATTTTCTAATAATGGGAAACCAATCATTATTAGTTTTTGGGCTACTTGGTGTAAACCTTGTAAAAAAGAGTTAGATGCGATTAATGAAGAGTATGCTGAATTGCAAAAAGAAACTGGAGTTAAATTAATTGCAATTTCTATTGATGATGCTCGTAGTTCTGGGAAAGTGGTGACTGATGTTAAAGTAAAAGGATGGACATATGAAGTTTATATCGACGAAAATCAAGATTTTAAGCGTGCAATGAACGTTAATAATGTACCTCATACATTTTTAGTTGATGGTGAAGGTAAAATTGTTTGGAGTCATAACTCTTATGCAGAAGGCGACGAAGAAAAATTATTTGAACATGTTAGAAAATTAGCCAAAGGCGAAAAAATAGCAGCTCACTAATTCGTATTTTAAATTACCTAACCACTAATATTATATGTCTGTAAAATCCATTACACGCTTTTTAATTATTTCTTCTGCTGCTTTATTTTGCAATACAGCCAACTCCCAAATATTAAATGAGTTAGGTTCGGTTCATGGTAATTTTCAGATAGATGCCGCTTATTATCAAAAAGACACTATTATAGATGCAGATCCGGGCAGCGAATTATTTAGATACAATGCCTTTGGAAATATCAATTATTCAAAAGGAGGATTTAGTGCCGGTGTTCGTTTCGAAAGCTATAATCCTCCATTATTAGGTTACTTGCCAGGCTACAAAGGGTCTGGTGTTCCTTACCGTTTTGCTAGATATCAGCACAAAGACATTGATATTACCGTTGGTAATTTTTATGAGCAATTTGGAAGCGGAATTACGTTACGAGCTTATGAAAATCGTGGTTTACTTTACGATAATGCCTTAGATGGGATGCGAGTTATTTTTACTCCAAAAAGAGGAATTACCATTAAAGGGTTAGTTGGTAAACAACGTACCTATTTCTCATTATCGCCAGGTGTAGTAAGAGGTATAGATGGAGAAGTAAATATCATGGATTTATTTGATTCTATTCTTGGGAAATCAAAAACAAAAATAATTATCGGTGGAAGCTTTGTGAGCAAATATCAAGAAGATCAAAACCCAACATTAGTTTTACCACAAAATGTAGCTACAGGTGCAGGACGTTTTACGGTCATTAGAGGCGGTTTTAATTTTAATGCAGAGTATGCTAATAAAGCAAACGACCCATCGTATCAAAATAAATATAGCTATCAACAAGGGCATGCAGTCATTGCTTCTGCATCATACGGAACAGATGGATTTTCGGCCATGCTTTCCGGAAAAATGTTAGATAACATGAGCTTTAGAAGTGATCGAGATGCACAAAACACAATTGATATGATTAACTATCATCCAGATTTTAGTAAATTTCACACTTACTCGCTAATGGCTTATTATCCTTATGCTACTCAACCAAACGGTGAAGTTGGAGGAACAGGAGAAATACAATACAAAGTAAAAAAAGATACTTGGTTAGGCGGTAAATACGGCATGGATATCACCTTAAATGGATCGGCTTATTTTGCTTTAGATACAATTGGAATATCGCCAATCAGCGATACTTTAAATAACTATAAATACAAAACAAATTATAGTGGTGTTGGCGATAAATTTTTTCATGATGTAAATATTGAAATCACCAAAAAGTTTACGAAAAAAGTAAAAATGACCGTGATGTATGCTAATCAATTTTTAAATCAATCAATCGTGCAGTTTAATACACCTGATAAAGAAGAGCACCCAGACATTGCTTCACACATTGGTGTAGTTGATTTAACATGGAGGTATAAAACAGGCTCGGCTATTCGTTTTGAAGCACAAGGCTTTTTTGCAGATTATGATTATAAAGAACATGCTATTGATGCTAACGGAAATAAAAATATTACAAGCAATACGGGCTCTTGGTTATCTGCTTTAATTGAGTGGACGCCAACTTCTCATTGGAGCATTACGTTAGCCGATCAATACAATTATGAAAATCCTGACGCAACTAAAAAAATACATTATTATTTTGGAATGTTAGGTTATACAAACGGACCCACAAGAATCTCAGTAAGCTACGGTCGTCAGCGTCAAGGTATTTTTTGTGCTGGTGGTGTATGCCGTTTTGTGCCTTCATCAAGTGGTTTAAATATAAGTATATCATCCAGCTTTTAATAAACAAACTAAATACTTAGTATCATGAAAAAAATAATTTATCAAATTAGCATCCTAATTGCAATCATAATAATGATTGTAAGTTGTGATAAAGTAAAAGATGTGAGAGATCCCAATGCAGAAGCTATTAAAGGAAATAGAAAAGTATTTGTTGAAGATTACACAGGTCACAAATGTGGTAACTGTCCAGCAGCAGCTGATACTTTAAAATACTTAACAAAAAAATATCCCGGTCAAGTGGTTGCCTTAGCAATTCATGCAGGATTTTTTGCTAATATAAATGCATCTTATCCAACCGATTTAAGAAATCCTGTTAGCACGGCTTATGATAATGTATTTGGAGTTTCCTTAGCTGGTAACCCCAATGGATTAATAAACAGAGGAGGTTTTGGAACTGGTGGATTTATTAAGGCCTATTCGACCTGGGAAGGTGAAGTTGCTCAAATGCTTAGCAGACCAGCAAAATTTGAAATTAAGATTAGAAATACTTTTACAACATCAAACAATAACTTAAACACAAGTATTACTGTTAAATCATTAACTAATAATGCTGGTATATACAAACTAGTGGTATTATTATCTGAAGACAGCATTATTGCTGAACAATTAGATTATAGATTACCATCAGGAAGTCAATTAATTCCAGATTACGAGTTCAATCACGTTTTAAGAGAAGCTGTTAATAGTTCTTTTGGCGATCCTATTTTTACTAGTGGTGCTGTAGCAAATGACTCTGCTGTAAAAGCATTCCCTAATTATTCAATTAATTCAGCATACAACGCATCAAAATGTCATATCATTGCTTATGTATATGATGCGGATCCTAATAGCCCAACTTACTATGAGGTGCTTCAGGTAGAAGAAGCGCATGTGAAATAAGATACAAACGATTTAATAAAAAGCCTTCACTTATTGAAGGCTTTTTTATGCCCTATATTCTCTTTGCAAAGCTCTCTTTAAATGTATATTTTTATGGTTTTATTCATATCATGAAACCATCCATTCCAAGAGGCACCAGAGATTTCGGTCCTGCAGAAATGCAAAAGCGCCAATATATTTTCAATATCCTTAAAAACAATTTTCAATTGTTTGGTTATGCTCCTATTGAAACGCCAACTATGGAAAACATTACAACCTTAACTGGTAAATACGGAGAAGAAGGTGATCAATTAATTTTTAAAGTTTTAAATTCTCGCATACACGAGAGTAAAGACGATAAAAAAGAATTACTCAAAAAAGAATTTAATACCTCTTTAGAAAAATCATATAACTCTGAAGCCTTAACCGAAAAAGCTTTGCGTTACGATTTAACCGTGCCATTTGCGCGTTATGTAGTAATGAATAACCACGCACTTACCTATCCTTTTAAACGTTATCAAATACAACCTGTTTGGCGTGCGGATAAGCCACAAAAAGGGCGTTACCGCGAATTTTACCAATGCGATGCCGATGTGATTGGCTCTAACTCATTAATTAATGAATTAGAATTAATTGCCATGATGGATAAATCATTTTCCGAATTAAATATTCCAGTATTGGTAAAATTTAATAACCGAAAAATATTAAGTGGCATTGCCGAAATTTTAAACGCCAGCGATAAAATCATTGACATTACGGTTGCAATTGATAAGTTGGATAAAATTGGCAAAGACGGCGTCGTAAAAGAATTGCAAGAAAAAGGAATTTCGGAAACTGCTATTAAACAATTAGAACCCTTAATTGATTTATCAGGTTCAAATGAAAATAAAGTAAGCACTTTAAAAACATTTTTAGCAAATAGCGAAGTAGGAAAAAAAGGAATTGAAGAAATTGAATTTTTATTAAATAATTTGAATACACTTAATATCAAACACATCACCGTTGAATTAGATATTACTTTAGCGCGTGGTTTAAATTATTATACAGGAACCATTTTTGAAGCAAAAGCAAACGCTGGAACTTTTACCCCAAGTATTTTAGGTGGCGGACGTTATGATGATTTAACAGGTATTTTCGGACTAAAGGGTTTATCTGGCGTTGGCATTTCGTTTGGTGTTGATCGTATTTATGATGTGATGGAAGAATTAAATTTATTTCCTGAAGCTGTAAATAGAGTATCTACCACAAAAATTTTATTAGCCAATTTTGGTGAAGCCGAATTAATGCACTGCGTAGGTTTAGTGTCTAAATTAAGAGCTTTAGGAATTAATGCAGAAGTATATCCCGATGTGGTGAAGAAAATTGCCAAACAATTTGAATATGCTGATAAAAAACAAATTCCATTTGTGGGAGTTGTTGGTGGTAACGAAATGGCCAACAATACCGTGATGTTAAAAAACATGGCTTCTGGAACTCAGGAAGAAGTTGGTTTTGAAAAATTGGTAGAGAGTTTAAAATAATAAATGATAAAAATGATCTACACATTTTGTGTCTTTTACTAAAAGCCGCATTATAATGCTTATGACAAAAAACACACTATATCTTTTCATCCTCTTATTAATTGCAGCACCATCTTATTCTCAAAGTGAAATCAATGGAAACATTGAAAGAAAAAATGAAAATGGTAGTTTAAAATATTGGGATCTGTTGTATAAAGAAGGACATGCATATGGATATATTACAAGCATTGATTCTTTTACAGTGCAAGAGGGAAAATATGCAATAGCAATTCGTGAAGATTTAAAAGCAGATGACAAAAGTTTTGGGGCTTGTGCTCTCACCATTTTAAGTAGGTTTGAAGGAAAAAACATTACCGTAAAAGGATTTGTAAAAACCGAAAACGTAAAAAATGGTTGGGCTGGATTGTGGATGAGAATAAATAAGGATAAAGTAATGTTAGAGTTTAATAACATGCAATACGAGCCTATTTTGGGGACCAACGATTGGAAAGAATATAGTATAACATTACCATTTCATAACGAAGAAAACAAAATACTTGTTGGCGGTTTACTTGTTGGAGAAGGGAAAGCATGGTTTGATAATTTTAGAGTATTTATCGACGATGTTCCTATTGAAAAAAAGGAACAGATAAAAAAATAAAAAGCCCCCACAAAATGTAGAGGCTTTTTCAATTTGTATAACTCAATTATTAAATCGCATCAAAATCAACAATTAACTTTTCGGTTAATGGATGAGCTTGGCAAGTTAAAATAAAACCATCTTCAACCTCAGCATCGGTTAATGCGAAGTTTGCATCCATTTTAGCCTTTCCTTCAATTACCTTAGCACGGCAAGTACAACAAACAGCCCCTTTACAACTAAAAGGCGCATCAACACCCGCATCTATAGCTGCATCTAAAATTGTTAAACCAGCAGTATTTAATTTCATCGTTGTTTCAATACCGTACTGTATAACTGTTACCTCACTGTTTACATCAGCACCAGTTACCGCATTACCTTCTGCTTTAGCAACCGCATCAGCAACGGCGCTAAAATATTCGATATGAACTTTTTCTTTGGCAATTTTTAAATCCTCTAATCCTTGTTTAATGTTTTCCATCATTGGACCAGGACCACAAATAAAATATTCATCCGCGTTAACGCCACCATAATTTTCAACAATAGCTTTTACTCTATCAACTGATAATAATCCTTTTTGTAAATCACTCACTTGTGTTTTAGGGTTATCGTATACGTTTAATACTTTTACTCTATCTGCATTTTCAGAAACAATTTTCTCAATCTCCGTTTTAAAAATCACTGAATCTTCATCACGGTTTGCATAAACTAGAGTAACGTTACTTTGTTTTTCGATATATAAAACACTTTTCAAAATACTCATCATAGGTGTAATACCACTTCCACCAGCAAATAACACATAATGTTTTTTGTTATTACCTGATAAAATTGAACTAAAATTTCCCATTGGAGTCATTACCTCAACAGCATCACCTACTTTCCAAGTACGGTTCATTAAAGTTGAAGCTCGTCCGTCTTGTACTTCTTTTACAGCTACGCGTAATTCTTTTTCGCTATAAGGACTGGTACAAATACTGTATGAACGACGTAATTCTTCGCCATTCACGGTTAATTTAACTGTAATATATTGACCTTGTTTAAATTGGTATTCGTGTTGAATTGCTAAAGGAATATCGAAAGCAATGGAAACAGCATCAGCCGTTTCTCTGCGAATATCTTTTACTTTTAAGGTGTGGAATCTTGCCATTTTTTTAATTTTAGTTGCGCAAAAATAAAATATTAATGTGATAATTAAACAGTAAATGATTTTTATTGTTTAAACAGGTATAAAATGAGGATAAAACCTTTGAAAAAAAGCGGTCAAAAGCTTATATTTGTATAATTCATAAACAAAAACGATGGAACTTACTCAATTTGAAGATGTATTTGAAGGCAAATTAGCCAAAAATGAAATGGTGGAGCCTAAAGATTGGATGCCGGATAATTACCGTAAGCATTTAATTCGCCAAATATCACAACACGCGCACTCTGAAATAGTGGGAATGTTGCCAGAAGGTAATTGGATTACTCGTGCGCCAAGTTTACGCGCTAAAGTAGTTTTATTGGCTAAGGTGCAAGACGAAGGTGGACATGGATTATATTTATATACAGCTGCTGAAACTTTAGGTGTTAGTCGCGATGAACTATTAAATAATTTACACACTGGTAAAGCAAAATATTCGTCTATTTTTAATTACCCAACTTTAACTTGGGCAGATATTGGTGCAGTGGGTTGGTTAGTAGATGGTGCAGCAATTATGAACCAAGTGATGTTGCAACGTACTTCTTACGGGCCTTATGCTCGCGCTATGGTGCGTATTTGCAAGGAAGAAAGCTTTCACCAACGTCAAGGTTTCGAAATTATGACTCACTTGTCATTTGGTACTGCTGATCAAAAAGCAATGGCACAAGACGCCTTAAACCGTTGGTGGTATCCAACAATGATGATGTTTGGTCCACCAGATGCGGAATCTCCAAATAGCGAAAATGCCATGAAATGGCGTATTAAGCGTGAAACAAATGATCAATTACGTCAGAAATTCGTCAACCAAACGGTTCCGCAAGTAGAATATTTAGGCTTAACCGTTCCAGATGCAAATCTAAAATGGAACGAAGCTAAAAAAGGATACGATTACAGCGAGCCAAATTGGGCTGAATTTAAACAAGTAATTAGCGGAAACGGTCCATGCAATAAAGAACGTTTAGCGGCTCGTAACAAAGCGCATGATGAAGGCGCTTGGGTAAGGGAAGCAGCGCAAGCTTTTGCTAAAAAACGTAAAGAAGTATACGAAGCAGCTTAAATACGGTGGCTTCGACTCCGCTCAGTCACCCAACAAAATAAAACTACTAAACACTAAACAGAATACAATGTCAGATAATCAAGGCCCAGTTTGGGAAATATTTTTACAAAAAAAAGCAGGGCAACCTTTTGTACACTGCGGAAGTTTACATGCGTTTGATAAAGAAATGGCTTTGCAAAATGCAAGAGATTTATACACTCGTCGTGGAGAAGGCGTTTCGATTTGGGCAGTACCATCTAATGCTATTGTAGCTAGTAGCCCAGAAGATATCGGTCCTTTCTTCGAGCCTTCAAACGATAAAGTATATCGTCATCCTACGTTTTATCAAATTCCGGATGCTATTGGGCATATGTAATTTTTAGACAGAAGATACAAGACTTAAGATATAAGACTTGTTTATCTTATCATCAAAAATTTAATTACTAAAAAAATCTGCGGTAATTTGCGAAATCTGCGGGACAAACAAAATGACAACACAAGAAGCATTATTTAATTATACATTACGATTAGGAGATACTAACTTAATTTTAGCACAACGTTTAAGTGAGTGGACAGGCCACGGTCCTTTTTTAGAAGAAGATCTAGCTTTAACTAACATTGCTCTTGACATTACAGGCGCAGCAAAATCATTATTAGAATATGCTTCAACGATTGAAAATAAAGGCAGAAGCGCCGATGATTTAGCTTATTTCAGAAATGATAGACAGTTTTTTAATGCCCAAATAACAGAACAACCAAATGGCGATTATGCCAAAACCATTGCTCGTCAAGCAATCATGGACTGTTTTGATTATTATTTTTTTACAGAATTAGCAAAAAGTAAAGACGAATCTTTAGCTGGCATTGCCCAAAAATCAATTAAAGAAGTAACCTATCATTTACGTCATACTTCATCTTGGTTAGAACGTTTTGGTGATGGTACTGAAGAAAGTCATAATAAAGCACAAACTGCAATTAACCAATTATGGCAATATACTGGTGAGTTATTTGAAATGACTGAAGTTGATGAAATTTTATTAAAAGAAGGTATCGCTGTTGATTTGAATTTAGTGAAAGCCAAATGGGAAAAACACATGGCTGATTTATTAGCAAAATGTACTTTAACACAACCAGAAAATGTATTTATGCAAACTGGTAGCCGCACAGGAATTCATACAGAGCATTTGGCTTTTATTTTAGCAGAGATGCAAGCTTTGCCAAGAATGTATCCTAATGCTAAATGGTAATTTTAATTTATTTTGTATGAAATTATTTTATGTACTAATTTTTGTTTGCATCAGTGCTTTAAGTTTTTCGCAAGGCGATAGAACCGAAAAAATAAAAATTACAAAATCACTATTTTCGAAAGTAAAAACTTTACAAGAATTACTGCCTTCTATACCTAAAGAATGTCCAGTCTCTGAATATCAATTTGCAATTGACACTCCTGAATCAAAGAGGAACATCAAAATGAAAAGCAATGAAATTACTGGCGACATAAAATCAATTGTGAAAGAGATGAAAGGTGGGCAAAAAATATTTATCGAAAATATTAAATCAGATTGCAAAACAGAATTTAAGAAAAACTATATATTAGTGATTATCTAATGAGCTTTAAAGAATCCTGGAAAAAAATATCGCCTTACTTCGTAGATATTTGGCAATACATTGTGATTATCATCATCATGATTATTGCGGCTATATTTATTTTATAATTACCCAATACTCTCTGCGCAAAAAATCTCTGTGATCTTTGCGGTTAAAATATGAAAACCAAAGAAGACATACTTTCATTACTTTCTGAAATTCCTGATCCAGAAATTCCAGTCATTTCTATCATCGAATTAGGCGTTATTAGAGATATTAATATTACTGACGAGACGTCGATTACTTTAAAAATCACGCCTACCTACTCTGGCTGCCCAGCCATGAAACAGATAGAAGATGATGTGCGAAAAAAATTGACAGAAAATGGGTTCACCAAGATCACGATTAACACAATTTTCTCTCCACCTTGGACAACCGATTGGATTACATTCGAAGCCAAAGAAAAACTAAGAATTTACGGCATTGCACCACCTGAGCATAGCACCGAAGACAAAAGCTGGCTAACTGGTAAAACAAAAAATATCGCTTGTCCCCGCTGCAAATCTCAAAACACCAAATTAATTTCTCAATTTGGCAGCACTGCCTGTAAAGCTTTACATCAATGTGAAGATTGTTTGGAGCCCTTTGATTATTTCAAATGCATCTGATTTTTTCGACTAAACTTAATTTTTATATTACGAAATAAGTATTATCTTAGCTTAAAGTATTTTGAGCATGGTAAGTAAATCCTTTTTCAACCTCATCGTCAATAATTTTTTAGAACATGTTTTTGTTTTAAATAAAAATCGTGAAATTATTTTTCAAACGTCAAATAACAGTTCATTATTAGGTTATAGCGACGAAGAAATCTTAAAAGATGGATTTCAATCCTTATTTATAAATCCTCTTTTTTTATTTGATGAAGCGTTGGATAAAGCCATGAAATATGGTGAATATTACAATACAGAAAACTTTAAACACAAAACAAAAAAATACATCAATATCGCTTTCCGAATTTTATACCAAGAAGATGAAGCTAACAGCGAATCGTATTTTGTGTTCTATTTACGTGATAATACCCAACAAAATTTAGTACGAAAAGATATTATCAAAAAAAGCTTAACGATTGAAAATCTCTCTAAATCTCGTAAAATAAGAGATGGACGCATTAACGAAGCTATTTATGAAATATTAGAATCTTCTTCAAGGGCTATGCAAGCAACTCGTGTAAATGCGTGGACATTTGACAAAGAAAGAACACAAATTCAATGTATAGGGAATTTTGATGCTCGTGAAAATAAATTAGTGCCTCAAACAGCATTACCTCATATTGCGATGCCTTTGTATTTTAATTTATTTGAAACCGAAAAAATCATTATCACACGCGACACCTTAAAAGAAACTAAAACAGCCGAACTATACGAATTCTATTTAAAACCACACGACATTCAATCTTTAATGGATGTTCCAGTGCGTATTGAAGGTGAAATGATTGGCGTAATTTGTTTTGAAAACGTTGGTGCTCCTCGTGAGTGGACTCTGCAAGAACAAAAATATGGATTGGTGGCAGCGCAAATGTTATCATTAACTATTGAATCACATAATAAGCAATTAGCAAAACAAGCTTTAGAATTAGCATTAGACGAAAAAAATATTCTATTACAAGAAGTAAATCATCGTGTGAAAAATAATTTAAGTATTGTAGCAAGCTTAATGAATTTACAAAGCGAGAAATCAAACGACGATTACCATAAACAATTATTTATGGAGTGTCGTAATCGTTTAGATTCTATTGCTACAGTTCATGAATTAATTTATAAAACGAAATCCTATTCTCACATTAATTTTAAAGAATACCTTAATCAAATTATTGATCATATTTCTGATTCTTATAAATCCATTGAACACATTAAAATCATAAAAGGCATTACAGAAGTTGACGTTGATATTTCGGCAGCTATCCCTTTAGCTTTAATTGTTAACGAATTAATTACCAATGCCTATAAACATGCTTTTACTAACAAAAAAGAAGGCGCAATCGAAATTTTATTAGTTGAAAATAATAATCAAGTGTTTTTAACCATTAAAGATAATGGGCAAGGATTTGACAAAACAGTTATTCCGAAAAACTCTATTGGAATGGATATTTTAAGTGGACTAATTGAACAAATTAACGGTACTTGTAACTTAACCAGCGACGATAAAGGAACTCAATATAAAATTTCGTTTTCCAAAAAATAAATCCCAATTTTAGCTCATTAATAAAATCAATTATGAGCTACATACTTTCCCAATTACAAGATAAAGTCATGGTTATTACTTTAAACCGTGCAGATAAATTCAATAGTTTTAATCGCGAAATGGCTTTGGAACTTCAAAGCGTTTTAGATAAAGCAGAAACTGATGAAAACGTTAGAGCTATTGTATTAACTGGAACTGGCAAAGCTTTTTGTGCAGGACAAGATTTAGCAGAAGCTATTGACCCTAACGGACCAGGCATAGCAAAAATTGTGGATGAGCATTATAATCCAATTATTTTAAGAATCCGTAAAATTGAAAAACCAATTATTGCAGCCGTAAATGGTGTAGCAGCTGGCGCAGGCGCAAACATTGCTTTAGCTTGTGATATTGTAACCGCTACAAATTCGGCGTCCTTTATTCAAGCATTTAGTAAAATTGGTTTAATACCAGATAGCGGCGGAACATTTTTCTTACCTCGTTTAGTTGGTTTTCAAAGAGCAACGGCTTTAATGATGACGGGCGACAAAGTAATGGCAACCGAAGCACAACAAATGGGCATGATTTATAAAGTGTTTGCTGATGATACTTTTATGACGGATGTTTTGGCTTTTGCAAATACATTAGCCAA
>ERZ724527.703-NODE-703-length-16259-cov-7.309430_pt1 | contig 16259 bp, 10 predicted proteins | sample MGYA00376060_ERZ724527 | MGnify/ENA primary metagenome ERZ724527 (study PRJEB28724, sample SAMN07190886) | activated sludge metagenome | isolation source: activated sludge of sewage treatment plant in Hong Hong | place: USA: Christiansburg, Virginia | collected...
GGCGCCATCATCGAATACCCGGTGGCATCGGTGTTGCTCACGCAGCAGGATCAGCTGACGCTAGCGGTAGGCGCCAAACTGTTCGTGCACGAGCACAACTTCCATTGGGGCGACTTTGCCGCCGCCGCGATTTTGTCGGGCATGCCCATCACCGTCGTTTTCCTGCTGGCCCAACGTTGGTTGATTTCCGGCTTGGCAGCCGGTGCCGTCAAAGGATAACGATGCACTTTTCTTTCCAGCCGACCGCGTCGACCCTGTGCGCAATGGCCTGCGCCTTCGGGCTTTCAATTTTTTCTGCACCCACCATGAGCCAAACGAATCCGGCACAGCCTGCACCCACGTACTCAGCAATGGCCCATGTGGCCTGGTCACACAACGCCAACATCTACGAAGTCAATCTGCGCCAGTACACGCCAGAGGGAACGCTCAAGGCCTTCGCCGCACACCTGCCCCGACTGAAAAAAATGGGCGTCGATATCCTGTGGTTGATGCCCATACAGCCCATTGGTAAACAGGAACGCAAGGGTAGCTTGGGAAGCTACTACTCCATCAGCGACTACACAGCCGTCAACCCCGAGTTTGGCACCCTGGAGGACATGAGGGACTTGGTCAAGCAGGCCCATGGCCTGGGCATGAAGGTCATTCTGGACTGGGTGGCCAACCACACGGCGTGGGACCACCCTTGGGCCAAGAGTCACAAGGACTGGTACAAACTCAATGCCAACGGCGAGTTGTTCCCGGTGACCTTTACCAACGGACCCGAGCCCGAATACTGGACCGACGTGGTTGCCTTGAACTACGACAACAAGGCCTTGTGGGCCGGCATGATAGAGGCCATGCAGTTCTGGGTCAGGGAGACCGATCTGGATGGCTTTCGCTGCGACGTGGCCGGCCTGGTTCCCACCCCGTTCTGGGAGCGGGCGCGCCAAGAACTGGATGCGACCAAGCCCCTGTTCATGCTTGCCGAATGGTCCGAACCCGAATTGCACCGCAGCGCGTTTGACATGACGTACGGCTGGGACCTGCACGACATCATGAAAGACGTGCCCAAGGGCAAGGCCGATGCACGCGCGTTCCATACCTGGGTGAAGTCGCCCAAACAGGAGTTTCCGCGACACGCGTTTCGCATGCACTTCACCAACAACCATGACAAGAACTCGTGGGAGGGTACGGACCAGGAACTGTTTGGCCCTGCCTATGAGGCGATGGCGGTACTGAGCGTCACCCTGCCTGGCATGCCACTCATTTACAGCGGCCAGGAGTCGCGTTTGACCAAGCGACTGGCCTTCTTTGAAAAAGATGCCATCGATTGGAAGAACTTTGAGTTGCAGGCTTTCTACACGGAGTTGCTTGCGCTGAAACGCAACAACCCGGCTTTGTCGAACGGGCAGTACGGTGCGCCTGTGGAATTGCTGACCACCGGCAATCACAAGGTTTTTGCGTTCCGGCGCAGCCAGGGAACCAATGTGGTGACGGTGGCGGTCAACCTGACCAACGCAGAGCAGTCGTACACGCTACCAGGCCAGACCAACCAACAGCTTGACCCGTGGAAGTGGCAGATTGATACGCGCCGATGACACCCATGCGCGATACCGCCCCCTACCGCCCGCAATGGCATTTCAGCCCCCGGCGCAACTGGATCAATGATCCCAACGGCCTGATCTGGCTGGAGGGCGAATACCACTTGTTCTACCAGTACAACCCGTTTGGCGACCTCTGGGGCCACATGAGTTGGGGACATGCGGTGAGCCCGGATTTATTGCACTGGACCGAGCTGGAAGTCGCCATTCCTGAGGACGAGCGGGTCTCCATCTATTCCGGCAGTGTCGTTGTTGACAGCACCAATAGCGCCGGCTTTGGCAAACCCGGCGAGAAGCCCCTAGTGGCCATTTACACCGGATGCCGGCGGGTCAGCGAAGGCGGCCAGGCCCAGGAGCTGGCCTTCAGCACGGACCGGGGTCGCACTTGGACCCAATATGTGGGCAACCCGGTGCTGGACATTGGCCTGCGTGATTTCCGCGACCCCAAAGTGTTCTGGCATGCGCCCACGTCGCGATGGATCATGGCAGTGGTCCGACCCAATGACCATCAGGTATCTTTTTATGGCTCGGCCAACCTGCGCAACTGGGGCCACCTGAGTGACTTTGGTCCCGCTGGTGAAGCTGGGGGTATCTGGGAATGCCCGGATCTGATCGAATTCCCGTCCCATGATGGAAGCTCCAGTCGCTGGGTGCTGAAGGTGGACACCTTTGCCGGGCACCCCGGCGGGACCGGGGCGCAAGTGTTCGTTGGAAGCTTCGATGGCACCCGGTTCACACCGACCGGGCCGACCCGCAATACCGGCGAGTGGGTGGACCACGGTTGCGACTTTTACGCCGCGTTGTCATGGGCCAACCTGCCGCCCCATCACACTTGTCCAGTGTGGATTGGCTGGATGAACAACCACAGCTACGCAGCCAAGACACCCACGGCACCGTGGCGTGGCGCCATGGGTGTGCCGCGTGAATTGTTTTTGTGTGAAACGGCTGATGGCGTGCGTCTGGGTCAGCGCCCTTGGCGCGGCATCGAGTCGCTACGCGGCCCAATTTGGCAACAGGATGTGCCCGCGCTAAGGGACCAATCCTGGGAGGTTCCATTGCCGTGGAGCGATAGCCGTTGTCTGGAGTTGCGCTGGGACATTGCGCTGGCGGGTGACGCCGCAGAGTTCGGATTGCGCCTGCGCTGTGGCCAGGGGCGCGCACTGGTAGTGGGTTTTGACAACGCCAAACACGCCGTGTTCATAGACCGCTCCAGCAGCGGAGTCGCAGTGGACGAAACACGTTGGCAAGGCCGCCGCGAGGCGCCACTGGCCCAACCCATCGGCCCCCTTGTCCTGCGCATTTTGCTGGACCGCTGTTCGGTTGAGGTCTTCACCGGCGACGGTCAGGCCTGTTTGACCGAGCTTTTTTTCCCGGACGACGCCGACCAGGGTTTACAAATTTATGCCCGGGATGGCGCAGGCCCGCGCAGCGTGATGACGGTCTGGCCCCTGCAGGCCAGCATGCAATTTGAAAGACAGGACTGAGGCATGTTTGTGGTGTGTGGTGAAGCCCTGATGGATGTTTTTGCAGCCGGTGACACACCTTCAGGTATGGCACTGGATGCCCGTGTGGGCGGGTCACCATTTAATGTGGCGGTCGGTCTGGCCCGTCTGGGCCAAAACGTTTCCTTGCTGGCGTCGATTTCCCGCGACTTTTTAGGCCAGCGTCTGGTGCAGGCGCTGGATCAGGAAGGCGTACAAACGTCAACAGTTGAGCGGACAGACTCTGCAACGACCCTTAGCCTGGTGGGACTGGACGCCCATCACATGCCCTCGTATGCCTTTTATGGTGAGGGCGGCGCCGACCGCCAACTCTCGCGGCATGCGCTGCAACATCTCCCGGCGAACACCCGCGTTATCCATGTTGCGTCCTACGCAACCGTGGTCGAGCCCATTGCCAGCACGCTGCGGGCGCTGGTGGAGCATGAGCAAACACGCAGACTGGTTTCATTTGATCCGAACGTGCGCCTGAACGTGGAGCCGGATGTGTGTCTCTGGGTATCCCAACTGGAGTGGATGCTGCCCAGAACCCACGTACTCAAAATCAGCGACGAGGATTTGGGGCTCTTGCTGCCCAAAATTGGCGTAGAGGACTTTGCCGCGCAAGCCTTGGCCAAGGGCGTCCAACTGGTGGTCATCACCCGTGGCGCGAAAGGTGCCATGGCCTGGACCGCCCATCACCACGCTTGCACGGGGTCGATACCGGTGCCAGTCATTGATACCGTTGGTGCGGGCGACACCTTCCAGGCAGCACTACTAACATGGATGGCAGAAAACGCGGTAGTGTCGGCACAGGCGGTCCCGAATATGAGTCAGGCCGCGCTCTTGAATGCCCTTTCCTTTGCGTCCCGCGCCGCAGCCATCACCTGTTCACGGCGTGGTGCAGATCTGCCGCGCCGCCACGAAGTGTGAGCCCGCCGCTCACTGTAGCGGTGGTTGCCGCTTCAGGAGCCGCGTGAACTCAGATGGGCCAATGTGCCGGCCACGCTGACACCGGGTGCCTTTCGACGGGCCACACTGGTGGAGGCAGCACCGGGCGCCACCTCATCCATACCCAGGGTCACGTCACTGCCCAGCACTGGTACGGCAGCGCCGCGCTGCAAGGCCACGCCCACCACCAGAATATCCACCATCAGCAGGTGCAGGATGCGGCTGATCATAGGCACCTGGGTGGCAATGTCTTCCACATGGTCCACGATCAACGCCAGGTCCGCCTTGCGTGCCAGTGGTGACTGGCTCTCGGTAATGGCAATCACGGTAGCACCGCGCTCTTTTGCTTTTTCAGCCACATCCAGCAGTTCAGCAATGCGACCGCTGCTGCTAATGATCAAGACCACCACGTCGGGGCGCAACAGGTTCGCGGACAGCGCCTGCAAACGCGGGTCGGTCTGCGCCACGGCAGAAACCCCCACGCGCAGAAATTTGAATTGCGCATCGTTGGCGACTGCACCGTAATGGCCCACCGCATAGATCTCGACACGCACCGAATCGGCGATCAGCCGCATGGCGCGGTCCATGCTGTCGCGGTTCAGGTGGTCACGCGCCTGCAGAATGGCCGACGCCGTATTGCCCAGCACCTTGGCGCCCAGCTCCAGCATCGAATCGTTGCCGGTAACCTGGGTGTGCGTAATCGGAATGGTGCCGGTCAGGCCGGAAGCCAGGCGCAGTTTGAAGTCCGACAAACCTTCACAACCCAACGAGCGGCAAAACCGAATCACCGTGGGTTGGCTCACATCGGCGGCTCGGGCAATCGTGGCGATGGGGTCGTTGAGTGCCGAGCGTGGTTGTGACAACACATGCTGCGCCACCCGCTGCTCGGCCGGTGACAGGCTGGGCAGGGCCCTGCGGATTTGACCCAGAATGGCAGATCCGTTGGCACCGTCCAGCTCCCGCAACTGGGACGCCAGAATGACGGCCGCCCCCACCAGCGTGGCATCCGTCGCCGTGATGACAAAGCTGGGAATGCCCTTCATGTAGTCCGTAAAACGCCCTTTGTCTTCAAAGCGCGCACGAAACGGCGACTGGTCAAAGTAGAGCCCGAGACGCGGCACAATGCCGCCTCCAATGTAGATCCCCCCAAAAGCGCCCTGGCTCACCGCCAGATTGGCCGCCGCCGTGCCCAGGATCGCGCAAAACACATCGATCGTCTCTTTGCACAATGCGTCAGTGCCGGCGAGCGCCTGGCGGGTGATCTCTGGCGCATCCAGGACTCGTTCGGGCAGCCCGGCGCGGTCTGTCAATGCCCGGAAAATCAGCTCAATGCCGGAGCCCGACAACAGGCGCTCAAACGACACGTGTTCAAAGAAGCGCCACGCATATTGCAGGATCGCGACCTCGCGTTCGTCGTGGGGTGAAAAACTGGTGTGGCCACCCTCGGTACCCAGTGCAATCCAGCCATCTCCCGCAGGAATCAAGCCCGACACACCCAGGCCCGTGCCCGCACCGATCAACCCCACCACACTGCGTGGAATCGCGCTGCCACCACCGAGTTGCCGACGCTGCAATGGTGACAGGCTCGGCAGGGCCATGGCCAGGGCCGTAAAGTCATTGACCACCACCAAGTTGTCAAAGTGCAGGCGCTCTCGCATGTGTTCAATGGAGAACTGCCAGTGGTAATTGGTCATGCGCACCTGGTCACCCGACACCGGATTGGCGATGGCCACGGCAGCATGCCGGATATCCCCCGGACTCACGTCCGTCAGACCCGACAGGTAAGCCGTTACGGCGGCGTGAAAATCCGCAAAGTCCGCGCAACGCAGCGAGGCACTTTGCTCAAAGACGTGGGGCGCTACCTCCAGCGCAAAGCGCGCGAAGGTGCCGCCAATATCAGCAATCAGGCGCGGATGGTCAAAGCGCGGTTCGGACATGTCGGATTCCCTTTGGGCGGATTCGGGCCGGGTCTGGCAAAGGCCAAGCTTAACGGATGCGCAGCGCTACCGCCCCGTGGGTCAGGACAGGGTGTCCAGCGCCTGGCTGGCACCAATCAGTGCCGGGTTGGAGGCCGTAATCAGCCACACCGGAACGCCAGCCAACAGCTCCTGGTAACGCCCCTTTTTCTCAAAGGCCTGGCGGAACAAAGACGCATCAAAAGAGGTCTCCAGCCGCGGCACAATCCCGCCGCCAACATACACACCGCCCAACGACCCTAGTGTCAATGCCAGATTACCGGCAACACTGCCGAGAAAGCCGGTAAAAAACCGGACGGCTGCAACACACTGCACATCAGATCCGGCAATCGCCTCGCTGGTCACATCAGAGGGCTGCAACGCGCGAGCTTGAACACCTTCCATGGTGCACACGGCGCTGTACAAATTGACCAATCCGGAGCCAGACAGCACCCGTTCGGCACTGACGTGCCCGAACTGCTCGCGCAGGATACCGATCAGGGTCGCTTCCGCTGCGTTGACGGCTGCCAGTGTGGCGTGACCACCTTCTCCGCTCAGGGCACTAAAGCGTCCGTTGGGGTTGGGCACCAGACCGGACATGCCCAAACCCGTGCCAGGCCCAAGCAGGGCGACCGTCGCCCCAGGAACGGGCGTGCCTCCCCCCAGCGGACGCAGGTCGGCTGACGCTAACGCAGGCAAACTCATGGCCAACGCGGTAAAGTCGTTGATAACCAAGCAGCGCTCCAACGCCAGGGCGCGCTGAAAACCTGAAATGGAAAACTGCCAGGCGTTGTTGGTCATGCGCACATCGTCACCCGTGATCGCGGTCGCAATGCCGATACCGGCCCACCGTGGGGCCTTGCGCCCATGGGACTGCAAGTAAGCCATGGCCGATTCCTGCAGAGAGGCACTGGCTTCGCAGGGCTGCACGGAAATATCTTCCAGCGCAGAACCGGCAGATTCCTGCCACGCCCAACGCGCATTGGTCCCTCCAATGTCCCCCAGCAACCTCGGATAACCCTGATTCATCCGCATTTCCCCTAGTTTCGGCCGACGCAACGTCGACATGTAGTCAAACAACACAAAGTCTACACCAGCACTGAAAACAAAAACCTAGGGAAAACATTGATTTCTAAGACTTTACCTATGACAAATGAAGAAGGCCTGCCGAACAAGTTAGTAAAACAACAGCTATTTCAAAATCAAATGTCAAATCTCTACGAACCAGACAACCCTGCCAAAAGGATCATCACAACAGACCTGGTCTACCTCAAAGCACAACGCCCGCCTCTATATTCGTACCAAAGCAACAATTCATCTCAAGCACCAACGTAATTTCAATGTAGTTTGCCTACAGATATTTTGCTTTTTTAGAATTTGTGCGGTAAGTCGAACCCATTTTTACGGGTAATTTGTTGGAAATTCGCCAATAAAGGCCATCTTTTGGTGCAAAGGCAGTGCGAATCGCACCAATTAAGTGTTAACCCCTATGTTTGCAAATATCTTGTTTTGGTACAAACTGAACTGTGAGCAGGGAAACCGCCGTCCCTTTTTACGTGTCTTTTAGGCCCCGCCCAAAAGAAAATTTGCCAGCCCCCGTGCTATCCAGGAGAAATATCAAAATGAGTTCCATCGATCAGCGCACCTCGCGTCGCTCTCTCTTCAAACTGGCCCCAGTGGCCGCCGGCTGTGCCGTGCTCATCGTTACAACGTCAGGCGCGTTCGCCCAGTCGAGCGCGCCGGAACTGAACACGGTGACCGTGACCGGTATTCGCAAAGGTATTGAAGACGCCATTTCCGTCAAGCGAAATTCGGATGCCATCGTGGAATCCATTTCCGCCGAAGACATTGGCAAGTTGCCGGACACCACCATTGCAGAGTCGCTTGCGCGCCTGCCAGGTGTGACCACCCAGCGCACCAAGTCGGGTGCGGCATCCACCATCAGCATCCGTGGACTCGGACCCGACTTCAACGGTTACCTGTTGAATGGCCGTGAACAAACCAGTACCGGTGACAGCCGCGCCGTGGATTTGAGTGTGTACCCCGCTGAGCTGATCGCTGGCGCAACTGTCTACAAGACCACCGACGCTGCGCTGATGTCCGCTGGACTGGCCGGCACCATCGACAACCGTCTGATCGACCCACTGGCGTTTCCTGGGCGGGTTTTGGTTGCCAACATCGAGCGGGTGCGCAACGGCGTAGGCCTGGAAGGCATTCCCGAAGGCTCCGGAAACCGTCAGAGCCTGACCTACGTTGACCAGTTCATGGACCGCAAGCTCGGTATCGCTTTGGGCTTTGTGCGCGTGGACGGCACCAGCAATGAAATTGGCACCGGCGGCTGGGGCGGCGACAACCGGACCACGGCAACACTGACCAACGGAACCGTAGTGCCCAATGTGAAGGTGCCTGACACCTGGGGCAATGGTATTGACTTCCAGACCAAGACCGTAACCGACAAGCGACTGGGTGTGGCGGCTATCGTGGCCTACAAGCCCACCAAGAATTTCACCAGCCAATTGGACTTGTTCTACTCCAAGGCGGACAACACCCAGAAGTTCGCCCGCATCCAGGGTGGCTTGGGCGGCCCCATCACCAACGCAACCGTGGTCAACGGTGTGGCGGTGAGCGGCACCTTCAACGTTGGCGCTGGTGCTAATGGTGGCGGTCTGATCGACCGTATCGAAAGCATTTTCGATGACGACACGGTTCAATCCTTCGGCTGGAAGAACACGCTGAAAATGGATGGCGGATGGACCGCGGCGATGGACTTGAGCTCCAACAACGCCAAACGCACACAACGCGACATCGAGGCCTATGCGGGCATCCCCAATGCTGACACACTGACGTTTGACAACACGGGTGGCTCGGTCAAATTCAAACTTGGCAGCCCCTTGAGCTACACCGACCCCAATATCATCAAAGTGCGGGACCAAACCGGCTGGAGCGGTATCAACGGTGTGCCACAGGCCGGATACTCGAAAGGCCCCACCATCATTGACACGGTGGACGCCATCCGCTTTGATTTCAAGAAAGAATTGGCTGAAGGTTCCATGTTCGCGGACATGCAATTTGGTCTGAATTACGCGACTCGCACCAAGGACCGTAGTGTGGACGAAGGCCTGGTGGTGTCCACAACCGGTGGTGGCAAAGATGCCATTCCTTTCCCAGCAGGCTCTTATGTGGCCAACAACGTGGGTGGCACCGGACTCGACCTCTTGACGTTTGACCCGCAAGCTGCCCTGTGGCCAGGCGCTACCATCCTGCGCAAATACAACGATGACATCCTCTCCAAGAGCTGGGGCATCAAGGAAAAAGTCACTACCGGTTATGTCAAGTTCGGCATCGACAGTGAATATGGCAAGGTACCCGTGCGCGGCAACGTGGGACTGCAGGTTGTGAATACCGACCAGTCGTCTTCAGGCTTCAAGGCGGGCGTTGGTTCCGATGTGGTGCTGACCAATCCGTCCAAGGGCTACGTGACAGATGGCACCACCTACACCGACGTGCTGCCTTCATTGAACTTGACCGGCGACATGGGTTCCGGAAACTTGCTGCGGGTTGGATTGGCACAGCAAATTGCCCGCGCCACGTTGACCGACATGCGTAACTCGTTTGCCGCCAGCGTTGACACCAACGCCGGCAATTCGACATTCGGCAGGTTTGTGGGTTCCGCTGGTAACCCGGCGCTCAAACCTTTCAAGGCAACTGCGCTGGACCTGTCGTTCGAGAAATACTTCGACAAGAAGGCCTACATCAGTGTGGCAGCCTTCTACAAGAAACTCGACACCTACATCACCACGGCGACCAACAGCCAGTACGACTTCAGCAGCTACGCCCAGTCACTTGGCCTGGCGATTCCTCCCGCTGGCGCAATCGGCACCTACACAACGACCGTCAACGGCACGGGTGGTGATTTGCGCGGCATTGAGTTGGCAGCGTCCGCGCCGTTCGGTATGTTCATGCCAGCCCTGGACGGATTTGGACTCAGCGGTAGCCTGTCCTCCACCGACAGTTCCGTCAACCTGCCCAACCTGATTGGCCTGAACCCCAACCAGCAAGTGCCAACCACGGGGGAGACTATTCCCTTGCCAGGCCTGTCGAAGGACAACCGTAAGCTGACCTTCTATTACGAGAAGAATGGCTTCAGCGCATTTGTGGCCACCAACTCCCGTTCGACCTATGTCGGTAGTGTTGCCAATGACGCAACCGGCGGTTACCCGACCTTGCGTTACATCGAGGGTTCGAGCTGGTTGTCGGCACAGATCGGTTATGAATTCCAGGAAGGCCCGATGAAGGGACTGGGCTTGCGTCTGGAAGGCAATAACCTGAACAAGCCGACCTACCGCCAGCTGCGGGCAGACGGCACGGTCGAAAGCGAAAACAAGACCGGCAGCACCATCATGATGAAAGTCACCTACAAGCTGAAGTAAATTTCGCTCCAAGCTTGCCCCTTTCCGAGCCATTCGGGAAGGGGCTTTTTTTTGCTCGGGTTGAATAGAATGATTCGATGGTACTTGCCGCATTGGCGGCAAGTGTTTGATAACTTAGCGAGTGGATGATATGGAACAGAACAGTGCATTTGAGATTGTTATCGTGGGTGGCGGAACCTCTGGATGGATGACCGCCGCGGCCTTGGCCAAGGTTCTCAAAGGCAAATACCGGATCAAGTTGGTAGAGTCTGACGAGATTGCGACGATTGGTGTGGGTGAGGCCACCATCCCGATGATCAATCTGTTCAACCGTCTGCTGGATCTGGATGAAAACCAGTTCATGCGCGAGACCCAGGCATCATTCAAATTGGGCATTGAATTTGTCAACTGGGGCCAACTGGGTGACCGCTACGTGCACGGTTTTGGTGTCATTGGCCAGGACAACTGGACCGTTGACTTCCACCAATACTGGCTCAAGCAATTCCTGGCCGGCAAGGCCAAAGACCTGGACCACTACTCCATCAACACCGCAGCCTGCCACCAGAACAAGTTCATGCGGGCCCAACTCGATATGCCCAACTCACCGTTGGCGCACATTGCCCACGCGTTCCACTTTGATGCCGGTCTTTATGCGAAGTTTTTGCGCAAGTTCAGCGAAGAGCGCGGCGTCACACGTATCGAAGGAAAAATTACCGACGTCGTAAAGCGCGAAGCTGATGGTTTTATCGAGTCCGTGGTGTTGCAAAACGGACAGAAGATCGAGGGCAGCCTGTTCATCGACTGCTCGGGTTTCAGAGCGCTTTTGATCGAGGGCGCACTCCAGACCGGCTACGAAGACTGGTCACACTGGCTGCCCTGTGACCGTGCCATTGCCATACCGTGTGTGTCCGCCAAAGAGCTCACACCCTACACCCGCTCGACTGCGCGGAGTGCCGGCTGGCAGTGGCGTATTCCGTTGCAACACCGCATTGGCAACGGCCACGTATTTTCCAGCAAGTTCATGAGCGAAGATGAAGCCACGGCCATCTTGCTGGGCAACCTGGATGGCGCGCCGCTGGCCGACCCACGGACCGTCAAGTTCGCCGCCGGCAAGCGCAAGAAGGCGTGGAACAAAAACTGCATTTCCATCGGTTTGTCCAGCGGGTTTCTGGAGCCGCTGGAGTCCACCAGCATCCATTTGATCCAGATGGGCATTGCACATTTGTTGACCTATTTCCCGGCGCCCGGCTTTGAGGCTGCGGACACCGAGGCCTACAACCGCGTCATGAACCAGGAATATGACTGGGTGCGCGATTTCATCATCCTGCACTACAAGGCAACCGAACGCACGGACTCGCCCTTCTGGAACTATTGCCGCGAAATGGAAGTGCCCGAGTCACTGGTGCAGCGCATGGACTTGTTCCGCTCCCATGGCCGGGTCTTCCGCGAAGGCAACGAGTTGTTCACCAAGGTCAGCTGGTTGCAGGTCATGCATGGGCAGCGCATTCGGCCCAAGGCGTACCATCCGCTCACCGATTTGTTGAGCGAAGCAGAAATTCAAAAGTACCTTGAAGAGGTGGAGGGCGTGATCAATGCTTGTGTCAATGTCATGCCATCCCACGCGGAATTTATTGCCAAGAACTGCGCTGCCCCTCCAGTCAAAATGGCTTGAGCCGGCCCGCCCCGCAAGCGGCACGGGTCTGGTTTGCTTACTGCGCCGGGCGCGTGCAGGTGAAGAAACCGTTGACCGTGAGTCGACCCATGCCCATGGGGTCATTGAGCTTTGCGGGATCGGTGATGTCACTCGAATGAAACAGCCGGCCATCGTAAAAAATCATCCGGTTCCAGCGGGCGGCTACCCGGCCTATGACCCTGAAATGCGCATTGGACTGGGTCATATACGAAGCACTCCAGCCATACTTCGCTTCAAAGTGTGCCGACTCCAGCACACTCGCATCCGCCACCAGGGTCTGCGCTGCCGCCTCAGAACCCACGGGCTCGAAGAAAACCGTGCCACCCAGTGCCGGGTCTTCAAACAGGTACAACACCGATGCAGAGATGGTGTGGGCGGGGTTGACGTCTGCGCTATCCCGATGGCAAATGCGTTGCCGCGCATCCAGCGCCTGTGGCTCCAACACCACGCGCGACAGGCGGGAATACATCGATACACTGCGTCGGCCTTTCAGCAAGCCTCGCACATGCAAGCGGAAAAAGTCATCGAGCCGGGCGGAAAAATCATCCGGCATCAACAACTGGCGGCCCGGGAAAGCACTACCCTGGGCATAGACAAAATCGACGTCATAGTCCTGGGCCAGCTGAACGAGGCGTTCCGGCTGATCCAGCACCTCATCCACCACAAAAACACGGTCTCCGTTGTCAAGCGGCACCGCCACGATGCGGGGTCGTGGATTGAAGCTGACCGTGTATTTTTTCATCGCTGCGACCCGTTGCAAACCAACGAGTTTAGGCTAAAGTTCCCCACGCGTTAAGGCGTGCAGCTTTGGTCTAGAACGCCTTTTTAACCTCCTATTTTTCAACCACCCAGAACCTGACATGTGCCTCAACAAAACCCTCTCCTTCATGGCACTCACGATTGCGAGCCTTACTCCCATTCAGGCCTCGCATGCCAATGAGGCAACCAAGGCAGTCGTCAAGGCCATTGAGGCGCGCGACTGTGTTGCTGCCGTGCGTGAACTCAATGCTGCGCTGGCTACGTCTAGCCCTGAGGCCCTGATGTTGGGCGGCTCCATGTTTGAGCAGGGCCTGTGTTTGAAGCCCAACCTGGAGCGGGCTGCGCGCCTGTACCTGCGCGCGGCCGATGGCGGTGCGGGTGGCGCGCGGTCCCGCCTGGCTGCGCTCTATGCATCTCCCGCGGCAGGCCCGGACAAGGCTACCGCGCTATGGTGGGGTTTACAAGCCGCCCTGCCCTTGCCCAAGGCCTGTGTTGTGAACAACGAACAACGTGCCAATGCCGATGCATTCGCCGCGGCCCTCACAACATGGCCGGCCGGTTTGCTGGACGCCTGTGTTTATGTCACAGGCACACTCGCGGTGCTGGATTCGGAATTCGTCGTCAAAGAAGCGTCTGCTTCCAGCAATGGCATTGCGGTCCATTTCCGGCCCGCAGTTGGTCGCATCGATACCGGTGTGGACCAAGTGAACCAGACCCTGCGGGACAGCAGCGCACGGGTCACTGAAGCACACAGCATGAGCGGTGTGATGCAATCCGGCTCGGCACCCTCGCCAGAGCAACTGCGCGCCCAGCAAGTGCAGGAAGAAATGAAGAACCTGGCCACACAGGTGGAAAACGTCGGCCGCGATGCGCTGGCCCGCTTTCCCCGCCCCCAGAGCGTGGATGCGGACTGGCTGCTGAAACTCCGCGTTGAATCCGCTCGGGTTCGGTAATACAGATCGCCTACTGAACCCGTTTAAACACGGAGTAGCCCCCATTGGGCGCGACATCCGGTGCCACCACTTTGTAGGCTCCTGCGGGAAGGGTGACGGTCACCATGGACGCCATCACCCGCAACGGGCTTGCCTTGGGGTTCAGCAAGTCTTTCAATTGCGAGCCATTCATCAATTTGGAGTTGGCAATCAGCACCCGTTCAGTGACCGCGGTTTTGTCGGGATTCAAAAGGACCACCACAGTGTCCTGCACCCGATCGGTGTAACGTTCAAAGGCCAGCAGCTTGTTGGCGGTGACCAAGCGGAAGTTGCCGACCCGCAAGGCCCGATGGTCTTTGCGCAACTGGATCAGTTGTTTGGTCCATAACAAGGCCGGGTTGCTGCTGCGCACCAGATCCCAGCGCATGGGTGATCGGTTGGCCGGGTCTTCGCCACCGGTCATGCCCAGTTCGCTGCCGTAATACAGATTGGGCGCGCCGGGCAACGTGAATTGCAGTACCTGCGCTTGCCGTTGCTGTTGCACCTTGGGCAACACATGGGTCAGCCGGTCGTTGTCGTGGTTGTCCAATAGCAGCCAGGACTTGAGCATCGACTCAATGCCAGACTCCCGCACCGTGCGGTCCACCATGGTAGCGGCAGTCGGTGGTGCAATCAACCCATTGACGGTGTTCAGGATCACGTCGCGCAGCGTGAAGTTCATCACTGCGTCCACGGCCGGAAACCACTCCTTGGGGTAGTTGGGTATCTCGCCCACCACCAACGAACCGGGCTTTGCGCTGTGCGCGGCGGCGGTCAACTCGGCCAGGTACTTCGGCCCGATGTCCGGCGCCACGTCCAGGCGCCAGCCATCAATGCCTTCGCGCAACCAGGTCTGCACCACCGAGTCGGGTTTGGCATAGAGGTAGTCCCGCACGGCCGGGTTCTCCAGTTTGAGTTCCGGCAGGTTGGTGGCCTGAAACCAGCCCCGCGCACCGCCGGGATACTGCTCGCCAAAGAAGAACCAGTCGCGGTAAGGACTCGATGCGTTGGATTGCGCGTCTTTGAACTTGTCCGAGTTGCGACCCATGTGGTTGAACACCCCGTCAAGGACCACCTTCATGCCTTTGGCGTGGGTCGCGGTGATGAGACCGGCCATATCCTCGCGGGTTCCGAACTCTGGCGAGATCTTCAGATAGTCCAGCGCATCATATTTGTGGTTGGTATAGGCAAGGTGAATGGGGTTGAGGTAAAGCACGTCCACGCCCAGGTCCTGCAGGTAGCCCAGTTTGGAGGTCACACCCGGCAGGTCACCACCCCAGAAGTCCAACTCATGACTCCACACGTTGGCCGACGCCACATACTGGCCCCGCTTGGCTTCCTCGCTCCAGCGATGCAGCACCTTGGGTGCCGGGTATAACGCGCGCTTGGCATCCAGATTGGCCGGGGGCACAAAGCGGTCGACCAGTACCTGGTAGACCACGGCACCATTGCGCCAGTCGCTTTCGCGGGCCTCAAACACGCCGCGCAGGGCGTCGTCGTAGCTGTTGATGTGCTGCGGGGGTGCCGGTTGCTCAGCGAGTACCCCAACACTGGGCAAAGCCCCAAAGAAAAAGGATGCGCCCAAGAGCACAGCGCGGGCGTGGGATGCCTTCATCACTTTGTATCCATCCATGAAATTTCTCAATCTATGGCAAGCGTGGCCAGCCAAACCGAGCCAAACAAGGGTGGCAGCGTGAGCGTGAGTTCTCCCTGTTGCGCAACCACACTTGGGCCTCCCAGTGCATCGGTCAACGGCCCCAACCGAAGGCCGGCTGGCAGCTTGACGGTAACGCTCTGGGGCGTAAGCGCATTGTTGGTGGCGGTGATGGCAATGCTGCTGCCGAGTTGACGCAGCAACACGATGCTGTGGTCGTCCACATGCAAGGGCGCGTCTATCGTGCCTCGGCGCAAAACGGCGTGCTGCTTGCGCAGGCCAATCAGCTGCTTGAAAGTAGCCAGCATGTCGGCATCGGGCTTGCCGCCTTGATCCGCCCATGGGTAAGTGGCGCGGTTGTAGGGGTCATCGCCACCGGTCACGGCCACCTCATCGCCGTAGTACACCGTGGGTGCGCCGGGAAACGTCATCTGGAACAACACGGCCAGCTTGAGCCTTTGGCGCGCTTGTGCGATGGCCATGGGGTCGGTGGTGTCGGCATGCCAGCCAAACTGGTGCAGAGCCCGCGCCTGGTCGTGACTGGAAAGCAGGTTCATCAGCGCATAAAAAGCCTGGGGCGGATAGGCTTCGCGCATCAGCTCGATGTTGGGGTACAGGCTGCGCGCCTTGCCGCCGGCCGCATACTCCAGCACGGCATTGCGGAAGATGTAGTTCATGGTTGAGTCGAACATGTCCCCCAGCAAATACTTGGACGCATCAAACCAGGTTTCGGCCACGGTCAGGGCGTCCGGCCGGTGCGTTTTGATGGCGCTGCGCCACTCGCGCCAGAAATCGTCCGGCACCCAGGG
>ERZ724527.708-NODE-708-length-16177-cov-18.675288_pt1 | contig 16177 bp, 18 predicted proteins | sample MGYA00376060_ERZ724527 | MGnify/ENA primary metagenome ERZ724527 (study PRJEB28724, sample SAMN07190886) | activated sludge metagenome | isolation source: activated sludge of sewage treatment plant in Hong Hong | place: USA: Christiansburg, Virginia | collected...
CGTCCATTGCAACAATCTTTCAACTCAGTTACTTGATACTGTAAATGTTCAATCTCAAACCGCTTCTCCGTTTTCATATCTCGAATATCAGATTTTATTGCAGCGTATTGAAGTACAAAGGCTATAATTAAACCACCTAATTTGATGCCGTTTTCAAGTGTTAATAGTTCCTTTGCCATTACATTGTTTCATTTTCTGTTAGTTGCATATTATAAGTCTTTTTTTAAATCATCGTATTTTTTTCTAATAGCTAACCTATATTCAATTACTTCATTAGGCACTTCTACGTCTAATTCTACTTTACGAACAAAGTACCAATCAGTAGACTTTAATTCGTTATATTGCATTTCATTTAATTGATTAATGGTTAACTTATCATCTTCGCCCTCAATAGATACGAGTTCAGTTACAAAATCCCCATTAACAATAACGGGATTACCTTCTTCATCTAGTTTTTTTTTGTAAGTTTCTATAATCATTTTATTGCATTAAAAGTGATACCAATGGGCTTGTTACGCCATTATAAGCAGATGGAGTTGCTGATGCTGGGAACACACCAAATGACTGTGCCTGACTAAACAATGAGCCAGTGGTGCCAGAACCATTAAAATAATTTAAACAAACTGAATTAGCAACTCTTAAACCGATACTATTATTAGAAACTTGAATAGCTGCAAAAACTTGTTTTTCAATAGCGTTAACCGTAACGGGAGATGTAAATGAAAAATATTTAAGTCCATTTGTAACAGCTGATAAATTACCAGAATCCTCAATTAAAGTAGCTGGCAAACCGTTAACACTCCTATAAAGTGCTAATCTGATATTTTGTGCCGCTATTCCAGTCGTTACCTCTTCACCTATTCTAGTAAATTTTTGAGTTTCTCCGATCGGGATAGGAACATAAATTATACCTCCAACCCATCCATTTAAACCAGTTGGCACAGATGCAAATGGTATTGTTTTCCATTTACCAGTATAAAATCCTTGATGCGCACCTTTAGCATCAACATACGCTGTAGTTGCTATTTGAGTATTATTTGTTCCTGCTGACGCAGTTGGTGCTAAAGGTGTTCCAGTAAATGTTGGTGAAGCTATTGGAGCTTTATCAATTCCATCGAAAAATACATTGCAACCGTTTGTAATAGCCGTTTGTAAATCACCTTGTATGCCTCCAGCGTTACTTGTGTATTTACTTGCATTTACTAGTACTGTTGACGTTGATGCGTTAAAGAAATCAATACCAAAATTAGCAGTTTCATTTTCTCCTATATTACCGAATATCTTAACAGTCGCATTTGAATCAGAAAACAAATAATCTGCGCCTAGTGTACTTTTTAAGTTATTTATTTCAACATAAGCATTTGAATTATAAAAACAATAATTCGTAAATTCAACATCTCCGCCAAATATAAATTTACCATTAGTGAGCTGAAAAGATAACTCCCCTAAAAAAGAAGTTATTAGCCCGAAATTATCTATAAACGAAGCGGTATTAAAAGTTACTCCGTCCAAATTTGATAAAAATGTTAAGTTAACATCCATTGATGTATTTTCTGGAACAGTAAAGAAAAAAATGCCCTCTTTAAATGATTTATCAGTTATAATTGTTGGGTCAGTAAAAAACTGCTCAATATAAGCTGTTGCTGTTGCTAAATCCGTAAATATTTCACCGTTTAAATCAATGATTTGGATTAAACCTAACGGATTAACAATAGGATTATTTGGGTCTGTATCGTCTACCTGAGGACCTGTTACTGATTGGACTCCTGAACTTGGAGGAACATTTATAGCAACTAAAGCACTTAATTGTGTTGTTCCATCTCCTATAAATAACTCTAAAGTATCAGAGTTAAATAAAAATTGACCATCTTTTAAAATCAATGTAGGATTAGCTGAAAAGAAAGCAGCATCTTTTTTACCTACTCTTATGTCTACATTTGCCATTATACTATTGGGTCTATTATTGTTGCTGTATTTGCTGTAATTGTATCTAGTATTTGTTGTAAAACCTCAACCGTATAAACTCCACTTGTATTAAATGTTTGTAATACGTTTCCGCTTTGGTCTTTTATTTCTACTACAAAACCTCCAGCTATATCACCACCAATATAAATATATTCATCTCTAAATATAGTTCCATCGAATACTGGTAATACACAACTGTTGTTTAAATTATGTGATCTAATTTCAATTGTGAAATAATTACCAGAAACTTTATCATCTCGTTTTTCTGTATAGTCTGTAATTTCAGAAACCGAACCAATGTTTATAATGAAGTCGTTTAAATCCGCTACCTTTTCAATATAATCAATTAAATGAAAACAGTACTGTTCAGTATCACTAAGTACATTTGTTTCGTTTGATTCATCGTTATTTACCTTGTCTGAAATGTCTACTTGAAATTTATGTACAATCATTCCAGACTTATCATAAGTAGTAGGCAATTTACTAACCCAACCTAAAGGATATTGCAAACCGCCACTTGCTCCAACTTCCCAATTGTCACCAAAGAAAAAATTATTTCTGCTTTGGTTTTTCCCAAACGCTTTGTGCTTGAAAAAAAACTGCTCGAAAATCTCGATTGTCTGGTTTAATGTTGGCATATACTTCTGGTTTCTTTTTAGCTAGAGCTAACAATAATAATTTTTGGTTTTTCTTGCTCATGATAATCTTCGTCTAAAGCTAGTCCAGTTGAAAAAACTGTATTAGCTGAGTTAAGTCCAAAGGTAGTACATTCTAAGTATTTAGGAAATAAAGTTGTATGACAAAGTAAATAATCTTTTAACAAATTACCATAATCCTCAGCCTTTATTTTACAACGGTTCATCATCCATTTAATATCACCCGTATCTGCTGGCTGTGAATTATCAGAACTCTTAACCATAATACCCTTATTCATATACTTAAACTTAAACTCTGGTGGTAATTCCATTAAGATATACCAAAGTAAAGTTTTTTGAATATACTTTTTAATTAAAAATATCTCATTGCTATTAAAGCTAGGTGAACCTAAGCCTTTAGCGCATAAATCTTCAAATAAAGGAGTACCTAAAACCTTTTGTAAGTGAATATCTTGACAATGGATAATAGTAGAAGTAATGTTTTTAAAATCAACATTGCCATCTATTACACTATTCTGTACTAGATAATCTTCTGATACAAATAAATACTCATCCATTATATTTTAGTTTTTACTTTATATGTTATAGCTTTCCAGTAGTGACGGCAAAAAGGGTCTGTATTATTTGTGTCAGGGTGCGTATAAAACCCACCTCTATAATCCCAAATATTGTCAACCTCTGGCATGCCATTTGATAAACCTGCAACCCTAACCGAATCTATTTGTTCAAATGTAAACTCTTTATTCATCTCAATCATCTTTTTACAGAATGGACGAGATGTAGTTTTTAAAGGTTCAGCATCTGGTTTTAAAGCATATTTATACTTAGTTAATATTTCTGTTTTAAAAGTAGGCTCATCTGATTTAGTGTTTTTATTACCACCTATTTTACCTAATAAACCACTAACTAAGTTGCTTAAAAATCCACCATCTTTTGAATCAGCAAACTTTATATTCATATCAAACTCAAACTTTAAAGCTTGTTTTGAATTATGAATATGCGCATCTTCTTCGTGTAATAATTCTAGTTCTAGTAATTCGGTTGTATCAATAGCTTCAAATTGCGCTAATATAAAATCATCTACTTGACTAGACATTTTAACGTTGTTACTCATTTCAATTCCTAGCCACTTGTTAGCTTGTTCTTTGCTTAATCCGTAACCCATAAGCCTATCAATAGCCATGTGTTCATTCATACCATTAACGCCCTTTTGATAATCTCTTACTATTCGTTTCATATCAGAGTTATCGGCTGCTGACAATCCAGTTAAATGATTATTATTAGCTTGCGTTTGTGCAGCTATTGGTAAACCGTTTGGTGCTACCATTGGTGTACCATCTGGATTTAATTGTGCATTTTTTGGAGGTAAAGACGCTAATGCCCTTATCTCATCTTCATTCATAGATTCTAAAACCTTATTAGCTACCAATGGACTTAATGAATTAATCGCATCGTTAACTGCTTGCGCTTGTAATTTAACTGGCTCGTCTGTTTCATATCCTAATAAATCCCTTCTTTCTTTTACAGATAAATCTTGATTATTCGTTAAATCTAAACCAATAGCTTCCATTTGTTCAATTTCTAATTTAACATACTGTCCAGTACTCATTAAAATTAAATCACTATAAAACGCTAATACTGGCTTTTGACGAGGCTTAGTATATGTATTAAGCATCAACTCGTAAGATTCTTTTAAGCTAACCCTAGTGCCTAATTGCCCCTCTGTTTTCACTCCAAATAATTCTGGGTTCGTAACGTTGTGTCCTCGTATAATTTTATCCAAACAACGCTTAGAAGTAAATTCAAATTTCTTATCTAAGTCGTCTACGTTTAATGGTGCTATGTTTGGAGCTGTACCTTCTTTACCAGCAAAAGCTAAAACAACACTTCCTGCCTTTTCAGGTGCTGTATGAGTAGTTAAGATTTGGTCTTTTAATTTTCGTTTAGCTGGTTCGCCCGGATCATCTTGAAAAAATGTAATCATTGTACCAGCACTAAAACCATTTGCTACATAGTGATTATTAAACGTACTAATATCAATATCTGTACTAATTGATTTTACGCACGCTATATACTGAGGTGTAGGATAAACACCAGCTAATTTATTTTGAGTTGGTTTATAAAATTCAAAACGAATGAAATAAACGCCAGGTTTTTTACTTTGAAAATCGTAAATCTCATAATCATTACGAGCTTCTTGTTTATCTAACCAATTTTCAGAATACCAAATTTTAGTTTTTTCTTTATTGGTTCTTACATTTGAATATTGTAAGTGATAATATTCTTTTGGTTTACCAGTTAAATCAGTAATAACTTGTAAGTAAAAACAGTTAAAGACTTCACAATCTACTTTAATTTTTTCATTTAAAGTATCCCATTTCTCGTATCTATTAGCAAAACTAAAGAAATTATCAACTATTTTTTGCTGGTTTTCATCAGTAGCTTTAATAGATTGACCGAATAAATAATTAGCTTTTGCAGTTACAATTGCATTATGTTCTTCGTGTTCTTCGTAAAGTCTAAGTAATTGATTCGGGAAGTCATTGTTCTTGCCGTAATCTACCCATCCACCTTGTGTATTAACTTTAAATACGGGCATTTGCATTGATGAAAAACTCAACATTGCAACATTATTTACTTTATCAATATACTCAAATTTAACCATTAAATACTTTTATTGTTCTATTATCTGTGAATGAAGGTGTAACCTCAGTATCTTCTATTAAATCAATTTTTCCATTATCAACTTCACTTCCTGAGTTTGCCACGATTAAATTTGTATTACTACTTTGTTCAAATACTCTAAACGTGTAACTGCCTATTAATGGCAAATTAATTTTACCATTTAACAAGTCTACGCTTTCAGTTTCTTCAATTAAAAATTCATTATAACTAGGTTTATTGTTACTAATATCAGTAGCAGTAAACAAGGTTATAGTTCCATCTTGAACACAAGTAAGCTCAAATAAGTAATAAACTGGTGTTAAAGTTGTCTTTTCTGATAAACTAAAAATGCACGTGTTTATGGTATTTTTTTTAATTATCATATAGTTTATAACGAGTTTTTAATTAAAAAGTATATATTTGCAATATGGACAAAGGAGCATATCAGTACTAATATTGATGAACTTATAAAAACTTTAGAATATGGAATTTAGATACGACTTAATAAACTTTTTAATAACAAAACATCGTTATAAAAGTTACTTAGAAATAGGAACACAAAATAGCGTTTGTGGTTCAAATGTTGTTTGCGATTATAAAGTAGGCATTGACCCTAATCCGATACAGAGAATTGATGGTGATTTTAATAAGCATTTTAAATGCACGTCTGATTATTATTTTGCGCATAATAACGAAACGTTTGATATTATTTTTATAGATGGATTACACGATTACGGTCAGGTTTCAAAAGATTATTTAAACTCTACTATTAGACTAAACGATGGAGGATGTATTGTTTTACACGATTGTTTACCAACAACAGAGGAACGAGCAAAGTCATTTAATGAAGGTGGTATTTGGAACGGAGATTGTTATCGTTTTGTGCAAGACTTAGAAGTTAGTAGAGTTAAATTTTATATAGCTGATTTTGACCAAGGGTGTACCGTTGTCTTTAAATCAGACATGAATCCAATAAGATTTAAAAACTCAGAATTAACCTTTGCTGAATGGCAATCTAAATTATCAACTAAAACTATATTAAAATCAAATGATATTATCAATCTTAGTTTGTAGCGTTACCACTAGGTTTAACAACTTTCTGCCTAACATAATTAACAAGTTACACAAACAAGCTGAAATGTTTGAGGGCGTAGAAATTATTTGCTTACTCGACAATAAAACCATTATGTTAGGTGATAAGCGTAACGAATTGGTTAAATTGGCATGTGGTAAATACGTTGTATTTGTAGATGATGATGATGATATTAGTGATGATTATATTGAAAAGCTATTCTTTGCAACTGATTCAAATGTCGATATTATTAATTTTACGGTTTCAGTTTCCTTAAATGGTGGCGAATATAAGCCGTGCCTTTACAATATGGATTACGAAAACGATTATAACGAAAGCAATAAGGAAGGGCAAATTGTAAGTTACCACCGTTTACCAAATCACATTATGTGTGTTAAAAGAGAATTAGCTATTGATACTATTTATCCATCAATCATAAGGGGTGAAGATGCTGGTTATTCAAAATCATTAAAGCCTAAATTAAAAAGCCAATTGATATTAAATGATACGTTATATTTTTATAACTTCAATCAGGAAACAACAGAAACTCAAAAATACATTAAAAGAAAATGATAGACATTGTTATTTTATCCTACGCTAAAACACCTGAGTTAAAAAAAATAACTGAGGATTGTATTGATTCACTTATTTCATCTGAGCCATTAGGAACGTTTAATATAATTATTTTAGAAAGCCATAAGAATATTTACTATTCTGGAGTAAAAACTGTTCACCCAGATATGCCATTTAATTATAATGCCTATTGTAATTTTGGAGCTAAATTAGGTAAATCAGAACACATTTGTTTTTGTAATAATGATTTAATTTTTAGTAAAGGATGGGCTTCCGAGTTGCTTAAATTTGGTTTACCTAGTATGTCCCCTAAGTGTCCAAATAATCATTTACAATCAGATTTTACGCATTTACATTTAGGTACAGAAACAAGCCGACATATCTCTGGATGGTGTATATTTCTAAAACGTTCTTTATGGGATTCTATTTGTGGTTTTGATGAAGATTTTGAGTTTTGGTGTGCAGATGATTCTTACAGGGAGCAACTTAAATACCATAACATTAACCATTACTTAGTAGCTACTAGCTTAGTAACTCATTTAGGTAGTCAAACTATTAATACAATGCCTGTCGACTTGGTAAATCACTACACGAAAGAGCAAGCCAGAAAGTATAATAAAAAGTTTAATAAAAATTTATTTGGCTTAAATGGAAATTAATTTACAGAAAACACACCGTTGTTTAATCAACTTGCCACATAGAACCGACAAGTTAGATTCTTCAGTAGTAGAAATAAGAAAGGTATTTGATATTGCTAACTTCTTTAAAATTGATGGCGTTATTGAAGAAAGCCCATACTTAGGAATTGCACAAGCTCACATGAATTGTATAGCGTTTGCTAAAGAAGCTGGTTTAGATCGCATCATTATTATGGAAGACGACATAGAATTTAGACAAGGCGCAAAAGAATACGCTATTGAAGCTTTTAATAACGTTCCTAGTGATTGGGATGTATTATTAGGCGGTTTATACTCAACTGATAAATTAACGCTATACAACGAATACTGGCAGCGTACAGATGAATTTGCGGGACTGCACTTCTACATGGTTAACTCAAAGGCTTATGATACTATACTAAACTTTAAAAAGAATATGCACATAGATAGGTTTATGGCAGGGCAAGGCAAATTAAACTGTTATGTTACTAATAAATTCTTTGCTATTCAAAAGCCGGGTCATAGCGATAATGTCGGTATGTTTAGGGATTATTCGGATTATTTAACTAAATTTGATTTACTTTAAAACTTAATATTATGGAATACTCATTCACTCCGATTTTATTTAATTTCTTTAAATTAAAAAGACCTCAATTGTCTTTTGAGTTTACGATTTTTGATGCCTGTAATTCTTATTATGGATTATTTATATATTTAAGAATTGGTTATATTTATAGGTTAAATTTAAGGATTTCGTTAATAGGTCAATGGAAAATAAAAAACCCTCACTAAACAGTAAGGGTTTTTTTAATGTAATTAATTTAGTTTAATCTTATGGACTAGCAGGAAGTAATAAGGCAGCAATTAAGTTAGCTGGTACGCTTGCTACTGGCAAGAAGTCAATTGATTGCCCAGTCATTTTAATACCTCTAAATGAACTGTATTCGATTCCTCCATCAGTTGCTGGTGTGAAATCTACACCGTTACTATTTCCGATTAACCAATAAGTTCCATCAGCATCTTTAGAAATAACCATTGATGTTAATTGCATTAGTTTCTCAGCTTCAATTTTAGTAGATGAATCTAAGGAATTCATATCAAAGATTAAATCAGCAGTGTATTTATAGGCTCCGCTTTTCGCATCAATAGTTGGTGTTTCCTTCCAGTTTGCAACTTCTGGTTTTTGTTTGTATCTGAAAAATTGTTTCCCAGATGTCATAGCAATAGCAGAAACTACACCAGACGTAATTGTAACTGTACAAAACGAATGTTCTGCGATCAAGAACTCAATAGTTCCAGATGGTGTTTTACATAATTTAGGTGTAAATCCTTGTGTTAGTGTTGGACAAGCCATGTTAATATATTTTTAAAAAGTTAAAAAAAGGGAGTAAATTAATACTCCCTAATTTATATTAAGACCATTTGTAAGATACAAACGAAGTTCCATCATAATACTGAACACCTAATTTAAATGCTGTTTGCATATAGTGTAAAGATTTTTTAATTGGGTCTTGCGTAAAGTCTAACGTTTCTTCTTCGTTAGCCATATCTGTACCAATGTACATTTGTTTTAAGTTAACTACATAAGCACGTTTAGTGCCATTCAATCCGGTAACTGCGTGTAAATTGATATGTGAGTTTTCAACTGGCATGATACCTTTGTTTAAACCTTCGCCAGTAATATGGTATAAGTTAGCTGTTGCTAAATCATCTTGGTAAGCCGACATAACATCCCATCCTGCAATTAAAATTGTATCTGGATCGTTTAATACTCTTGTGGGAATAGCTTTCTTTAAAGCTTTGATACCGACACGAGCGTTTCCAGCAGTTGCTAATGGAATTAATGGAGATGGTGCAACGCTTACAACATCACTATCAGCATCCCATAATTTGATAAATCCATCAAACCATTTTAAGTTAGCGTTAGGTGTCAAAGTAGTATCACCTTGCCAAATTAAATTCTCATTCTTTAACTTCATAGCTTTAACAGCTAAATCAGTAATATCAGTTCTTAATGCTACTGTATCGTAGTTAGAACCTTTTTTTAAGATACCTTGTAAGAAGATAGCGTTTAAATCTTTCTCACACATTTTTTCCATTACTGCAATTTCAACAACTGTAATTTTACGTTGTGATAAAGTAGTAGAACCAGTAGCTGTTAATTCACATCCACCAGCTTGGTAGGTAGGGTCAACTAATAATGTAGGTAATGATTCAGATGATTTAATACCAGGAATAACATTTCCTCTTGCTGAAATTAATGCTGCTGTTTGTGTTTCTTCAATTACCTTAAAGATAATAGGAGCAACTTCTTGTTTGTCGTAGGCTGGTATGCCTGTTGTAACGTATGACATAGTTTATTTTTTTTAGTTTTAGTTATTATTTATTTTTAGAATTCCCGATCGCTCCGATACCTGCATGGTTCTTAGCTAAAGTTGTTGTTGGTTTCTCAATAGGGTCTCCAGCAGGAGTGTTTATAATTGATTCGACTGCTCTTAACGTTACTTTTTGAGCTTCATTAACAGAAGATAATTGAGTTTGTAACGCTAAGTTATTTGCTTTGCTTGCCGATAATTCAGTTTCTAATGTTGACATACGAGCAGATAAAGCCGCTAACATTTCAGGCGTTACTTTATTCATATCTGGCGCAACCTCAACTGTTTTGATATTAGAAATAACGCCATCAACACCAACTGTAATAACAGTACCATCTTCTGCCTCGTAATCTTTTGCTTCTGCTAAAACAGAACCAGTTTCTGATACTATATTTGCAATTCCTCCAACTTCCATTTTATCAACTGATAAAGAAGTACCATCTTTTAATTTAACTTCAATTGGATTTGTAGGAGCTGGAGCTACTGGCGCTTCTGCCATTGGAGGCATATCCTCAAACTTCGCTTTTAAATCTTTAATCGCTAACTTTATATCGTTAGGAACTAAAGCGTTAATAGCTTCTAATAATGTTTGTTTTTTATCTGACATTTTTTAGGTTTTTATTATTACTATTATATAACGAGTTTTAAAATAAAAAGTATATATTTTAACCGATTGCTTCTAAAACTTGTTTCAAATCACTTTCATTTAATACAGTTACTGGCTTCATTTTAAACAAAGCTTCTAAAGAAAAACCATTAAATGTACCAGCTTTGATTTGTTCCCAAACCTTATCAGATAATACTTTGCAAGTAATATACCATGTGCCTAAAGGCTGGTCTTCAAATCCAACTACTTTATCAATCCAACGTTCGTCAGTTACAAACGATTGAAATATAAATACATCCTCTGTATTATTTTCTGTATCATGTGTTAATTTTATATTGTTGTTTCTGTTTTCTCTTGCAAACTTTTGACTAGCTGCAAATATTGTTTCTCTAGTAGCTGCGACAAAAAACGGCTGTCCATTTTCCATACGAGCTACTAATTTATCTGGTATCATTACGGGACCATTAATAATACGCTCCTCTTCATTTTGAACAGCAAACTTTATATTCGCTGTATCATCTTTGAATTTCAAAAACATTGTTTCATAAGCTGGTTTATCAACTAATGCTACATCGTTTAATCCATATTGTATTTCGCCATCCCTTAACTCCATGAAGTAAATCGGGTATTGTTTTTCTGTTGGTTTCATATTTTAGAATGTTGATTGTTTTTCTAATGTTTCTACTCTATTTGTTTTACTTGATACCTCATCAACTCCTACGGTTGCTTTTACTTGTATAACTGGCTGGTTAGTTTTTTCATTTTCACCTCCTATTTTTTTACCAGTTTCATCAAATGAAGTACCTTGATTAGTATTTGCGTTTGGCGTGTTTATTGTTGGTGGTGCAGGGATTGGAACGGCTGTTGTTGCTCCACCTCCACTTGGCGCACCTCCACCTGGATTAAACTTAGTACTAGCAATTTTAGCGACATTAGCTGTCGCTGCAATCCCAATCCCAACTGCACTAGCAACTTTTAAAATAGTTCCAAATGGTTCTGGTATAACTGACTGAGCCGATAAAGCATTAATAACACCTTGTATTCCACTAATAACTGCGCTTGTAATAGCAAGGGCTTTGTTAATCTTAAACTGTTGCTCTGCTGCTTTTAATTCTGCTGCCGTACCCTTTTGTAGGTTCTTATTTTTAACCATGAAATAAAGGTCTGAAAGAGACTGTAAAGATTGAGTAGTGGTTTGAGCAACTTGTAAAGAATAGTTAGACATAGCTAATTCATTCTGCATGAATTTTTCACGCTGCATATTATTTAGCTCATCTTGAGTAAACTCTTTTCTAGTAAAAGTTAATTTAGCATCTTCTTCTTCTGCTATTAACTTTTCGCCTTTAACTACTTCGTTTAATGATTTTAAAGCTTCGATTAATGACTTTTCATTTTCTAGTGCTATTCTGTTTTTTTCTTCTAAACTTGCTTTATGTTTAGCATTTTCTTCAGCATAGTATTTACTATTTATTTCAGCTATTCTATTTGCAGTTAGTTGAGCTAAGTCAGCCTCTGCTTGCTTCATTCTCTTGTATTCAATCTCGCTATCTACTACTCTAGCACTAATATCGTCCAATGCTTTTAACTCAATAGCGGCAGCTTCTTTGATAGCTTCAATCTCACGTTCTCTTTCTGATAGTTTAGATTTTCTTAACTGCTCACTAATTGAAGTAGTAGATTTTGCAAAGTCAGAATTTAACTTTTTTACTTCTTCATTCTTTGCTTTCTCATCTGCTATAATAGCTACGTTTTTATCAGTAGTAGCTTTTAATAATTGGTCTTGTAATTCTTTGTATTGCTTTTTTTCTTCATCATTTAACTTACCCTTTTGTTCTGCTAAGTTTTGTAATACGCTTAATTGGCTGAAAGCAGATGCTTCAACTGCTGTTAATTTTTCAATCTCTAAATCAGTAGTTACTTTACCAGCGGCTTTAGCTAATCTTATTTCTGTATCGTATCTGTTTTGAATAGCAATTTCTTGCTCTTTCATTCCAGCAACTAAAGCTTTTGATTGTTCTTCTGCTGCCTTATGAGTTAATCCGATAGCATCGGTTAAAGCGTAAAATAGTTTCTCAACTGCTTCGCCAATTATTTTAAATATCTCAAACTTTTCAACTAAGAATGTTATGCCTTGCACTAATAGTATTAATGGCACTGCACTCATAGCCTTACCAATACCACTAAATCCAGTCTTAACTTTATCTAAATCTAAGTTCTTTAAACCATCAGATAATTGAGAAAATGAACCGTTTAACTTTTCAACTCCACTACCTTTGAGAGTTTGTGTAGCGTCTGTTAAATCTTCAGTCTTATCTTTAAGTTCTGCAATAGCTTTAGCAGCTTCTTTATCACCAGCTAAGAACGCATCAGTAGCGTCTTTTTTAGCTTGTTTTAAATCCTTTAAAGACTTAATTTCTCTATCTACGCCATCAATCTTGACTGAAAACGCTATTGTATTATCTGCCATTTTCTACTTGTATTAAAACATCTATTAAATCTTCATTACCAGTTTTTTGTATCTCTACTAAAAAAAGTAACGCCTCAAATCCTTCGTTTATTTTGTTTGTAAATTCTATCATAAGTTTATTCTTAAAAAATTAACATAGCATTTCCATTCTATTGTAGTTGCTGCTATTCCAACTATTCCAACCTCTATACTTTGAGGCGTTGCATCATCGTACATATTAGCGGTACAAGTAACCATACTTAAATCAGAATAAACACTAACTACTGTTTCAATATTATTAGTTGAAGTTGCTCCAGCAATGTTCTTAATAATCTTAGCTCCTTTCCATTCTTTACAGTCACCAGTAGCTGTGTCAACTGCCAATATTCTTATCTCTGCTCTAACTACACAATCAACACCTTGTAAATCAAAAAGTCCAGTAGGAGTATTAAACGTAATTTCATCTGGAGTAGCATCAGTTGTTGTTAAACTTCCGTCTACAAAATACTCGTCAATTACAACACTATTTGTAATACTATAATTACTTTGTGTCAACTCATAATCATTCGTATTAATAACACTACTATTACTAACACCTTCGCTAACTACTACATTGTTGCCTATTACAGTAACATTACTACAAGATTCTGGGATAATTATATTCTCACCAATAGCAATACAGTTAGTTCCTTTGTTTTGTATTCCACTACCAACGTTTAAAGCACTATTTAATTTAGCAGAGTACACTTCATTACCACCTCCAATAGTAGGCATAGAACTAATCAAAAACGATTCGGGCGTAAATACTTCTGTATCTAATAATTTTATAAGCTCTACATTAGTACTTGCTTCCTCTAATGGATTATAGTTCTCAATCTTGTTAACGATATAATAAGCCCCATCAATAAATAAACGGTTACGGAAACTAAAGTTGTAAATATCTTTTGGACTTAACCATAAGTACTTAGTTACAAATTTAGCGTCACGATTAATTAGATTGTTTAGATAAGCTTTATGGTAACGATTAAATAAATTGTTTGTGGTGAAATAAGCATTCACATAATCATAATAAACCTTTTTAGGCAATCCAAAGTTTAAATCAATAGTAGGATTAAACGGATCGTCTGTATGTCCAGCATATAAATAATCATACGTTAATAAATCAGCTTGTCCAGTTTCTTTATAAGTCCATTGGTTTTGAGTTTGTTTAACGCCTCCGCAAAACAACCATCTAATATTGGGAGTAATTTTAGATTTATTAAATCCATCTAATTTATAGATACGTGGGTGCGCAATGCCTAAACCATAGTTTGCAACGTTTGGAGTTGGACTAAATATTAACTCATTCTTTTTATCTGATTTTATAAAATCATTTTCTACTTCTACTTCATGAGTTCCAAATACTTCGTTGTATTCTTTTTCATATAACTCGTTGTGATGGTCTTTATCTGACTTATATTTATAGATATATTGTTTACCATCTAAAATATTAGGATTAATACTTTGGTCTTTTGCTTTATCTGTTCTATTTTCAAAGTTCACAATAGCCCCGCTATAAAAATCTTCAAATGATTCAATAATCAAATTAGTTGGATTTAATGGGTCTATGTCCACAAATAAATTCAATCCTTGAATGATAGATTTTAAATAATCCTTTTGCTTTATCTTAGTCGGTAACGCACTATTGCAAGTCATTGTATCGCCAGCTACTATATTTTTTTGAGAACATAAGGCGTAGAATGAAGTTTTGCCAGTTCCACCAATTAAATCAACATCATACGTTAAAGTTCCAGTTGGTGTAATTTGAGAACCCAATGAATTATAATACTCGATTATAGGACTCTTATCACAATAAACTCTAGTCAATAAAATATCACCTGCACCAAAGAATTGACTGCCGGTTGCAACACCTCCTTGAGCAAAAATAGGTACTCCAATCGGATAAGCTCCAGTACCTGGCAGTACAGATATAGTAGTTGGCAAATCAGTATTAACAGCTAAATCAAAATAAGAAGTTCCACCATTACCAGATTTTATAATTTTTGTTACTAATTGGCTTGTCGTTCTGAAATACGCTACTGTTGGGTCGCTATGAGTAACTGTTATCTTAACGTGTGTTTGTGCTGCTACATTATAATAACCATTTGCGTTAAGTATAACAAGGTCATTTGAAGGTTGTAATTGACTTCCTAAGTCAAAGAAACCATTTGTTGAATCATCTGTATAAACCACGTCTTGATAAACACCAGGCGTTAAGTTTACGTCTGAACTTAATCCAACATAAAACTGTTTATTTTCTAATTGAGCTTGTGTTAATACAACCTCTGTTAAATTAGGGTATGTTATATGTTTCTTAAATTCTGCGCTATCAAGTATTGAACTAGTATAAGTGTACCCTGCCTTTTCAATAATCTTTTTAATGTATTCGTGTTTATGAAAGCATGGTAAAAAATCCTCAACACTAAATGAGGTATCAGAACCTCCATTAGTTCCTTTATCAATAAAAGGATATAGCACACCTAAGCCAGTCCCATAGTTTGAGCGTGTACTAATTTGAGTTGCTCTGTTGTATATATGGTCGTATGTACTAAAATCTAAGTCGTCTGCACTATCTGGGTTTCCGGTTATTAATTTGTCGCCTATCTCAACAAACAAAGAACCGCCCTCACCTAATATAGAACACTCGTACTCGATACTATCATCTTGTTTAATGTTTACCTTGATTAGTTGTAAATCACCTTTAAAGTTTTCTATGCCATCAACTATGTATTTGCATGGCGTTTTAAGATTCTTGTTAAAATTTTGAGTAACAACATTAACGCTAAATATATTTTCAAATAACTTGTTTACTTCATTAGTTCCAAAGATTGTTATAGTCTTGCTAAATGATGCTTTACGCTTATCTGGCTCTCTTACATCCGCAAGATTATAATTAATGTTAATAGGGATATTTTTGGCAATAGGGTAGTATCTGAAACCTTGCGTTCCATTCTTAGCATTTATTAATAAGTCTGTTATTACTGCCATTATATTCCTCTTTGTCTTGTTTCTGTTATACCTGAATCAATCGTAATAGTGTAGTTAATTAGTTTTTCGTTAACTTTTAACTTTCTTTGAAATGATGTGTTTGTTACTCTGCAAGAAATCAAATCGCCGCCATCCC
>ERZ724527.714-NODE-714-length-16092-cov-3.383862_pt1 | contig 16092 bp, 12 predicted proteins | sample MGYA00376060_ERZ724527 | MGnify/ENA primary metagenome ERZ724527 (study PRJEB28724, sample SAMN07190886) | activated sludge metagenome | isolation source: activated sludge of sewage treatment plant in Hong Hong | place: USA: Christiansburg, Virginia | collected...
AGCGAAGCCTGGGACAAGGTCGCCGACCGCATCAACGAGGGCGATTTCTATCGCCGCGATCATGCCCTGATTTTCCGCGCCATCGGCGAACTGTCGAACAAGTCGATGCCGGCCGACGCGGTGACGCTCGGTGAATGGTTCGAAGCGCAGGGCATCGCCGAACTGGTCGGCGGTTCGCGCTACATCCTCGAACTCGCGAACACCACGCCCTCCGCCGCGAACATCGCCGCCTATGCCGACATCGTGCGCGAGAAGTCGGTATTGCGACAGCTGATCGACGCCGGCACCGAGATCGCCGGCGACGCCTTCGTACCGGAAGGCCGATCCAGTCAGGAACTGCTGGAAACCGCCGAGCAGAAGGTCTTCCACATCGCCGAAGCCGGCGCACGCGGGCGCAAGGGCTTCGTCACCATGGGCGCTGCGGTGAAGGACGCCTTCGCCCAGTTGCAGCACCGTTACGAGAATCGCGGCGCGGTGACCGGCCTCGCCACCGGCTTGCGCGATTTCGACGAAATGACGGCCGGCTTGCAGCCTTCCGACCTGATCATCCTCGCCGCGCGCCCGTCGATGGGCAAGACAGCGCTGGCCCTGAACATGGCCGAATACGCGGCGATCAAGGGCAAGAAGGCGGTGGCGGTGTTCTCGATGGAAATGTCGGCCTCGCAGCTGGCCTTCCGTTTGATTTCCTCGCTCGGCCGGATCAATCAGCAACACCTGCGCACCGGAGAACTCGAGGACGCCGACTGGCCGCGAGTCACTTCGGCGATCCAGCTGCTGAAGGACGCCAAGATCTTCATCGACGATACCCCGGCGCTGTCGCCCGGCGACCTGCGCGCCCGCGCGCGGCGCCTGAAGCGCGAGCACGACCTCGGCCTGATCGTGATCGATTACCTGCAGCTGATGGCGGTACCGGGCACGCGCGAGAACCGGGCGACCGAAATTTCGGAGATCTCGCGCAGCCTGAAGGCGCTGGCCAAGGAACTCAACGTGCCGGTGATCGCGCTGTCGCAGCTCAATCGTTCGCTCGAACAACGCACCGACAAGCGCCCGGTGATGGCCGACCTGCGCGAATCGGGCGCGATCGAGCAGGACGCCGACGTGATCGTGTTCATTTATCGCGACGACTATTACAACAAGGAATCGCCCGACAAGGGCCTCGCCGAGATCATCATCGGCAAGCAGCGCAACGGTCCGACCGGCAGCGTGAAACTGACCTTCATGGGCCAGTACACCAAGTTCGAGAACCACGCTTCGGCCGGCTTTGCCGGGAGCTTCGAGTGAGTCGATCGGCGTTCGCGACAATCCATCTCGGGGCGTTGCGACACAATCTTGCACGCGTCCGTGCGTTGGCACCGAACAGCCGCGTGATGGCCGTGATCAAGGCCGACGGCTACGGGCACGGTCTGGAGCGCGTCGCCCGCGCCTTGTCCGGCGCCGACGCCTTCGGTGTCGCTGCGATCGCCGACGGCCAACGTCTGCGCGCAGCCGGCATCGGCCATCGCATCGTCGTGCTGTCGGGCATCGATGAAGCCGGCGACCTGCTGGAGGTGCGCCGACTCGATCTCGACATCGTCGTTCATCATGCGCATCAACTCGCCTTGATTGCTGCCGACCCCGACCCGCGTCCGCTGCGGATCTGGCTCAAGCTCGACACCGGCATGCATCGCCTCGGTTTCGATCCCGTGCTCGCCGATGCGCTGCTCGCACGCCTGCAGGCCTTGCCCAACGTGCACGAGGACATCGTGCTGATGAGTCATTTCGCGCGTTCGGATGAACCTGCGGAAACGACGACTGCGCAGCAACTCGCGCGGTTCGCGGCCGCGAGCGCGGCGGCGCTGCCCCATTCGATCGCGAATTCCGCGGCTATCGTGCACTTCCCCGACGCCCGCCAGGACTGGGTACGCGCCGGCGGTGCCTTGTATGGCCTCAGCGTCGAGCACGAGCGCTGCGGCAACGACGACGGTTTCCGCCCGGCCATGAGCCTGTCCAGCAAGCTCGTCGCGATCAATCGCGTCGCCAAGGGCGAACGCGTCGGTTACGGCGGCCTGTACGAATGCCCCGACGACATGGCGATCGGCGTCGTCGCGATCGGGTATGGCGACGGCTATCCGCGCAGCGCAGCGACCGGCACGCCGGTCCTGTTGAACGGCCGGGCCGCGCCGATCATCGGCCGGGTTTCGATGGACCTGATGATGATCGACCTGCGCGACCATGCCGATGCAGCCATCAACGACCGCGTCCTGCTGTGGGGACCGGACTTGCCAGTCGAACGCGTCGCCGCCAGCGCCGGCACGATCAGCTACGAACTCACTTGCGGCATCACCCGCCGCGTCATGTTTCTCGAAGACGACAGCTGAGGGTCAACGCATGGCCAAGGCCAAGACCGCCTATGTCTGCAATGACTGCGGCGCCGAATATTCGAAATGGCAGGGGCAATGCACCGAGTGCAATGCCTGGAACACGCTGAGCGAGGTGCGCCTGGCCTCGGCGAAAGCCGCGAAGAGCGAGCCGCGCGGTGGCTATGCCGGTGGTGGCAATGCTCTGGTCACGGCCCTTGCCAAGGTGTCGGAGTCGGAAGAACACCGCACCCTGATCGGCATCGGCGAACTCGACCGCGTACTCGGTGGCGGGCTGGTGCGCGGCTCGGTGGTGCTGATCGGCGGCGATCCCGGTATCGGCAAGTCGACCCTGGTGTTGCAGGCGCTGGCCGCGCTCGCCGGTCGCTCGAAGACGCTGTATGTGACCGGCGAGGAAAGCCTGGGTCAGGTCGCCGCACGTGCGCGCCGACTCGGCCTGTCGCTGGATGCGATCGACGCGCTGGCCGACACCGGCATCGAACGCATCCTCGATACCGCGATCGCGCAGAAGCCCGATTTCCTGGTGATCGATTCGATCCAGACCATGTACTCCGATCAGATCGAATCGGCGCCAGGCTCGGTATCGCAAGTGCGCGAATCGGCGGCGCGGCTGGTGCGGTACGCGAAGGAAGTCGGCTGCGCCGTGTTCCTGATCGGCCACGTCACCAAGGAGGGCGGCATCGCCGGTCCGCGCGTGCTCGAACACATGGTCGATGCGGTGCTGTATTTCGAAGGCGAGGCCGGCAGCCGCTTCCGGGTCTTGCGCGCGTTCAAGAACCGCTTCGGCGCGGTCAATGAACTCGGCGTGTTCGCGATGGGCGACAAAGGGCTGCGCGAGGTCCCGAATCCGTCCGCGATCTTCCTGTCGAACCACGAACAACCGACCCCGGGCAGCGCGATCATGGTCACCCGCGAAGGCACACGGCCCTTGCTGGTCGAGGTGCAGGCGCTGGTCGACCAGTCGCCGCTGGCCAATCCGCGTCGCGTCGCGCTCGGTCTGGAACAGAATCGGCTGGCGATGCTGCTCGCGGTGCTGCACAAGCACGGCGGCTTCGCGCTGTATGACCAGGACGTGTTCGTGAACGTCGTCGGCGGCATTCGCGTGCAAGAAACCGCGGCCGATCTGCCGGTGTTGCTGGCGGCGTTGTCGAGCTTCCGCAATCGCCCCCTCGGCCATCGCCTCGCTGCCTTCGGCGAAGTCGGCCTCGCCGGCGAAATCCGTCCGGTCCCGAACGGCGAGGAACGCATCCGCGAAGCCGCCTCGCACGGCTTCGAACGGATCGTCGTGCCGAAGGCCAACGCGCCGAAGAAAGCGCCCGGCGGCATCCAGATCATCGCCGTCGAACGCCTCGCCGAAGCCATCGCGGTGCTGGATTGAAACTGCAACTGATCTACACCGACACCGATGTCCTGCTGTCGAAGCGGGCCAACGCGACCTGGCGCGAATTCCAGGAGGCGTATCCGACCTTCAAGACCTCACTCGGCCCATGGGACGCGGACGAGGTCGTTGCTTTTCTCGCCGAGGAATACGCGAATCTGGAGCCATCGGCCCAGGTGCAAGTCGCCAAGTTTCTTGCATCACCCAGCGAATCGGTGCGCGTTCGTTGCGTCTGAACCGATCCGTTCACGCCATCGAGCGATTCGCTCAGCCCTTGGCGCGGAACTTCGCCAGGTTCGCTGCGGCCTGCGTCCGTACCTTGTTGCGCAGGAAGGGCGACCAGCCGAGCAGCAGGCCGGGCGTGCCGAGGGCCTGTCTGGACCAGCGCCAGAAGTCGAAACGGTCGCGGTGGCGGGTGATCAGGCCGTTCTTGTCGAAGGCGAATTCGGCTTCGATGATGTTGTGCACCAGACGACCGGTGGCACTAAAACGGTAGTGCGCTTCCCAGTGCGCGACGCCGACTTCGTCATCGCAGTCGATGCTGCTGAATTCAAGCTTCCAGTCCGCCCTGCCCTTGTCCTTGACGGCCGTGCAAAGCATGCGCCACATCGCACCGATCTCCTCGCGGCCGCGCAGCGAGAACGCCTCGTCGTCGAACACTGCAGCGGGCGCGTAGGCCGCCTGCATGGTGTCGGCATCGAGTGCGCGAAAGGCTTCGTAGAATCTGTTCATGCGGTCGTTCTGCGGAAACTCGCTCATGGTCACCTCGCGTCGATGGCGACGAGCATGACGAAGCGCCGGGGGCGGAGCAACCGTTCGCGACTATGCTTCGATGGTCGCCACGGAGGACGCATGCGCCACGCCATCAGCACCCTGATCGTCCTGTGCGGAATCGCCGCCGTGCCGGTGCGCGGCGAGGTCATTCAAAGCGAACGCGGCCCGATCGAGATGACGACGATCGCCACCGGCCTGAACAGCCCCTGGGCCGTCGCCTTCCTGCCGGACGGGCGCTATCTGGTGACCGAACGCGCCGGCAGCATGCACATCATCGAGCGCGACGGCCGGATCGGCGCAGCGCTTGCAGGCGTGCCGCCGGTCTACGTCCACGGCCAGGGCGGCCTGCTCGATGTCGTGCTCGATCCCGATTTCGCCGCCAACCGCACGCTGTACTTCTCGTATGCCGAACCCGGCGACGAGGGCGCACACACGGCCATCGCCAGCGCACGCCTCGAACCCGGCACCCTGGCGAACGTGCGCGTGTTGTTCCGGCAGACGCCGGGCTACGACGGCGGCGCACATTTCGGATCGCGCATCGTCATCGGCCGGGATGGCTTCCTTTACGCCACCATCGGCGAACGCGGCGATCATCGCGATCGCGCGCAACAGCTCGACAAGACCTACGGCAAGATCATCCGCATCGGTCGCGATGGCCACATTCCGAAGGACAACCCGTTTGTCGGCCGCGAAGGCGCACGCCCGGAGGTCTGGAGCTTCGGGCATCGCAATCCGCAGGGACTGGCACTCCACCCGTCCACCGGCGAATTGTTCGAGCACGAGCACGGCCCGAAGGGCGGCGACGAGGTCAACATCATCCGCAAGGGTGCCAACTACGGGTGGCCGGTGGTCACGTTCGGTCGCGAGTATCACGGGCCGAAGATTGGCGAGGGCACCGCGAAAGCCGGCATGGAAGCGCCGCTGCACTATTGGGACCCGTCGATCGCGCCAAGCGGCATGGCCTTCCTGTCGAGCGACGCTGCGGGACCTTGGCAGGGCGACCTCTTTGTCGGCGCCCTGAAGTTCACGCTCGTCGCGCGGCTGGAACTGAAGGACGGCAAGGTCGTGCATGAGGAACGCCTGCTGGCCGACCAGCACGACCGCGTCCGCGACGTGCGCGAAGGCCCGGACGGTGCGTTGTACGTGCTGACCGAGAGTCGCGGGCGATTGTTGCGACTGATGCCGATTGGGGGAAATCCCCCAGCGTCGGATTGACAGTGCAGGCCATGCGGCGGACTAATGCGCGCATGAAGACGCATCCTGCCCGGACTGGACTCCTGCCGTTGGCGATGGCCGCGCTCGCCCTATGCGGCACTGTACTCAGCGCGGAGTTGCAGACCCTGCTCCCCGAGGACGGCATCGGTGAAAGCGACGATGGCTTTGGCTATTCGATCGCCGCCGACAACGGCTGGGTGGTGATCGGCGCACCCGGCGAGAACGACAGCCGTGGCGATGTCTACATCTACGCCTGTGCGATCGCATCATGCACGCTCGTCGATGAACTCAACGTCCCCGCACTACCCGCGGGCGCCAGGTTCGGCAGTGCCGTCGCGGTGTCCGGTGACACTGTCGCGGTGTCTGCGCCGGGAAACGGCATCGGCGAAGCCTTCGTCTTCGAGCGTGTCGCCGGGCAATGGCAAATGCAGGAGGTGCCCGGCCAGGTCTTCGGCAGCGGCGGTCGTTTCGGCGCTTCGCTGGCGCTGTCCGGTGACACGCTGGTCATGGGCGCCGACGATCAGGATGGTCGACGTGGCGTCGCCTATGTCTGGCGAAAGATCGGCGCCACCTGGGAACCGGAGCAGACCCTGCGCCCGTCCGGTCGCAATGTCGGCGACCGCTTCGGATCGTCCGTCGCAGTCAGTGGCGACACGCTGCTGGTCGCGGCGCCCTATGCGCCGGCTGGCGTCGCGGCACCGGGTTATGCGGCGGGTGAGGCCCATGTGTTCACACGCGTGGGCAGCGTCTGGACGCGATCACAGGTCCTGCGTGCGCTGTCCCCTGCGACGGCCGCGCGCTTCGGTTTCGCGCTGGCGTTGAATGGAGACTCGGCCGTCATCGGTGCGCCGGGCGCGTCGGCTGGCGCCGGGCGCGCCTATCATTTCGAACGCCAACTCGGAGTCTTCGGTTTGCGATCGGAGTGGACACCCATCGATGCCCAGCCTGACGACGCCTTCGGCTGGTCGGTGGCATTGCGCGACGACCGTCTGTTGGTCGCAGCGCCCTTTGCGGGACTCGCGCTCGACGCCTGCGGACGCATCGAGCAATACCAGCGTGAAGGCGGCTTCTTTGCATCGCGCGGTCCGTTGCGATTGCCAAATGCCTCGCCGGACGGGCTCTTCGGCTGGTCGCTGGCGCTCGGCGCAACCGGCGAATTCGCGAGCACGCCCGCAACGATCGGGCGGGCCGGCCTCGGCCATTTTTTCAACGCCAGCGAGTCGGTGTTCGACGATGCCTTCGACATCGTGCTCGGCCCCTGCTTTGCACCCGAGCCAGCACCGTGATCCGCCTCAGTCCATCAAGCGATGGCGCACGGCGTAGCGGATCAGCTCGGCGACATTCTTCGCATCGAGTTTCTCCATCGCCCGGGTGCGATGGTTTTCGGCGGTTTTCACGGCGATGTCGAGCCGACGCGCGATCTCTTTCGTGGTCAGACCTTCGATGACGAGATGAAACACCTCGCGTTCGCGATCGGTCAGGTCGCGATACGGATCTTCCAGTCGCGACTGCGGTTGCTGGACCTGCTGAGCCATGACCCGCGCCGCATGGGTGCCGAAATAACCGCGCCCCCGGGCGATGGCGCGGACCGCGCTGAGCAATTCAGTTCCCGCGCTGTCCTTGAGCAGGTAACCCGCGGCGCCGGCACGAATGAGATGCAGCACGTATTCCTCTTCGGTGTGCATGGTCAGCACCAGCACGCGCGCTTCCGGCAACTGCTGACCAAGTCGACGTACCACCTCGATCCCATTGAGCTTCGGCATGGAGATGTCGGTGACGACCACCTGGGGACGCAGCTTCAGGGCCAGTTCGATCGCCTCGATGCCATCGGCAGCCTGGCCGACGACCTGGATGTCCGGCGCAGTGGCCAGCAGGGACGCCAGACCCTCGCGCAGGATGGTGTGGTCGTCGCAGAGCAGAACGCGGATCGGCGTCGTCATCATGGCTTCCCGGAATCTTCCAGCGTCAAGGGCACGCGCAAGCGCAGCTGTGTGCCCTCGCCCGGCGCCGAAATCCATTTCAGCTGAGCACCGAACATCTCGGCCCGCTCGCGCAGTCCGGCCACGCCACTGCTGCGCGAGGCACTCGCACTCGATCGTGCGGCATCCGGATCGAAGCCGACGCCATCGTCGACCAGCATCATCTGCAGCCATGCGCCACTGCAGCGCAGGCGCAACCACACCTGCGATGCACGCGCGTGGCGGACGATGTTCGCGAATCCTTCCTGAGCGATGCGGAACACCAGGGTCGCGACCTCGCTGTCGACGGCTTCCGGCAAGGGATCGCAATCGCACTCCACTTCCACCGTGAATCCGCCGGCATCGCCACTGCTGCGCGCCAGCCAGTTGAGTGCCGCCACCAGACCCAGATCATCCAGGATCTGTGGCCGCAGCAGGCGCGACAACGACCGAGTGTCCTCCAGCGTGTCACTGCACAACTGCAGCGCAGCAGCGATCTCGTCCTGATCGGTCGACCGAGTGGCCAGCGCCTGCAGCCGATGCTTCAAGGCCGTCAGATTCTGGCCGATGCCATCGTGCAATTCACGCGCGAACCGGCGGCGCTCGTCCTCCTGGACGCGCAACACCGAGCGCGCCAGCCCGCGGAAGTGGCGCTCGTTCGCCGCGATGCGCTCGAACAGCCGCCGCTGCTCGACCCGCAGCAACTCGACTTCCGACCGCAAGGCAGGTTGATCTTCTCGCTCGCTCATGGGGCCGGCTCCCGGGTGGCATCGAGCCACTTCGACGTCGCATCGCGGGAGGCGATCGGTGTCTGCGACTGCAATGCCGTCGCGGCCAGTGCTGCTGCGGTACCGGCCTCTTTCGCCAACACCCCGTCGCGTTGCCGGAGCGCGACGAGTGCGGCCGAATGCAAGTGCCAGGCGCGGCCATACTGCGGCCAGCGCGCCAACTCGCTGCGGGCTTCGCGATAGCGCGCCGCGGCCTGATCCGGAGCAATGCGCAGCTCTGCTTCCAGCAGGCGCAAGCGCAAGGGCACGCTGGCATACCGGGCGAGATGCTCGCGCGCATCGGCCAAGGTCCGCGCAGCGCGCCGGGGATCGCCCTGGGTGAATTCGGCTTCCGCCAGCAGGATGCGTCCACTCAGCGACTGCGCAAGGCTGCGCGACGCATCGGCCAACGCGATTGCGTGAGCGGCGGCCTGCGTCGCACGTGTGCCATCGGACTGCAACAGCGCCAGTTCGGCATCGCGTTGGGCGCGTTGCGCGCGCTGCTCGCGGCTGGCGATCGCGTCTTCGGGCAGGGTCGCCAGCAGCGCCGCCGCCGCGGCCGCGTCGCCGACTTCGAGCAGACTCTGGATCGCGACCAGCACCGATTCGATGCGCCCACGCTGATCATCGAGCGCGACAAACAGATCGCGGGCCTGCAACGCCGATGCATGGGCGTCCGCGAATTGGCCTTCGATGCGATCCAGTTCGGCGCGCGACACCAGCGCGACCGCACGCTCTTCGGCCATCTGCAACTCTTCGGCGCGATGCAGACTGGCGTCCAGCGAACGCCGCGCCGCGACCACATCGCCCTGAGCAATCTCGGCCAGCGCCAGACTTTGCTGCGCACGCACCGCGCCGGACGCATCGTCGATCGCGGCATAGACCTGATCGGCCTGACGCCAGTACACGAGCGCGTTGTCGAACTCGCCCACCTGGTAATAGGCGAAGCCGACATTGATCAGGCTTTCCCCGATCAGGCGCTGGTCGCCCTGGGTCTGGCGAAACCCGAGCGCTTCGCGGAAGGCATCGAGGGCAACCCGGAAATCGCCGCGTTCTTCGGCCAGAACGCCGGCATCGTTGACGACATCAGCCATCGCTGCGGCATCCCCCAAGGGTTCCAACAACGCTCGCGCCTGCACGAGTTGGGCATCGGCGTCATCGTGACGACCGAGATAGGCATAGGCCACGGCCAGGTTGCGCCGACTGACTGCTTCGCCGCGCGCATCGCCAAGGGCGTGCCGGGCCCGGATCGCGGCCTCGTATTCCTCGGCGGCCTCGCTCATCTGGCCGAGATTGCGGTAACCGACGCCGAATGCATTAGCGATCTCGGCGCGCCAGCGGGCGTCGTCAAATCGTTTCGCCAACACCAGCGCGCGCACCAGATAATCATCGACGGCCGATTTCGCATCGCCTTGCATGATCGCGAACTTGCCGAGCAGGAACCAGGCTTCGACGCTGCGCTCGTCTTCCTCAACCAGCGCCCTCAAATCGGTGACGGCTTGTTCGAATTCGCCGCGTTCCGCACGCGCACGCGCCAGCACGATGCGTGCGGGGTGATCCTGCGGCAACACCGAGACCAATGGTGCGAGGATTTGAACGGCAGTGTCTGCATCGCCGACCAGAAGCGATGCATAGGCCTTCAGGCGTTGCCAACGCGGCGACGACGCCGGGCCATGGGCATCGAGCAATTCGCGTGCGCGACTTCGCGCATCGAGCGAGCGCGCACGCGCCTCCAATCCGGACAGCTCTCGCCAGGCCAGCGCGGCATCACGCCCCTCGCCGACCGCGTCAGCCGGCAGCGCCACGCCGAATCGGGACTGGACCTGTGCCACGAATGCGGCGATCGCGGCATCGGCGCCGGCGGCATCGAAGGCAGGCGACACCATCACCCAGGTCGGTTCGGCGGCATCACCACGCTGCGCCGTCACCCGCAGGCGCATGCCCTCGGCCGCTACGACCAGCTCGCCTCGAAGCACGGTCGTCGCGCGCAATTCTCCGGCGACACGATCGAGATGCTCGCCGGCATTGGCGGCATCGAACCCGAGTGCCGCCAGTGCATGGGCCACGCGTTCCGGATCGGCGCTGGTCGGCGTGGCTTGCGCCTGCAGCGCATCGACCAGGGTCACCGTCGCCGTCTGCGCCATTTCCCGGGTCGCCGCATCGGCGGCAGTGAACGGCAACACGACGATGTCGAGTGATGGCGGTGCGGCGACTTGTAGCGTGGCCGGCACCGGATCGCGCTGCAGATACCAGGCACCGGCGATGAGCGCGATGACCGTCGCCGCAACTATCAGCAGTCGCGTACGAGGCCAGCCGATGCGCTCTCCCGGCGCTGGCGCGACCCTGGCCTGCTCGATCACTGCGGCGATCTCGGCACTGTCGGCAAAGCGCTGTGCGGCACGCCGGCGCAACAGTCGATCACAGAGCGTGACCACCCACAGCGGCAGGTCCGGCCGCTCGATCGCGAGCGAGGGCGCGTCATTGAGCACGCGCTGGGTCAGCATTTCCGCGGCGGTGCCGCCCGCGAACGGCAATTGACCGGTGAGCATCTCGCGCAGGATCAGACCCAGTGCGTATTGATCGCTGCGACCGTCGAGCTCATCGGCCCGTGCCTGCTCCGGCGACAGGTAATCGGGTGTACCGACCACCATGCCGGTGCCGGTCATCCGAGTCGCGCCGGCCGCACGCGCGACCCCAAAATCGCTGATGTAGGCGTTGCCCTGCTCGTCCAGCAATACATTGGCCGGCTTGAGGTCGCGATGCACGACGCCACGCGCCTGCGCGGCCGCCAGCCCGAGTGCCAGCTGCCTCGCGATCCGCAAGGCCTCGTCCAGCGGCAGCGGCGTGCCCTCGTCGATGCGGGCTTCCAGCGAGCGCCCGGCGATGAAATCCATGCTGATCATCCAGGTCTCGCCGTGCTGCACGAGATCATGGATGCGCACCACGTGCGGGCTCGACACTTGCCGCGCCAGCAGCAACTCCTGACGAAACCGTGCGAAGGCATCGGGGCGACGCGCCAGCTCCGGTCGCAATACCTTCAAGGCGACGCGCACATCGAGCTGCTCGTCGACCGCCTCATACACGAGACCCATCGCCCCCATGCCGAGCAGGCGCTCGATGCGATAGCGATCGGCGATGCGGGTCTGCGGCGGAAGGTCGCTGGCCGCAAACTGCCCGGTCAGGGTGGCCGCCAGCGGTGCGGTCGGCTCACTCATGGCGCGTCGCCCTGATCACGCAAGCGCGCGCCGAGTGCATCCACCCGCGCATCGAGCGCCTGGGCGGCCAGCCACGAAGCGATGTCGTCGGCGAACGCGCCCAACAATTCGGCGTCCAGCGCATCGAACATGCGCGCACCCTCGTCGGTATCGGCATACAACAGCCCAAGCAAGTCGCCGCCATCGAGCAGAGGCAGACAAGCCGCCGCACGCACGCCACCGGCGACGATACTGGCACGGCCCTTCAACCAGGCTGCATCCGGCAGATTCGACACGAACAGCGCGCGTCGTTCCTGCACGCAACGTTGCAACACGCCCGAACTGCCATCGAAGTCCGCCGCATCGACCGGCGCGTCGTCTGCATCATGACGGGCGAGCACGCCGAAAGCGTGGCGCCCGTTCCCGCCCAACACGAAACCGCGCCGACATTCCGCCAGTTCCACGAATGCGGCCAGGCTGCGTTTCAGATGTTCGGAGTCGCGCGGGTCCGCGGCGAGCAGCGCGCGCATCGTCTGCGATGCGGTACGACGCCGATCGACGCTGCTCGCACGGGACTCGGCGAGTTGGGGCGAGACCAGCTCGAACTGCGCGTAGACATCGCCGATCGCGAACCAGCGCCCCGAGTCGAGCTCGACCCGCTGGACGCGCTGTCCATCCAGCCGCAGTCCGTTCTTCGAACCCAGGTCGACGACGGCCCAGGCGCCATCCGGGTCACGCTTGAACTGCGCATGCCGGCGCGAAATCGATGCATGCGCGATGCAGATCTCACAACCGGGATCGCGCCCGACCACGTCGTCGAGGGCGAGCGCGCGGGTCAACGCGGGTGCATCGGGGACATGGAAGGTGACGAAGGGCAGCACGCAACGAGTGTAGCCAGAGCATTCGTGCGTCGGCGAGATGCCGGAAGGTCCAGGATGCGCTGAGGATCAGGGGTTGGCGAGGCGGTCGAGCAGGAAGTCCAGCGGCTCGAGCAGCGAGACGATTTCACCTTCGTCATTTTCGACGTCACCGGTCGCGTGCCATTCGTTGTCGAGTTCGTCGCCCGCGAACAGTCCGCAATCGCCCCGCATGTCGTCGACGTGATCGAGTGCGGCGGCATAGTTGCCCGCAGCAAAAGCGGCGCGGCTGAGCGCCAGGGTGTCTTCCAGCACGCGTCTCGCGACCGGGTCGATGTCGGGATCGTCGAGGCGGACCGTCAGCGCGTCATAGGCCAGTTCGGCATCGGCCACCAGGTCCGGCGCGGTATCGCGCACCATCACGAAATCCGAAAACCCGCCGGAACTGCCGCGTGCTCGGACACTCCCGGCGACGACCGATTGGGTGATGTTGCGGAACGAGGCCAGCACCGGTGCCTTGTAGAGCCGGAACGGCGAATTCGCGTTGAACACCAGATTTTCGGTGCGCAGCTCGACCCGTACTTCGTTGCGAAAGGTCAGGCCGCAGGCAGCCGGGGGACTGACCGAGATCAGCACCGGAAAATCCGGGTCGATGATCAGTCCGGCTTGCGGCATGCGCGCTTCGATCGCGGCGCGTGCGCCCGCGTCGAGATAGCTCGCACTCAGCCCCAGGCAAGCCTCGCTGAGATTGGTCGGTGAATTGAAGTTGAGCTTGAAATCGGCGGTGTAGGTCGGGCTGCCGCCGGGTGCGGACACGGTGATGACGGCATCGGCTTCGTCGCCCACGATGGTCAGCACGACACTGGCGTGTGCGGAGTTCGCGGCCAGCACCAGCAGGGCAGACGCGATGGGATGGATGAGTGCGCGCGACGTCATGGCGGTGACCTTAGGCCAAGCGCCGCGACGCGTCGAGTGATCTCGGCCCGGCTGGGTGGGATTGAACGGCTGGCTGGGGGATTTCCCGCAGCGCACGGACAAGTGTGACGTGGCGCACTGGGATGCATGAGTCGCCGCCGCTGAGGGATTTCCCGGAGTGTGCGTGCCGCAGCGACACGGGACGATGCCGACAGAGACGAGTCACGACGCATTCCGCGTCCTTCGCCCTACCCAAGGAGATCGACATGGCCACGCACCGCATCCTCACCCGCAGCGCACTGGCAACTGCATTGACACTCGCCGCGCTGAACGCCGCCGCCTTCGAAGTGACCCGCGAATTCTCGGGGCTCTGGCTGGACCGGGACATCCTCGGTCACGGCATCAACGTCGACATCATCAATGGCGCTCAGGGCAAGACCGCTGCAGTCGTCTGGTACACCTTCGGTCCCGACGGCCGCCCGATGTGGCTGGCCGGTTCGGCCCCGGTCAACGGCAAGCAGATCGATGTCGTCGTCAGCACCTTGTCGGCGACCGTCCAGCCCGGTCCCTTCGGTTCGCCTGGCGGCGGCCAGTTCACGGCCTTCGGCACCCTGCATTTCGATTTCAGTTCCTGCAACAGCGCGACCGTGGCCTATGACCCGATCGATCCCGCGCTGGCCAATGGCCGTCTCAATCTGCAACGCGGGACGCAGTTGTACGCCTCGCAGTGCACCGGCGGCATCAGCGATGACCGATCCGTGGCGGCAGGCGACGTCCAGATCGAGCAATTCCTCGCCGCCGTCGGCAACGTCGGCCCCGGAAAAGCCCGCGCACGCTTCGCGCAGCGCAGCGAACGCAGCGAGTTCTCGATCGAATTGGAAGACCTCGCCGCAGGTCAGTATCGGCTCTTGGTCGGTGGCGAAGATCGCGGCAGCATCGATGTCGTCAGCGTGACCGGTGGCACCGAGGGCGAAACCGAGTTCCGCAGCCCGGTCGAACCCGGCAAGATCCTGCTCGACTTCGATCCGCGCGGCCAGCTCGTCGAAGTCCGCAACGGCAGCGCGGTGCTGTTCGCTGACACGTTCGCCGCCCAGGGCAACACCGGCTCCGGAGGCGGCAATGGCGGTGGCACGAGCAACGCGCCATCCACTGGCGACGCCTACTACCTGCTGAAGCTGGAGCCAGCCGGCAACGATGGTCCCGAACTCGAAGCCGAACTGGAACAACGTGCCGACCGCGTCGAATTTTCGGTCGAGATCGAGGATGCAACCGTTGGTGACTATGCCTTGCGCATCGGAGGCAGCGAACGCGGCACCGTCACCGTCGTGGCCGTTGCCGGTGGCACCAAGGGCGAAATCGAGTTCCGCAATCCGGTCGAAGCCGGCAAGCAGCCACTCGACTTCGATCCACGCGGCCAGGTCATCGAAGCCCTGCGCGCCGGAATCGTGCAGTTTTCGGGCCGATTCCCGTCCGATCCGAGCGGCCCCGCCAACGACGATGATGACGATAGCGGCGACGACGACAATGGCGACGACAATGGCGACGACAACGGTGGCAGCGGTGGCAGCAACGACGACAACGGGGATGACCATGGCGGCGGCACGTCGGCCGACGTCTCCTTGCTGGTGTCGCTGAGCAGCACGGGCGCCGACAGCGATGCCAACGGCGAAGCCGGCTTCGAACAACTCGGCAGCGAGCGCGAGTTCGAAGTTGAAATCGAGGATCTGGCAGACGGCATCTACACGCTCAAGGTCGGCGGCAGCGAGCGTGGCACGATCACGGTCAGCGATGAACGCGGCGAAATCAAGTTCGCGTCGCCGGCCCGTGCCGATCGCGCCCTGCTCGACTTCGACCCGCGCAGTCAGGCCATCGAAATCTGGCGCAACGGCACGCGATTCTTGAGCGGCCAGCTGCCGTAATCGCGGACGTCCCGATCACCACGAGCCCGCGAGCGATCGCGGGCTCGTGCTTGCCCGGATTCGGAAGACTGACGCCGGTCAATTCCCGAAATCGTTCTTCAATACGATGCGATAGCGCGCCTTGCCGGCACGCAGGTGATCGAACGCGTCATTGACGCGACTCATCGGGAACTGCTCGACCATCGGTTCGATGCCATGACGGGCGCAGAACGCGAGCATCTTGGCAATGCCAGTCGGTGAACCGGTGGGCGAACCCGACACCTGCTTCTGACCCAGCAACAGTGAAAACACCTGCACCGGAATGGGTTCGAGCACCGCACCGACCACATGCAGGCGGCCACGCGGTGCGAGCGCGGCGATCAGGGCATTCCAGTCCAGCTTGACGTTGGCGGTGACGATGATCAGGTCGAGCGATCCCGCGATTGCGGCAATCTGCTTCGTGTCCGTGCTCGACACGATGCGGTGCGCCCCCAGCGCATGCGCCTCGTCGTGTTTGCTCGCGTTGGAGGTGAATGCGGTGACCTCGCAACCCCAGGCGCGGGCGAAGCGCACGGCCATGTGTCCCAGGCCGCCGATCCCGACGACGCCGACCCGACCGGTCGGCTGGATGCCGTAGTCGAGCAAGGGCGTGAACACGGTGATGCCGCCGCAAAACAGTGGCCCGGCCACTTCCGGGCGAATGCCTTCCGGCAAGGCGATGGTCCAGGCCCAGTGTGCGCGCACGCGGTCTGCGAAGCCGCCATGGCGATGGACGATGG
>ERZ724527.718-NODE-718-length-16038-cov-3.917850_pt1 | contig 16038 bp, 17 predicted proteins | sample MGYA00376060_ERZ724527 | MGnify/ENA primary metagenome ERZ724527 (study PRJEB28724, sample SAMN07190886) | activated sludge metagenome | isolation source: activated sludge of sewage treatment plant in Hong Hong | place: USA: Christiansburg, Virginia | collected...
GGTCCACAAAGAGAGGCGCCCAGGCAAATGCGGCGAAGATCAAGGCGAAGGGTGTGCCGGTCTTCACGCTGACGATCATCGATGCTGCCGCCGAGGCCGATGCGAACGGCAAGATCGTCGGCAGCTGCGATGGCGGTACCAAGCGCATCGTTTACCAGCGTGGCAGCACGGTCGTTGCCACGCCGGAGTCGGCAACACCGGCCGGCTGAACGGCCGGCATGCGCTTCCGATAGCATCGCCGCAACGGTGGCTGAGGTGCGGCGATGGCGCGGGTATTGATCGCGATCCCGAATGACGATTTCGATCCGAGCGAGTCGGCGATTCCGTGGAAGTACCTGCGAACCGCCGGTCATGAAGTGGTGTTCGCGACCCAGGACGGACTGCCTGGCGAATGCGATCCGCGCCTGATCAGCGGGCGTGGCTTCGGGCCGTTCAAGTCGCTGCTGATGGCGAACCAGGACGCGCGCGTCGCCTATGCGGCGATGGCGCAGAGTCCCGAGTTCCGCAATCCGATCGATTGGAAGGCGGCACTGTCAGGGGCCTTCGACGCGCTGCTGTTGCCGGGTGGCCACGCACCGGCGGTGCGGCCGTATCTGGAATCGGTCGACCTGCAGCAGAAGACCGCCGAATTGCTGCTCGCCGGCAAGCCGGTTGCCGCGATCTGCCACGGCGTGCTGGTCGCGGCACGGGCACTCGGGCCGGACGGCGAGTCCTTGCTGTTCAATCGTCGAACCACGGCATTGCCGAAATCGATGGAACGCTCGGCGTGGATGCTCACCTGCCTGTGGCTCGGGGACTATTACCGCACCTATCTGCAGTGGGTCGAGGACGAGGTTACCGACGCGCTCGCCCACGTCTCGCAGTTCGATCCCGGTCCGCGCAGCCTGCGCCGCGATTCGACGAGTGACCTGACCCCGGGTTTCGTCGTTCGTGACGGCAACTGGCTGTCGGCGCGCTGGCCGGGCGATGCGCATCGCTTCGCCTCCGAATTCGTCGCGATGCTGGCCGAACGGCAAACGCACTGAGCCTGCGCTATCGTTCCGGCACCGATCAACGTTGCCGGAGTCCGCCCATGCTGGTCCGTTCGCTGTTCGTGTTCGTCCTGCTGGCTGCGGCCCATCCGGCGACGGCCGATGATTTCGCCGCAAAGTTCATCGCCAAGCAGAATCAGGATGCGCTGCGCGACCTGGAGCGCGGCACGCCGGCGAAGCAAGTGGAAGCGGCCGGACGGCTCGGGCCGGATTTCGCGGCGCAGACCGCGCCGTTGCTGGCGAAGCACCTGGCCGATGCCGACCCCGTCGTGCGACTCGCCGCCGCGGAAAAACTCTGGGAACAGGCATCGCGCAAGCCCGAGGCGTTCGTGTCGACCCAGCCGGCGTTGCGTAGCGCGCTCGCCGATGCCGATGCCGCGGTCGCGATGAATGCGGCCGGTGCGTTGGCGACGATGGAGGTGCCGGAATCCGAACTGGCCGCCGCCCGCCGTCGCGTGTTGGCGAATGGCGTGCGCGGCTACGTCGGCTTCCTCGCGGCGCGCGGCCTGGTCGGGATCGATCCGGCGCCGCCACTGCTGCCGTACCTCGTCGACTATTACCTCGATGCGGTCGAGGCCGAGGAACGCGGTGGCTCGGACGACAATGTCGAACTCGGCGAAAAGGCCTTGGCGAAACTGGTCGCGACCCAGGACCGCGGCTTGATTGCGCCACTGTCGCGTTCGCTTGATGTGACACCGCCGGCGATGCCGTACCTGCTCAAGTTGCTCGCGCAGTTCGATCCAAAGCCGGAAGGCTGGACCGACACCTTGCTGCGTTACACCGACAACGCCTATCCCGACACGCGCGAGCGCGCCTGGGACTTGCTCGGCGACCAGCGCGATGCGGCGTCGCTCGAGCGCTGGGCGCCGAAGGCGGCGCGCTTGCTGGCCGATCGCGACATGCGTCGGGTCGCGCTGTCGGCCCTGTCCGATGCGGCGGGGCGCAGCGCGCACGGCTTGCCGGAACTGGCCGCATTGGCGAACGATGCGGCGGCCGATGCGGAAGATCGCGTGCGCGCAATCGAGATCCTCGCGGATGCCGCGGACACCTCCGATCGCGATGGCCTCGCCAGCGTTCATGCAGTGGCGCGCAAACACTGGGAACAGGTCTGCACGCCGATCCTGAAAACGCATGATGTCGACGAGGCCTTCAAGGCTTGCCGCAACGACAGCAGCTACATCGTCGCCGACGACGGCGAGCGCGCACGCCTGATCGCTGCGTGGCTGGCATCGAATACCTACGTCGAGGCCAAGGTCGTGTTTCTCGGCAGCCTCGAATCGATGTGGGCGCGCGCCGCGCCTGCTGCGGGCAGCGTCCGGGCCGAACGCCATCACGCTGACCCGCGCGTGGTGCAGGCGGCGGAAGCGGCCTTGACGCGCATCGAGCCGGCGTGGCGCGAGCGCGATGCCCGCGGCGTCGCGGCACCGGCCGCTTCGGTCGCCCCGGCGGTCGCTGCAGCTGCCGTCGAGCGATCCGCGGGCAAGGGCGCGGACGGTGCTTCCTTGTATGCGGCCGTCGCCAAGGGGGATGTCGCCGCAGTGAAGAAACTCGTGAACGCCGGCAATGTGCAGTTGCCGGTGCGTTATCCGCAGATGCAAGGGACGCCGCCGGTTCCGATCGTGGTCGCGGTGAACTATTGCGGCATTCCGCCGGCTGCGGCCGGACTGAAGGCGATCATCGAGTACCTGCGCGGGCTCGGTGCCGATCCGGACGTGACCACGCACGACGGCACGCCCCTGCTGGATCAGGCCAAATACAGTTGCCCGCCCGAGATCATGGACGTGTTGTCGCGCTGACCACGGTTCGTCACATCGGCGGTGAAGAATCATTGAAGCGAACGATTGAATTTGCGCGCCGCCGCCCAGGCCCCGACAATGCCCGCCTTCACAGGAGAATTCCCTTGGCCCATCCGACCTCGCTTCCGACCAGTGCCGCGCAATTGCGCCAGCTCTGTGCCGTCTATGCGAAGCCGCACTTCGGTCGTGCGCTTTGGCAGTTGATCAATACCGTGCCGCTGTTCATCACGCTGTGGGCGCTGATGGCCTATGGCGTCACCCATGACTGGAACTATGGTTGGGTGCTGCTGCTGGCCTTGCCGACTGCGGGCTTGTACGTGCGCATGTTCATCGTGCAGCACGATTGCGGCCATGGCTCGTTCTTCAAGTCCGAACGTGCGAACAACATCGTCGGCGGCGTACTCGGGCTGATCACGCTGTTCCCTTACGGGTATTGGCGCAAGACGCACAACATCCACCACGGCAGTTCCGGCAATCTCGATCGTCGCGGCGTCGGCGACATGGAAACGCTGACGGTCGCGGAATATCAGGCGCTGTCCTGGAGCAAGCGCTTCGCTTATAGCTTCTATCGCAGCACCTTCGTGTTGCTGGTGATCGGCCCGGCCTACCAGTTCGTGATCAAGCACCGCTTCCCCTTCGACATGCCGTTCTCGTGGAAGAAGGAATGGGCCAGCGTGTGGGTCAACAACGGCTTGCTGCTGTTGTGCGGCGGCGTGCTCGGCTATCTGATCGGCTGGCATACCGTGTTCATGGTGCATCTGCCGGTGGTGCTGATCGCGGGTGCCGGCGGCGTCTGGCTGTTCTACGTGCAGCACAATTTCGAGACCAGCTACTGGGCGCGCAAGGAAGAATGGGACGCGACCCAGGCGGCGATCCGTGGTTCGTCGCATTTCGATCTGCCGCAGGTGATGCACTGGTTCACCGGCAACATCGGCTACCACCACATCCACCATCTCGCCAGCCGGATTCCGAACTACCGTTTGCGCGAGGCCTTCGAATCCAGCCCGCTGCTGCAGCTGTCGCCCCGCCTGACCTTGTGGACCAGCCTGAGGTGCGCGCAGCTGAAACTCTGGGACGAAGACTTGCGGCGCATGGTCGGTTTCCCGAAGCGCGTGCGCGCCTGAGCTTCAAGCCGTCACCGTGACGCGCGGCGGGTGATGCACCGGCGCTGCGAACCTTGCCCGGGCGCAGCGTCGGCATCAAATTCAACGCAGCGCGTAGACGCGCTCGTCGCGGATGACGACACGATCACCGATGCGCAGTTGCGGATCCTGCAGCTGTACGACATGGCCGTAGCGGCCGTCGTCGAGGCGCACTTCGATGCGGTAGCCGCGCTGCTGATCGCGGTGGTTCTTCTCCGCTTCGTGACCGATCACGCCGCCGGCAATCGCGCCGGCCGCAGTCGCTGCGCGGCGTCCGTCGCCGGAGCCGACCTGGTTGCCGATTGCGCCGCCGATGATGACGCCGAGCAGAGTGCCGCCGCCGACATGACGGTCGTCGATCCAGACCTGTTCGATGTTGGCAATCGCGCCGCATTGGTTGCAGCGCTCATCGTGGCGCGATTGTTCGTAGCGCGAGTCGTAGCGACCGTCGTCGCTATGCCCCGACTGTGCGTAGCGCGGCTGGCTCGCGCACCCGCCCAGCGTGAGCGCTGCGGCGGCGAGCATTGCGGATTGGAGCAAGGTGTTGCGCATGACGTTCTCCGTGGGTTCGCCGGAGAGCTTGCGCGCGCTGGATTGCGCCGTCGGTGCGCTTGCGCACGCCGGGCCGGACATCGCCGCGTTGCTGGCGGGGCGAATGCCAGTGTGTGTTGCCGTACCGACCACCGTTCGCGGCGGGCATAGGCTCCAGCCCGGTCCATGGCCACAGGGCTGGCCACCGCAACGGAGCAAACCTCATGCTGTACTACGCCGTCGTCTTCTTGTTCATCGCGCTGATCGCCGGCGTCCTCGGCTTCGGCGGCATCGCCGGCTCTGCCGTCGGCATCGCAAAGATCCTGTTCCTGGTCTTCATCGTCCTGTTCGTCGTCTCGCTGCTGCTGGGCCGACGCGGACGGACATGAGCGTGCATTCGCCGCATGCACTCCGGCTTCCGCGAAGCGTCATTCATGAACTCGCCCGATGGGCTGCGCCGGAAAGGAACACCGCCGGCGTGCTCGTCATTTCAGGTAAGCGCTTGAAGGAGAACGTCATGTCCCTGTCCCACCGACTGCTTGTACTGACCGGCACGCTGCTGGTCGGTCTGTGTTTCGTACTGCCGGCACGCGCCGCGTTCGCCGACCCGTCCGGGCGGGTGGCGCGGCTGAGCGACGTGCGCGGCGACGTCAGCCACTCGCCCGCGGGTGAGGACGAATGGCTGCAGGTCCAGCGCAATCGCCCGCTGACCAGCGGCGACCGCCTGTGGACCGAGCAGGGCGCGCGCCTGGAACTGCAACTCGGCAGCGCCGCGATCCGGCTCGATGGGGAGACCAGCTTCCAGATCCTTGACCTGAACGATCGCATCGCCCAGCTTGAAGTCAGCGAGGGCACGATCGATGTGGGTGTGCGCCGCCTTTACCGCGGGCAGTCGATCGAGATCGCTACACCGACGCTGGCCTTCGTCATCCAACGTGCCGGGCGTTACCGCATCGACGTCGATCCCTATGACAACCAGACCACAATCGTGGTCTGGCAGGGGGCCGGCATTGCTTACGGCGACGGTGCCAACTTCCCGATGCGCGGCGGCGACAGCGTACGCTTTTACGACACCGACTTGCGTGACCATCAGGCGTACGGCCTGCCGCGTGCCGACGACTTCGACCGCTACTGCGTCAATCGCGACCGCCGCCTCGATCGCTCGGAGTCCCTGAACTATCTGTCCGACGATGTCATCGGCTACAGCGACCTCGACGAATACGGCCGCTGGAGCCGAGTCGGAAACTACGGCAACGTCTGGTTTCCGAATGACGTCGGGCGCGACTGGGCACCGTATCGCGATGGCCACTGGGCGTGGCAGGAACCATGGGGTTGGACCTGGGTCGACAATGCACCCTGGGGCTTCGCGCCGTCGCATTACGGGCGCTGGGTGCACGTCTCGAATCGCTGGGGCTGGATCCCGGGTCCGCGCAATGTTCGGGCGATCTATGCGCCGGCGCTGGTCGCTTTCGTCGGCGGCCGCAACTGGAGCCTGTCGCTGTCGTTCGGTGACCGTGCCCCGGTCGGCTGGTTCCCGCTCGGACCACGCGAGGCCTACGTGCCGAGCTACCGCGCGAGCCGCGACTACTTCACCCGCGTCAACGTCAACAACACGGTGATCAACAACACCACAATCACGAACATCTACAACAACTTCGCCAGCGGCAACAACGTCGTGACCCAGAGCGGCTACGTCAACCGCGCCATTGCCGGTGCCGTGACCGCGGTGCCGGGCGAGGTGTTCACGAATGCGCGTCCGGTGCGCGAGGCCGCGATGACCATCGATCGACGTGCGCTCAGCAGCGGCGAGATCTCGCGCATTGCGTCGGTCGCACCGAGCCAGCGCAGCGTGTTCGGCGCGGCCAAGGCGAGCGACGTGCGACCTTCGCGCGCCGCGCTGGAACGCAGTGTCCTGGCACGCAACACGCCGCCGCCGCGTGAAGCTTCGTTCGCCGAGCGCGAGCGTGATCTGAAGCGCAACCCGGGCCGTCCGCTCGAATCGCGTCCGGACGCAGGCCACACCAAGGCGCTGCAGACGTCGCAGCAGATCCGCGTGATCAGCGACCAGCGTGCCGCACTGAATGCGCGCGAAGCCGGTTCGACGCGTCGTACCAGCGACGGCGCGAAAGCGACCACACCGACCACGGCTTTGCCGGCACTCGATCGTTCGGCGCCCGCCGACGACGAGCGCCGTGGCCGCGTCCAGTCCGATCGTGCACGCGGTGACGCCAATCAGGCGGCGGGCGACAAGTCCGCGCGCGAAAAGGCGGCCGGCGATCAGGCAGCGGCGCGCGAATTGAAGTCGGTCGAAAGCGCACGAGCCGAGAGCGAACACCAGAGCGCGGTGCAGAAGCAGCAGGGTGAGGCGCAGCGTGCGCGTGAGCAGCAACAGCAGCAACGCGAGCGCCAACGCCAGGACGAGGCGCAGGCGCAAAAGAACGAGAAGCAACGCGCACGTCAGGTCGAACAGGTCGAACAGCAGGCCGAGCGCCAACGTCAGGCCGACGACACAAAGCGTGATGCCGAAATCGAACGCCAGCGAGGTGTCGAACTGCAGCAGCAACAGCAACGCGAGCAGCAACAAAAGGACGCGCTAGACCTGAAACAGCAGCAGGCGCTGGAGCAGCAACAGGCACGTGAGCGTCGCGAGACGCAGCGCCTGACGGCGAGCGAACAGCAGGCCGCGGCAGCGGTCAAGCGCGCGGCTAGGGAGCGCGAAGCGGCAGCACAATCGCCGCTGCCCGCGGCCGCGGACAGCAAGACTGAGGCTGACGCGGACGCCGAAGCAGATCAGAAAGCCGACGCCGGCGACAAGCCGCGCAAGGGCAAGAACAAGGACAAGGAAAAGGACAAGGACAAGGACAAGCGAAACGATCCGGACAAAGATGCTGCGTGAATGCTCAAGCGACAGGTCACCTGCAAGCCAAACCACTGAGGAGCGCAACATGAACATCCAACTCGGTCTCGCGCCGATCATCGCATTGCTCGCCGGCATCCTGATTCTGGTGACGCCGCGCCTGCTCAACTACATCGTCGCGATCTATCTGATCGTCATCGGTGTGCTCGGCATCGTCGGAGCCGGCGGCATGCGTTTGAACTGAGCGTGCTCATTCGCGTCGGGCTGCGCCGAGTAGCGCCGCCCGACCTCGTCCGCCGCCGCGCTTGCGTGCGGCCCGACCCATCCTGGAAGGAGAACCACCATGTCACTCGGCACCCTGTTATTGATCGTCCTGATCCTGATGCTCGTCGGCGCCTTGCCCAACTGGGGCCATAGCCGGTCTTGGGGTTACGGCCCAAGTGGCGGCCTCGGCTTCGTCGTCGCGGTCCTGATTGTGCTGTTGCTGCTCGGCAAGATCTAGTCATGGCGCACACGCCGACATCCAGGCGCACGCACGCCGCCGCGCTGGCACTGGCGTTGCTCGCCAACGCCAGTGCGTCCGAGCGCCCGAACGTGGTCGCGTCACAGGGTGGCGTCGCGCGCTGGGCCGGGCTCGCGGCCGCAGACTGCGGCTTCCATGGCAAGCGCTATCCTGCGGTCGACGCCGTCTGCTACTACCCGATCGATCTGCGCGCCAAGACCGGCGTGCACGAGATCGCGTTGTATGACCAGGACGGCAAGCAGCATCTCGGTTCGCTGACCGTCGAAGCGTCGGTGTTCCCGGAAGTCGAGATCACCTTGCCCGACGACCGCTTCGTGCATCCGTCCGCCACCGATCTTGCGCGCCATCTCGAGGAGCGCAAGCGCGTACTCGCGTTGTTCAAGCAAGACACCGCCCCGGCGCGCTTCTCACTGCCGCTGTCGCAACCGGCCACGTCGACCCCGGCGAGCGAAAACGACTTTGGCAGCCGCCGCCTGTTCAACGGCGTACGCAAGAGCCAGCATACGGGTCGCGATGCACCGGTCGCGTTCGGCAGTGCGGTCAAGGCGGTGGCCGACGGAACCGTGCTGCTCGCCGAGGAACAGTTCTTCACCGGTCACTCGGTGTTCGTGAATCACGGTGGCGGCTTGATCAGCATGAATTTCCACCTGTCGGAACTGGCAGTAGCTGCCGGCGACGAAGTCAAGCGTGGACAGACGCTGGGCAATGTCGGTTCCAGTGGCCGCTCGACCGGTGCGCATCTGCATCTGGGTATGCGCTGGCTCGGCGCCCGCATCGATCCCTACTTGCTGCTCGACTCGCCGACCCGGCTGCCGTCCATCGGCGACACGCCACGCAAGGCCGAAGCCAAGACCGATGCGGCGCGTCTCGCCGAGCCGGCCGAGGTTGATGACACGCGATCGGCTCCGGGATCGTGATCTGTTGGATTGCCGATTCCGTGTCTCGCACAGCAACGCGCCGGCTGATCAGCCGGCGCGTTGCTGTTTGGCGCCATCACGACCTTCGGGTCGCGATGCAGTTCGGTTGTTTCAGTCGTGGTGTTCGGCGGCAACGAGCGCGGCGTCGCGAGTCGCGGTGATAGCAGCCTGTTCGTCGGCGAAAGCGGCCTTCGCGGTGCTCAGGCAGGCGTCCTTGTCGACACCGGCGAGCGCATCGCATTTTTCCCTGGCGATGTTGTGGCGTCCGTCGGCCTGGGTGCTGGCGACATCGAATTCGGCCTGCGCCGATGTGACCATCGCTTCGGCCTCGGCCGCGGTCAGTTTCTTGCGCGCGTCGATGGTGTTGGCGGCATAGGTCTGCCGGGCCGAGGCGACATCGGCATTTGCTGCGGCCACGTCCTTGTTCGCTTCATCGAACGCGGCACCCACGTCTTCGGCGGATTCTTCACGGGCTTTGTCGACGTCCTGGGCGGTGTCGGACGCAGTTTCCTGGCAGCCGGCCAAGGCGAGTGCGGCAATCGCTGCGGTCGGGATCAGTTGGATCAGCTTCATCGGTGGCATTCCTGGGATGTGTGGGTTGGCGCGTTGCGCGGCAGCAGCTGCGGGGCGATGCCCGCAGCGACCAAGGTTTCGGTGCCTTGAGTCTGTGGTGCGGCCAGCGCAGCCGGCAACAACGGAAGTTTCCGATCCGCGGCCACGTCGACGAAGTCGCATAGACACAGGGTGGTCATCGCCTTCGGACGCTTTACGACCGGTCGTGCGCGCGGTTGTCCTGGTTGTCGTCGTCCTTGGTGTGCTGGTCAGCTTCCTTCTGGATCTTCTCGCCGACGATTTCGGTGTCTTCGCCGATGCCATGCATGGTCTTGCAGGCGCCAACGCTGACGGCGAAGCCGGCGACCAGCAGGATCAGGAAAGACTTGCGGATGTTCGTGTTCATGGGGTACTCCATCTCAATCGTTGGCTGGTTGGGTTCCTACCGCGCGGCGTCGATGCGCCGTGCTGCGGTTCCCGTTGCTCGGAGCGCATGCTCTGCGATCCGCAACCGATGCTAGGCAGCGGCAGTGCCGCGGTCGGTGCGTTGGCGTACGCAGCGCGCGTCCGCTTGAGGCCAGAAGGTGACCGCCGCATCGATGCGCGACGGTCGCCATGGGCTCAGGCCTTGTTGCTTTCGAAGAACTTCGTGACTTGCTGTTCCGCTTCGTCGCGGGTAATTGCGTAGCGTTCCTGGACCAGACCGGTCAGCTTCTGCTGATGGCCTTCGGCCTGCAGCAATTCGTCGTCGGTCAACTTGCCCCAGGCGATCTTCGCGGCGCCCATCTGCTGTTTCCACTTGCCCTTGATTTCGTCGCTGCTTGGCATGTTCATGTGTCGTGCTCCATGGGTCTGGTGTTGAACCCGGTGCCCGCGCGGGATTGCGTGGCGTCGGGGTGGATCGGTCAGGCACGATGACGCGAAGCGCAGCGGGCGTCGGTGCGCTGCAGCGCTTAGCGGGTCGTCGTGGTCGCGACGCGGCGCCGATATGAGGTGCTCATCGGTCCGGTGCCAATGGGCTTCGGTCGAGCCACCGTCATCAACGGGTGGCCGCGTTCTGGACTGCCATCGACATCCTTGCGGTCAGTCGCTGTCGATCGGCGCATCTGTAAGCGCGGTTGCCTGACGCAGTCGCGCCTGCTCCGCGCACAGGCAGGCGCCAAACACGAAGATGCAGCCGGCGACATAGATCCACAGCAGCAGCGCGATGATGCCGCCGAACGTGCCGTAGACCGCGTTCAGGAAAACGACGTGTTGCAGGTAGACGACGAACAGACGATCCGACACCTGCAGCAACAGGGTCGCGCACACGGCCGCGAACCATACTTCGGCAAGGCGCGTTTGCCGCCGTGGCGCCAGTCGGTAGAACAGGCTCAATGCGATGAACACGACCAGCATCGGGACCAGCGAATGGGCAAGCGCGTACACCCAGTCGGCGAAATCGCGGGTCGGTGCCAGCCAGGACCGCGCCATCCGCGCCGAGATCGGCACGGCGATGCTGAGCAACACGGCGACCACCATGATGGCGAGGAAAGCGAGACTCGCCAGCGGCTGCTGCCACCAGTTGTGCGCGTCCACGCCCCAGGCGCGGTTGGTCGCGCGGATCAGCGTGGAGAAGAACCCGAGGGCGGCCCAGGCGAGCATGATCAGCGCGAACAGACTCGCCTCCCCGCGCGCCGCAATGACGCCGGAAACCGTGTCGAAGATGTAGCTGCGGTTGGCGCCATCGATCGGAATGAAAGTTTCGACGTAGGCGATGATCTCGCCGCCGGCCGCGCCGCGGTCGACAAATGCGGACGCGACCGACACCGACAGCACGATCAGGGGAAACAGCGCGAAGAACGTGAAATGCGCGAACGCCGCTGCCCATTGCGTGCCATCGATGTCGAGGAAACGCCGTGCAGCCGCGGCGATGACTGCGCCGAAGCGCCGCGTTGCCTGGTCAAGCGGGCTGGTGGTGGGCATCCGTGGTGGTCGTGGCGGGCCGGTTGCAGATCTGGATCATGCCTCGTTTGCGGTCGTCGATCCGTTCTCGGTACGTGCGCGCGTCGCCCAGATGGCGAGCAGTTCGGTGGTGATGGTCAGGGTGACCGGCCCGAGAATCAGGCCGGCGGGACCGAACAGCACGATCCCGCCGATCACGGACAGGAAGGCAAGGATCGTATGCAGCTTGAGGCGGTTGCCGACCAGGATCGGCCGCAGCAGATTGTCGATCGTGCCGATCACCAGCACACCCCACAGGGTCAGGATCAAGGCCTTGACCCAACTGCCGGCCAGCAGCAGGAACAACGCTGCCGGCAACCACACCACGAACGCACCCAGCACCGGCAACACCGCGAGCGCCGCCATCACGAGACCCCAGAGCAGGGGCGCGGACAGCCCCAGCCACCAGAACATCAGGCCACCGAGCAGTCCCTGCACCGCAGACACCGCGAGGGTGCCGTATACGGTCGCGTGAATGGTGTCGCCGACACGCGCGAACAGTGCATCGGACTCGGCCTCGCGCAATGGCGACAGCGCGCGTATTGCATGCAGCACCAGGGCGCGATCGCGCAGGAAGAAAAACAGCAGATAGAAGGTCAGGCAAATGCCGAGCAACTGGACCACCGAGCCCTTGAGCAGGGTTCCGGCCAGTGAGCTGAGCCAGCTGGCGATGTCCTTCGCGGCGCCGGGCAGGTCCAGCTGTTGTTCGATTCGTTCGGCCAGCGGGGCCAGACGCGGCTGGGTCGCGAGGACGCGCCGCCACTCGCCGGTGGCCATCCGGGTTTCGACCAGGGTCGCGCCTTGCGCCGCCTGCTGCACCAGTTGCTGGCCGACCAGCACCGCCGGCACGACCACGATCAATGCAATCAGCAGCACCGCGCCGAGTGCGGCCAGGCTGCGCTCCATTTTCCGCTCCAGCCAGGCTTGCAAGGGCGTGAACAGCACCGCCAGCGCGAGCGCCCAGGCCAGCGCCGCCAGAAACGGCAACGACATCCGGTAGCAAAGGTAGAGGCCGAGGGCGGTCATCAAGGTCAGCACCAGCGTGCGCACATGCATGCGCGTGCCCCAGTCGTGTTCGCTCGCGGTCGCGGTGGGCTGGTCGGCGTTCACGGGGTGCTTGCCTCGGTATCGGGAAGGGATGGCGCGTGGAGCATGCCGCGCCCATGCCGTTGATGCTGTCGGCGCCGGCGTACAACGTCGGTGCGTCAGCGTACGCAGGACGTTGAGTCGGGACTCGGTTCGTATCGACGGCCGTCGCACGCACCGTGTCGATCCGTGCTATGAGTCCTGCCGCACCGACTCAGGTCGGCGCTGTGTCGATGATGCGGCTCGTCGCCCGGATGCGGGTCGGGGCCACCTCGCGAAATGCGAATGAGCGGAGCGTGGCTGCCCGACGGCTGTTCCGGCGCAACCTGCACCATCGCCATAGCTTCGTGGAATCGCACATGAGCAGATCGAGACCCGCCAGCGTGCCCGCCGATCCCGCCGTAAACTCCGCCGAACTGCGCCGCCAGGAAGTGCTGGTCAAGGCCGGCATGCTGCAGAACGCGATCCTGACCAGCGCCAGTTTCTCGATCATCGCTACCGACGAGCGCGGCATCATCCAGCTGTTCAATGCCGGTGCCGAGCGCATGCTTGGTTACTCTTCGGCCGAAGTCGTGAACAAGATCAGCCCGAGCGACATGCACGATGGCGAGGAGGTTCGCGCGCGTGCCTTGGCCTTGAGCGCGGAACTGGCAACGGCGATTGCACCAGGCTTCGAGGCGCTTGCCTACAAGGCCTCGCGCGGCATCGAGGACGTGTACGAGTTGACCTATGTATGCAAGAACGGCACGCGCTTCCCGGCAGTCATTTCGATCACCGCGCTGCGCGACGATCAGGGCAAGGTCATCGGTTACCTGCTGATCGGCAGCGACAACTCCGTGCGGCACCGGATCGATGCCGAACTGCAGATGGCGATGACGGCAGCAAGGAAAGCGAATCTCGCGAAGTCCGACTTCCTTTCGAGCATGAGCCACGAGTTGCGAACGCCACTCGGTGCGATCCTCGGCTTTGCCCAGTTGATCGATTCGGGCACGCCGCCACCGACTCCGGCACAGAAGCGCAGCATCGATCAGATCCTGCGGGCCGGCTGGTATCTGCTGGATCTGATCAACGAGATCCTCGATCTCGCCCAAGTCGAATCGGGCAAGTTGACGCTATCGATGGAACCGATCGCGCTGGTCGACGTGATGCGCGAGTGTCAGAGCATGATCCAGCCACAGGCGCGCGCCAACGGCATCGGCCTGGCGTTTCCGAAGCTGGACATGGCCTGTCGCGTGATGGCCGACCGCACCCGCGTCAAGCAGGTGCTGATCAACCTGCTGTCGAATGCGATCAAGTACAACCGTCCGGGCGGAAGCGTCGTCGTCACTTGCGAGCCCAGTGCATCGAAGCGCTTGCGCATCTGCATCGAGGATGCCGGGGAAGGACTGACGCCGGAACAGCAGGCTCAGCTGTTCCAGCCGTTCAATCGGCTCGGCAAGGAAAATAGCGGCGAGGAGGGCACCGGCATCGGCCTGGTCGTGAGCAAGCGACTGGTCGACATGATGGGCGGCGTGATCGGCGTCGAGAGCACGCCGGGCCAGGGCAGCGTGTTCTGGATCGAACTGAACCTGACCGACGAACTGCAGGATGAACCGGGCGTCGCGGGCGGCGAACTGGCCTCGCTGCGGGTCGCGAGCGGTGCGCCCTTGCGCACCCTGCTCTATGTCGAGGACAACCCGGCGAATCTGATGCTGGTCGAAGACCTGATCTCGCGCCGGCCGGACCTGCGCATGCTCAGTGCCACCGACGGCCATCGCGGTGTCGAGCTCGCGCGTGCGGAGCGTCCGGACGTGATCCTGATGGATATCAACTTGCCTGGCATCAGCGGCATCGCGGCGCTGGCGCGCCTCGCCGAAGACCCGAACACCGCAAGCATTCCGGTCGTGGCGCTGAGCGCCAATGCCATGCCAAGCGACATCGAGCACGGCCTCCAGGCCGGATTCTTCCGCTATCTGACCAAGCCGATCAAGGTCAAGGAATTCATGGAGACGCTGGATCTCGCGCTGAAACTCGCGCAGGCCCGGCGCAACCACCGCCAGCCCAGGGAACCGACATGAAACTCGACGAATCCGAGATCCTCGACGCCCGCATCCTGATCGTCGATGACCAGCAAACGAATGTGCAACTGCTGCAGCAGTTGCTCGGCGAGGCCGGCTACCGCAACCTGGCATCGACGCAGAATTCTGGCGAGGTCTGCGCGCTGCACCGCCGCAACCCCTATGACCTGATCCTGCTCGATCTGCAAATGCCGGGCATGGACGGTTTCCAGGTGATGGAGGGCCTGAAGACCAATGCCCGCGACGCCTACCTGCCGGTGATCGTGCTGACCGCGCAGCCTGGCCACAAGTTGCGGGCGTTGCAGGTCGGGGCCAAGGACTTCATCAGCAAGCCGTTCGACCTGGTCGAGGTGAAGACGCGCATCCGCAACATGCTCGAGGTGCGGCTGTTGTATCGCAAGCTCGAGAACTACAGCCGCGATCTGGAGCAGGCCGTCGACGAGCGTACCGCCGAGCTGCGCGAGAGCGAGGCGCGATATCGCAGCCTGACCGAACTCGCCTCCGACTGGTATTGGGAGCAAGACGAGAACGACAACTTCACCAAGGTCTCCGGCCCGGTGCTGGAGATGCTTGGCATCCGCGTCGACGCGCTCGCCGGCGAGTCCGGGACGCACGAAGTTCCGGGCTGGGACGAAGCCGAACGCAAGTTGCTGCGGGAAACCATTGCCGCGCGCAAGCCCTTCATCGATTTCGGCTTCAGCCGCCGCAATGCCGACGGCAGCACGCAACATTTCCGCGTCAGCGGCGAACCGATGTTCAGCCAGTCGTGCCGCTTCATTGGCTATCGCGGCGTCGGCGTCGACTGCACGCCGCGGAAATGACATGGCGACCCTCGTTCGTAACCTTCATGCCGCCATGACGTCCCCGCAGAACCATCTGCTTGCGGCACTGCCCACGGAAGACTTCGCGCGCATCGAGGCCCAGCTCGAGCGAGTGCCGCTGCGTCTCGGTGAAATGCTGTACGAGCCCGGCGAACAATTGCAGTACGCCTATTTTCCGACGACGGCGATCATCTCGCTGCACTACGTGATGGCGACCGGTGCGTCGGCGGAAGCCGCCGGCGTCGGCAACGAAGGCATGCTCGGCGTCGCGCTGTTCATGGGCGGAAATACCACGCCGAGTTCGGCGGTGGTGCAGACCGCAGGCGAGGCCTGGCGCTGGGAACGCGGCCGCTTCAAGGAAGAGTTCCAGCGCGCCAGCCTGCTGCAGCGCGTGCTGCTGCGCTACGCCCAGGCGCTGATGACGCAGATGATGCAGACCGCCGCCTGCAACCGCCACCACAGCGTCGAGCAGCAACTCTGCCGCTGGCTGCTGCTGACGCTGGACCGCGTCGCCTCGCCCGACCTGATCATGACCCAGGACCTGGTCGCCAGCATGCTCGGCGTGCGCCGCGAAAGCGTCACCGAAGCCGCGGGGGCACTGCAAGACGCCGGTTGCATCCGCTATCGCCGCGGCCACATCGCCGTCCTCGACCGCTGGGCGCTCGAGCAGCGCGTCTGCGAATGCTACGCCGTGGTGAAGAACGAACTGAGTCGCCTACTCGACGACGTGCGTTGATCAAGG
>ERZ724527.721-NODE-721-length-15983-cov-4.060208_pt1 | contig 15983 bp, 17 predicted proteins | sample MGYA00376060_ERZ724527 | MGnify/ENA primary metagenome ERZ724527 (study PRJEB28724, sample SAMN07190886) | activated sludge metagenome | isolation source: activated sludge of sewage treatment plant in Hong Hong | place: USA: Christiansburg, Virginia | collected...
CAAGGGCTTGCCCCGGCTGGACGACATTGTGCAGCGCTGGATTGTGCGCATGCGCGATGTGGAGGTGCACCATGGTTGCATTTACACAGCGGGTGCTTTCGAGCTAGACGACTGCGAAGGAGCCTTGCGCGACGTGCTGCTCAATGAAGTGACCCGGTGGCGCGCCGCGTTGCGGCGCACGGTGGTGCAGGCAGTGGAGGTTAAGCATCTGCAGCCGGATACCGAACCCGAGCAACTGGTGGGCGAGATTTGCAACCTGGCCATGGGGCTATTGCACGATGCCCGATTTTTGCGCGATCCGCGTGCCGCCGAACGTGCCCAGGCCACCTGGTTGCGCCTGCGCAAGAGCTACCAGAACTGAATTCGTCGAATCAACTTGAAATGTTCGTTGCCTAATTTTCGCACGTATGTGCGGTTTTATAGAAAGTAAACCATGACACAAGCCACATTGGATGCTCGCGCCAATTTTTACCCCGACACCACGGGAATGCGGCTGCTGCGCCTGAGTTTTGCCACCATCCAGAAGCTCTGGCCCGCACTGGCTGTGCGCGCAGCCTATCGCCTGTTTGGCACACCCTTGCCGCCCAAGTGGGCTGCCCGCCGCCACGCCTGGCGAGCTGAATGGCAACCCGACAGCCTGCCGTTTGAAGACGCCAGCATCACGCTGCATACGCGGCCTGACTTTGCGAATGCGCACGCTCCCATGGTGGTCCTGGTTCACGGTTGGGGCGGGCATGCGGGCCAGATGCTGGCCTTGGCCAATGCGGTGGCCGCCCAAGGCTGGCAGCCTGTGCTGGCGGAGATGCCTGCCCATGGGCAAAGCGAAGGCCGTGTCAGCAACCTGCCGCAATTTGCGCGCGCCATCGACTACCTCCATGCACGGCTGCGCGAGCAGGGGCACACGGTGCATGCGGTGGTGGCCCACTCCATGGGTGCCAATGCCAGTGCTTTTGCCGTCAGCCGGGGCCTGCCAGTGGAGCGCCTGGTGCTGATTGCACCGCCCGCGTCGGCACTTGAATTCACGCGCCTCTTTGGCCGAGTGTTTGGCCTGTCAGAGGCCACCCGTGCCGCCATGCAGCGGCGTGTGGAAACGCGCGAAGGGGTGCTGATGTCACAACTCGAGCCTCCAGCGGTGGGCCCGCGCATTCACGTGCCCACGCTGGTCGTGCACGACCGTGGCGACCGCGTCAATGCGTTTGCCGATGGTCAGGCCTACCAGGCCACGATTCGCGGCGCACGCCTTGTGGACACCCAAGGCCTGGGACACCGCAAGCTGCTCAAGGACACTGACGTGCTGCGCGCGGTCGTGGATTTTTTGCGTTGATTCGGCACCCGGGCGCTGTGGCCCGGCTGTGGCCCGGCTTGTGCCTTTGCCACTTCGCCCCTAGCATCGCAACATTTCCAACAACAAGGAGCCGCTATGGGGATGTTTGACTGGACCGAAAAATCGGCCGATGTGCTGCAACAAGGTGGCGTGATTGCGCCCGACGAGCGCCTGCCCTGGCCGCAAACCGCCGCCATGGGCGTGCAGCACGTGATTGCCATGTTTGGCGCCACCGTGCTGGCCCCCATCCTCATGGGGTTTGACCCCAACATCGCCATCCTGATGAGCGGCGTAGGCACCCTGATTTTCTTTGTCATCACCGGCGGCAAGGTGCCCAGCTATTTGGGATCGAGCTTCGCCTTCATTGGGGTAGTGATTGCCGCCAGTGCCTATGCGGGCAAGGGCCCCAACGCCAACATCGGCGTGGCACTGGGCGGCATCATTGCTTGCGGCGTGGTCTATACGATCATTGGCTTTATCGTGCAGGCCGCAGGCACGGGCTGGATTGAGCGCTTTATGCCGCCCGTGGTGACAGGGGCGGTGGTGGCCGTGATTGGCCTCAATCTGGCGGGCATCCCCATCAAGAACATGGCGGCCAGCAATTTCGACAGCTGGATGCAGGCCGTAACTTTTGTGTCGGTGGGCTTGGTGGCGGTGCTGACGCGCGGCATGGTGCAACGCCTGCTGATTTTGGTGGGCCTGATTGTGGCCAGCATCATCTACGCCGTGCTCACCAATGGTTTCGGCATGGGCAAGCCCATGGACCTGTCAGGCATTGCCAATGCCGCGTGGGTGGGTCTGCCCGGCTTTGCCGCACCCGTGTTCAGCGCCAACGCCATGCTGCTGATTGCGCCCGTGGCCATCATTCTGGTGGCCGAGAACCTGGGCCACATCAAGGCCGTGACCGCCATGACAGGGCGTGACATGGACCAATACATGGGCAAGGCCTTCATTGGTGACGGCGTGGCCACCATCGTGTCGGGCGCTTCGGGCGGCACGGGCGTGACCACTTATGCCGAGAACATCGGCGTAATGGCGGCCACCAAGATCTATTCCACTGCCGTGTTTTTGGTGGCGGCCATCTTTGCCGTGGTGCTGGGATTCAGCCCCAAGTTTGGCGCGATGATTCAGGCCATTCCGCTGCCGGTGATGGGCGGCGTGAGCATTGTGGTGTTTGGCCTGATTGCGGTGGCAGGGGCGAAGATCTGGGTCGACAACAAGGTGGACTTCTCGCAGAACAAAAACCTGATCGTCGCGGCCATCACCCTGGTGATTGGCACGGGTGACTTCACCCTCAAGTTTGGTGAATTTGCGCTGGGTGGCATTGGTACCGCCACGTTTGGTGCGATCTTGCTTTATGCCTTGTTGAATCGGGGCAAGTGATCCGCAGCCGCAAAGCGGAGGATGGCTTTTTGCACAGGGAGCAGGAGCTCCTTTTGCCCATAGCCCACAAAGCCAGCGTATGCGGTTGGGTCGAAATCCAGCTCGCGGCCAATGGTGAAGGGCGGAGTGGGCAAAAGCTTGGGATTGCCCATTTGAGCCAGATGCTGCTTTGAGAGTGACCACCCCGTGGCGTCGGTGCCATTTGGCCAAGCGTCGGTGATGACGATGTCTGCTGACGCAGGGGGCGCTTCCGAGAACGTCACGTTTGGCAGTGCTTCATGGAAGCGCGCTTCGCAAACATGCACCAGCGAAAGGCTCAGCACCTTGGCCAGTTCGTGCCATGACCGAAGCACATTGGTGGGCGGGCCCCAAAGGCAGATTCTGGCCCGCTCCAGTGGGGCAAGTGCCGTGTCAACGTAGTAGGCATCTGTGAGCACCTCACACGGGTGGCCAGCGCTTGACATCGCATTGATGACTGGGCGTTGCGAAGCAGCCGCAAACTCGGCAAGCCTGGCGTGATTCGATTCCCGCACAACGTACATATCGTAGAAAGGGTCCAGGTAGCCCGCGAGGTCGCAGGCTCGCTCCCCGGTTTTTAGCAGGTTGGGCAGTTCAGTGAATGCGAGGCCGAGTTCGCGGAAGGCTTGGATGAACGTCGTTCGGGTGCGAATGCCATTCCCTTCAAAAGACCATGCGACCGTCCCGCTGAGGGGCACAGCAGGCGCCGCCGCGATGCGCCAAATGGTGCGGATGTCTTCAGGGCTTAATTCTGCGAGGCTGATGAGGTTCATGGTGGGGGTTGACGTTAGAGGCCCGATGAACGCGGCAACTGCCTCGCAGCGGTCATGACTATGCAGCCTCCAGCATGAACTCAACTTTTACAGCCTCAAACGGGAAGACGACGCCTCCATCTGCCGCACGACTGAGAACACCTGCATTCAATAAAGCCACAACATCCCCATGCACAGCTTTCACATCGCGGCCGACACGTCTGGCCGCTTCGCGGATAGACATGACTCCGGCCCCGCACATTACTTTGAGCAACTCCCATCGCTTGGCGGTAAGTACTTGCCATAGGAGTTCGGGCGTGGCAAAACCAATGCGCGCTTCACGCTCGGCATGGCCGGATTTCATCGCTCGGGTTGCATCCGCAAGCGTGTCTTTGAGCGAACGAACTTCAAGAATGACTGTGTTCATTGTTCCACCTCGTAATATCGGCGTTGAAGTCGAGCATTAACTGTTCTGGCGTTGAAAAGGCATAGTGCTGCTCCTGCTCACCGAAGTGCCTGTGATCACCCTTGCCTCGTTCGTTGTCGTACCTCAGAACACATAGACCGCCAACCACATAAGCAAGGCGGTCTTTGAACGGATGCTCAGATGGCGGGACAGGCTCCGGGACTCGCCAGACCGCCACTTCTGCAAATGCATCGGATGCAAGGACAACACGACGGCGAATGAGCGGGGCAGCCTTCATGTTGGAGATTGTGACAACACGCTACGCCTGATGTCAATGAGTCCAACACATTCCACTTTTCTAGTTCCGCGGTCAATCGCTGCGCGATTCAACCACGATGGAATTCTGTTTGGCAAAGGTTGGGAAGCCCTTGTAGCCAGAGTTAAGCCGAGCCGCGAAGCGGCTTTAACTTGAACGAATTGTGATCCCTCGATTCCTTCCGCAGCGGCACCAGCGGTGCTAGACTGGTACCTATGAACGCTCGCGTGGACCAGATTCTGGACGAAGTCCTTGGCCTCCCGGCCGAGGAACGCTCGGCATTGGCCGTTGCCCTTTTAGACAGCCTCGAAACGGCCGACGAGGCGACGATCTCACAGCAGTGGCAGGCCGAAGTGAACCGACGCCGTGTTGAGTTGCGCTCCGGACGAGTACAGGCCGCTCCCTGGGCTGAAGTTCGGCAACGCCTCAGTACCCTTTGAGTACCTTTGAAGTCGAAGTACTGCCCGAAGCGGAGGCAGAAGCCCGATAGCCGCGGACGCGTTTCGCACCGAACTGCTTGATGCCATCGACGGATTGGCTTCCACGGCAAACGATTGGCCCGAAGACGACGACGAGATCCGACGCTGCCACCTCAAGCATTTTCCATACACGGTGATGTATGAGGTTGTCGCAAGTCAAGTGACCGTGTTCGCGATAGCGCATCAGCGACGGCGTCCAAAGTATTGGCAAGATCCCTGAGACGCCGCAAGCGCGACTCTCGGGGGATAAGCCGTCAATAAATTGGCCCTGCAACCCGGCAGCCACAATTGGCAATTCTATGCATACCCGCCCCTTTCTCGCCTCACCCAAGCAGATGAGGCTCCACCCATTTGCGGGTGCGCTGGCCAGCGTGTAACGCACCCAAACACATCCCGATATAGTCAACGCATCAAGCATTCAAGAGCACACGCCATGGCCATCTGGAAAAAACCCATCTCGATTCAAATCCTCGCCGACATCCACAAGGACACTGCTGTCGACCACTTGGGCATGGAGTTTCTGGAGGTGGGGGACGACTTCATCCGCGGCCGCATTCCCGTGGACAAGCGCACGCGGCAGCCCTACGGCCTGCTGCATGGCGGGGTGAGTGTGGTGCTGGCCGAGACGCTGGGCTCTTGTGGTGCCGGCTTCTCTACCCCAGAAGACTACCGCGCTGTGGGCCTGGACATCAATGCCAACCACCTCAAGGGCGCCACCAGCGGCTGGGTGACGGGCATCGCGCGGCCGGTGCACATTGGCCGCACCACCCAGGTGTGGCAGATCGACATGCGCAACGATGCGGGCGAGATGACTTGCGTGTCGCGCATCACCATGGCGGTGCTGGCGCCGAAGTAACGCCCCCTTGCATTCAGCGCTGCGGCGAGCCCGTGTGGGCTGAAGGGTTCGCCCGCAGAGCGAGGCGGCAATTGCTTCCAACAAATTGACGAGGTCGGTAGCTGGAACCATAATGGTTCCATTTTGGTTGGAGATTGACATGCCAACGACCTTGACGCTAAAGAACATTCCAGACGCTGTGTATGACCGCTTGAAACTCTCTGCCGAGGCGCATCGCCGCAGCATGAATAGCGAGGCTATTGTTTGCCTTGAATCTGTACTTCTGCCCGCAAGGATTGCCCCGGCTGAGAGACTGGCTCGTGCGCGTGAATTGCGAGCCGCCTTGCCAAAAGCCAAGTTTCGAGCGCGCGACATTGATGCGCTGAAGCGCGAGGGGCGCCCATGATTGTGGTTGACTCGAATGTATTGGCATACCTCTACTTGCCTGGTGACTACACCGCAGATGCGGAAGCTCTGCTTGAACAAGACCCGGATTGGGCAGCCCCAGTGCTTTGGCGCAGCGAGTTCCGAAACATTCTGGCGGGCTACTTGCGACGCAAGGCCCTGAATTTTGAGCAGGCATGCAGCCTGCAAAATGAAGCAGAAAGCCTGCTTTCGGGTTCTGAGTTTGAGGTTGATTCGCGGGCTGTGCTTGAGTTGGTTCGAGACAGCGACTGCTCGGCATACGACTGCGAGTTCATTGCTTTGGCCATGAAGCTCAACACCAAGCTGGTGACCGAGGACAAGAAGTTGTTGCGTGCCTTCCCGACTCTCGCGGTGACGCTTTCTGCGGGCTAGACGTCGGAGCTCAGCCGCGCGCTAAGGCCGTGGGCCTTAGCGCGCAGTCGACGCTATGAAGTCGCCTTGCCAAACAGCATGTCGGGTAGTGCCAGGCTGATGGCTGGCACATAGGTGATGATGACCAGGAAGACCAGCAACACCATCAGCCACGGCAGCGCGGCCTTGGTGACCTGCACCAGGTTCATGCCCGTCACCCCGCTGGTGACGAACAGGTTGAGACCCACCGGTGGTGTCACCATGCCGATCTCCATGTTCACCACCATGATGATGCCCAGGTGAATCGGGTCGATGCCCAGCTTGACGGCAATGGGGAACAGGATGGGTGCCAGGATCAGGATGATGCCTGTAGGCTCCATGAAGTTGCCGGCCACCAGCAGGATGATGTTGACCACAGCCAGGAACATCCATGGCGTCATGCCCACGGCCAAAATGTGCTCGGCAATCGCTTGCGGGATGCGCTCTGTGGTCAGCACGTGAGCAAACAGCAGGGCGTTGGCCACAATGAACATCAGCATGACGGTGGTTTTGGAGGACTCCAGAAACACGCCCGGCAAGTCCTTGAGCCCAAGGTCTTTGTAGATGAACACGGCCACGATCAAGGCATACACCGCTGACACTGCGGCCGCTTCTGTGGGCGTGAACACGCCGCCATAAATACCGCCCATGATGATCCCCAGCAGAGCCAGGCCCCACATAGAGTCCTTGAGCGCTATCAGCACTTCGCGCGTGCTGGCCTTGGGCGGCGGCGTGAGCTGCAGCTTGCCAGCACGCCACCAGACCGCTGCCATCAGCATCAGGCCCAGCATGATGCCGGGGATGACACCCGCCATGAACAGGCGCCCCACCGACACTTCGGTGACGGCCGCATAGACCACCATCACGATGGAAGGTGGAATCAGGATGCCCAGCGTGCCGGCATTGCAAATCACGCCCGCGGCGAATTCCTTGGTGTAGCCGTTCTTGACCATGCCGGCGATCACGATGGAGCCAACAGCCACCACGGTGGCCGGGCTGGAGCCCGACACCGCCGCGAACAACATGCAAGCCAGGATGGACGCAATGGCCAGACCACCACGCAGGTGACCCACAGCAGCAATGGCAAAGCGCACCATGCGCTTGGCCACACCGCCGGTAGACATCAGGTTGCCCGCCAATACAAAGAAGGGGATGGCCATGAGCGTGTAGTGCTCGCTGGTCTCAAACAACTTGATGGACATGGAGGCCAGCGAGTCTTGCGAGAAGAACGCGATGGTCAACAAACTGGCCAGGCCCAGGCTGATGGCCACGGGCACGCCAATGGCCATGAACAGGAACAAGCAAGTGAAGAGGACAAAGGTGTTCATGCGTCGGCCTCCTTGGCCTTGAGTTTCATGGCGTCAGCCGCTTCGTCGGCCAGGTGCAGGCTGTCGGATTTGCCGCTCACCAGCCCCCAGAGAATCTGCAGGAATCGGAAACCCACCAGGCAGTAGCCCAGAGGCATGACGATGAGCACCTTCCAGCGCTCAATGGGCATGTCTTCCAGCTCCACGCCAATTTCGTGCATCTTGCTGACATACGCGGTGGCGCCTACCAACACAAAGCCCACATACACCATGCACAGCAGCACGGCAATGATGGACACCACGCGTCGCTTGGGCGGCGACAGCAGATTGACCAAGGCGTCCACGCCAATGTGCGAACCGACCCGCACACCGTAGGAGATGCCCACAAAGATCATGACCGCGAACAACACGCCCGTGAGTTCCAACGCCCAGGAGAAGCCGGTGTTAAAGACGTAGCGTCTTACCACCTGCATGAAGGTCAAGGCCGTCATGGCAAACAGCATGAAGGAGATGATCCACTCCTCCAATCTATCGAGTATTTTCATGATTTTTCCTCAAAAAACCCCGGACATGCCGGGGTTTCAGTATGGGCCGGCAAGCCGGATTGCAGGGAGAATTACTTGTTCGACTTCTCGGCGGCCTTGATCAGGTCTGGCCCGATTTCGGCCTCAAACTGCTTCCAAACAGGCTTCATGGCAGCGCGCCATGCGGCAGTGTGCTTTTTTGTCGGCCACTACCTTGGCTTTGAAAGCGTCGTCTTCATCGGTCGCCACTTTGTTGCCAAAGACAATGGATTCCTTCATGGCTTCCATCAGGCCTTTTTGCACATCAGCGGGCAGGCCGCTCCACCACTTGCCGTTGGCGACCACCATGTAGTCGATCAGGCCGTGGTTGCTGTTCATGATGTACTTCTGCACTTCATGGAACTTCTTGGAGTAGATGTTGGACCAGGTGTTTTCCTGACCATCCACCACGCCAGTTTGCAGAGCTTGGTAAACCTCGGCAAAAGCAAGCTTTTGGGGGTTGGCGCCCACAGCCTTGAACTGGGCTTCCAGCACGTCCGACGGCTGGATACGGAACTTCAGGCCCTTGGCGTCTGCTGGCGTGGGCATGGCTTTGTTGGACGACAACTGCTTCATGCCGTTGTGCAGATAGCCCAGACCGACAATCCCTTTGCTGGTCATGGAGCTCAGCATGTCCTGGCCTTCTTTGCTGCTCTGGAAGCGGTCAACCGCTTCGATGTCGTCAAACAGGAAGGGCAGGTCAAAGACTTGCAGCTTCTTGGTGTACTTGGCGAACTTGGACAGCGATGGCGCAATGATCTGCACGTCGCCCAGGGCCAAGGCTTCCATTTCCTTGCCGTCGCCAAACAGCTGGCTATTGGGGAACACTTGCACTTCAACTTTGCCGGGGAGCTTTTTCTCGGCCAGTTCTTTGAACTTCAATGCGGCCTGGCCCTTAGGGGTCTGGTCAGCCACCACGTGGCTGTACTTGATGATCAGGGGCGCGGCGGTGGCGCTCAGGCCAAAAGCCATCAGGCCAGCGGCCAGAAGCAGATTGAGTTTTTTCATGAGTTTGTCTCCTCGGGTTAGAAATTGATGCGATACCGACTATCGATATCGAACGGACTGACGATATTCAATTCAGTGTGCCTTGCCAACTGTGGCATTCAACAGCCGGGTTTACCCTAGGCACAACTTGCATGCTACCGCCCAACCGCCTTCACCGCCTCATCCACCTTGTCCTGCCCTATGCGCCTGCCCAGATCGTCGAAGGCGGGTTGCACGGCCTCGCGCAGGGCGGCGCGCTGCGCGGGAGTGGGGGTGTGGATGCGCGTGGTGCCCGCTTCTCGCAGTGCCTCCAGTGCCTTGGCGTTTTGCGTGTCGGCAATGCGGTTGCCGTAGGCCAACGCGTCTTTCAGGGCATGGGCCACGAGGGCGCGGTCGGCGGGGGACATGCTGTTCCAGAAGCGCTGATTGGTCACCACGGCATAGCCGATGTAGGCGTGGTCGGTGAGGCTCAGGTCGGTTTGCACCTCGTTCATGCGCTGGGTCCAGAAGTTGGACACCGGATTTTCAGTGCCATCCACCACGCCGTTGCCCAGGGCCCTGCGGGTCTCGCTGAAAGCCAGAGTGACTGGCCGCGCGCCCAAGGCACGGAACTGCGCCGCAATGGCGCGTGACGACTGCACGCGCATGCGCAAGCCCTTGAAGTCGACCGGGGTCAGCAAGGGCTTGTTGGCGCTCATTTGCTTGAAGCCGTTGTCCAGGTAGCCCAAGCCCACCATGCCCTGGCGGCCCAATTGCGCGAGCAGCCGCGCGCCAATTTCGCCCTGCGTGATGCGGCGCACATCTTCCATGGAGTCAAACAAGAACGGAAGATCAAACAGCTCGAACTCCGGAAACCCCACACGGCCAAACTTGGACAGCGAAGGCGCCAGCATTTCTACTGCCCCCAGGCGCAGGGCTTCCATCTCGTCGTCATCGCGGTACAGCCGTGCATCGGGGTAGACCGTGACGCGGATGCGCCCGGCGGATCGCTGGTTCACCAGCACCTTGAAGCGGTTGGCGGCCAGGCCCTTGGGGGTGTCTTCGGCCACCACGTGCGAAAAGCGGATGTGCAGCGCGGCTTGCGCTGCGCTGGCGCACAGTGGCGTCAGGCCCAGCCCAAAGCACAGGGCCAAGGCTGCCGACCAGAGGCGCCAATGCAGGCGTGATTTAGGGGGCGGTGTTTTTACACACAAGGTTCGCATGGTCGTTATGCTAGCGAGAGGCTGCCTCTTCCCCTACCGATGAAACCCTCACTCAGCGACCCCGCTTTCGACTTCGAGCTGCTGCAACGCGCCGATGAAGGCCATGCTGCGCGCAACCGCCGTGCTTTGCTGTGGTTGCTGGGTCTGCTGGGCTTGCTGGTGGGGTCTGTCATTGCACTGGTGTTGTACCTGCAGAACTTTGAATCCGAAGAAGATGCGCGTCAGCGCGCGGCCGACGCCCAGTGGCTGGAACAAAGCGTGCAGTTCCACTTCCGGCGGCTGGAGGATGACCTGATTGCCCTTGCGCGGCGTACCCGCGAAGGCAAGCCCAGTGCCGACCCCGAGTTGGGCCTGAACGGGGGCTTGCTGTGGGCCGAGTCCGGCGTACTGCTGGCCCACGGCTGGTTGCCGGTGCATGCCACGGACCACCCGCCCGCATCACTGGCGCGGCTGCGCACCGACGCCGACTTGCACCCCGACAACGCCCAAGCGCTGTCCACCATGCAGGACATCACCCGTGGGCTGCGACGCTCCACCTACGCCGGGCCCATGCGTTTGGCTGATGGCAAGGCCAGCGACACCATCTGGCTGGCCGTGCCGGTGTTTGACCGGGGTGAATTTGCTGGGGACTACCTGGCCGCCCTGTCCATGCAGCGCGCAGTGAAAAGCCTGGTGCCCACCTGGTTCACCGACGGCCATACCGTGCGGTTGCTGGACAACCTGAATGCGACCCTGCCGTCTGGCGCGCTGGCACCTGACCCTCGGCAGTACCAATCCCACCTCAACCTGGCGGGCATGGACCTGTCGCTACAGGTCACGCCGCTCAAGCCCGCCCCCACCACCGTGCCACGCATTTTCTTTGTGGTGGCCTTGCTGTTTTTGATTGGCATGTTGGCCAGCCTGTATGCCTTGCGCCGTGACTTTGTGAAGCGCCAGCGTGTCGAATCCATGTTGCAGGCCCAGATTGCGCTGCGCCGTGCCATGGAAAACTCGGTGACCACGGGCTTGCGCGCGTGGAACCTTGAGGGCCAGATTTTGTATGTCAACCAGGCGTTCTGCCGCATGGTGGGCTTTGCCAGCGACGAACTGGTGGGGCGCTCAGCGCCCCTGCCTTACTGGCCCGCCAACCAGATGGCTGAGTTGCAGTTCTTGCACGCGGATGTGATTGCGCAAGGCACTGAAGACAGTGGCGTGGAGGTGCAGTTCCAGCACCGCGATGGGCAGTTGATTGATGTGCTGGTGCACGAGGCGCCGCTGCTCGATGTCAACGGTCGGCAATTGGGCTGGATGAGTTCAGTGATTGAAATCAGCGAGCGCAAACGCGCTGAACGGCTGGCGGCGCGCCAACAAGAGCGGCTGGAAGCGTCTGGCCGGCTGGTGGCTGTGGGCGAAGCGGCGTCCACTCTGGCACACGAACTCAATCAGCCCCTGGGCGCCCTCAGCAGCTTTGCCAATGGGCTGCTCAATCGCCTGCGCAGCGGCAAGATCACCCTGCAAGACGTGGTGCCTGTGGTCGAACGCATGGAGGGTTTGTCTGAAAAGGCCGGGCGCATTATCCAGCGCGTTAACGCTTTTGCGCGGCGGCGCGAGGTGACCCGCCAGCGATTGGACCTGGTCGCCTTTTTGCGCGCCATGCTGACGGCACGCGCCATGCTGCCCATGGAACGCATTGACGTGCAATTGGGCCCCGAACCACTGTGGGTGGATGCCGATGCACTGCTGCTGGAGCACGCGGTACGCAACGTGGTGGCCAACGGCCTGCACTGGGCCGCACGCAACGCCGTGGCAGCACGCGTGCGGGTCAGCCTGCAAGTGGCGCAGGGCCAAGCCGCCATTGTCGTGGCCGACAACGGCCCCGGCGTGACTGACGAACAGAAGGACCAGATCTTCGGCGCCTTCTACAGTGCCACCGAGGATGGCATGGGCATGGGCCTGGCGATTTGCCGCTCCGTCATGGAGGCCCACCATGGCCGTGTGGAAGTGGACCGCGACACCGAATTGGGTGGCGCCCGCTTTGCGCTGTGGTTGCCGCTGTCGGAGAATGGGGCCCCATGACGACCGCTGAAACCCCCGTTGCCCCCCCTGCCATTCACATCGTGGATGACGACCCCGACTTCCGCGATGGCCTGGCGTGGCTGCTGGATTCGCGCGGGCACGCTGCTGTGACCTGGCCAGACGGTCAATCCTTTCTGGATGCCATGATGGCCGATGCCCCGTATTGGGAGGCCGCTGTCGTGTTGCTGGACATCCGCATGGAGCCGCTGTCGGGTCTGGCCACTTTTGAAGCGCTCAGGGCCGCGGGATGCACATGGCCGGTGCTCTTTATCACCGGCCACGGCGATGTGAGCATGGCGGTGTCTGCGGTTAAAAACGGTGCTTGGGATTTTGTCGAGAAGCCGTTTCAAAACAACGTGCTGGTGGACAAGGTGGAAGCGGCCCTTGCTGCGGCCACAGCCCAGAGCGGCGCATCACAAGAGGCGCAGATCGTGCGCTATGCGCTGGCCCAGTTGAGCCCGCGCGAATTGGAGGTGCTGAACGAGCTGATTGCCGGCCACTACAACAAGACCATTGCCGACCACTTGGGCATCACCCCGCGCACAGTGGAGTTTCACCGCGCCAACATTTTTGCCAAGATGGGGGTGAGTTCGGCGGTGGAGCTGGCGCACAAGCTGGGGCGGTTTGCACCAAGGGGCGCTTGAGTTGAATCTTCGCTCGCTGTGAGTAGGTGCTAGTCCGCCGCAGCCTTGGCCATGCGCTCGCTGCGCCAGTACACGTCATCCCCACCGTTCATGCGGTTGAGCACACGGGCCAACACAAACATCAGATCACTCAGGCGGTTGAGGTAGTGGCGCGGAGTGTCTTTCAGTTCTTCTTCGGCCCCCAGTGCCACCACGGCGCGCTCGGCGCGGCGGGCCACGGTGCGGCACACATGGGCTTGCGAGGCCGCGCGGTTGCCCGCGGGCAGGATGAACTCTTGCAAACGGGGCAGGTTTTCGTTGTGGTGCGCCAGCGCTTCGTCCAAGGCCAGCACGGCCTCGGCCTTCAATAATTCGAAGCCGGGAATCGACAATTCGCCGCCCAGGTTGAAAAGTTGATGCTGAATTTCCACAAGCAGCACACGCACGTCATCGGGCACGGTTTCGCACAACAACACGCCGATGCAAGAATTAAGTTCGTCCACATCGCCCATGGCGTGCACACGCAGGCTGTTTTTAGGTACTCGGGTGTTATCCCCGAGGCCAGTGGTGCCGTTATCGCCCGTGCGAGTGGCAATTTGGGTGAGGCGATTGCCCATGGTCGTGCTCCTTGCTTTGCGATATTGTGAAGGGAAAAAGGGGACAAGACATGCTGGACACAGTGATTCGCGGTGGCCGCGTCGTGGACGGAAGCGGGCGCGCGCCCTTCAGTGGCGACGTGGGCATCAAGGACGGGCGCATCGTCGAAGTGGGTGGCAAGCTGGGTGCCGCACACCGCGAGATTGACGCGCAAGGCGCCATCGTGACCCCCGGCTGGGTGGATGTGCACACGCACTACGACGGGCAAGCCACCTGGGACCCTTACCTCTCACCCTCCACCCACCACGGCGTGACCACGGCAGTGATGGGCAACTGTGGCGTGGGCTTTGCGCCGGTCAGGCCCAGCCAGCGTGAGTGGCTGATCAGTGTGATGGAGGGTGTGGAAGACATTCCTGGCACGGTGTTGAGCGAAGGCATTCAATGGGATTGGGAGAGCTTCCCGCAATACCTGGACGCCCTGGCCGCCAAACCCCGCGCGTTGGACATCGGCGCGCAAGTTCCGCACAGCGCCGTGCGCACCTACGTGATGGGCGAGCGTGGCATCACCCACGACGAGGCTACGGCCGACGACATCCGCGCCATGTGCGCCATCGTGGGTGAGGGCTTGAAAGCGGGGGCTTTGGGCTTCTCGACCAGCCGCACCCTGATCCACAAATACCAGCAACACAAGTACCCGCCGGGCACGTTTTCTTCGCCTGAAGAAATTCTGGGCATTGCCCGCGCCATGAAGGCCGCAGGGCATGGCGTGTTCCAGATGACGTCCAACCACGTGGGCATGGAGGGCGAGTTGTGGTGGCTCACGCAAGTGGCCAAAGACAACAACTTGCCCGTGGCGTTTGCCTTGGTGCAAACCGACCAGACGCCCGAGACCTGGCGGCGCCTTCTGGCCCACCTGGACGAGACCCATGCGCAGGGCGTGCCGCTGTACGGCAGCATCAGCGGCCGCGCCACCAGCATGGTGTTGGGCTTTGAGGGCTCGCTCCACCCCTTTGTGCTCAACCCGTTGTGGCAGCAGATTGCGCCTCTGCCCTGGGAACAAAAGCTGGCCAAGCTGCGCGAGCCCGAAGTGCGTGCGGCGCTGACCAACATGCAGGTGATTGAGATGGCGGCGCAGGTCAACCAGGAGGCGGCGTTCTTCCTGCGCGGCATGGCACGCCTGTTTGTGTTGACGGCCAACGCCCAGGGCAGTGTGGACTACGAACCCCTGCTGGGCGACAGCGTGGTGGCCCGTGCCAAGGCCACAGGCGCCAACCCGTTGGAGGTGGCTTATGACGCCATGCTGGCCAATGGTGGCGCCAACGACGGCAAGGGCCTGCTGTATTTCCCCATCTTCAACTACAGCTACGGCGACTTGTCGCAACTGCACACGCAGCTGCAGCACCCGCGCACAATGATGAGCCTGGCCGATGGCGGTGCGCACGTGGGCTATGTGTGCGATGTGTCCATGCCGACCTTCATGCTGACCCACTGGGCACGCGACCGCACGCGAGGCCCCAAGCTCTCCCTGGAAATGCTGGTCAAAAAGCAGACCCGCGACACCGCCGAGGTGTATGGCCTGCACGACCGCGGCCTGATCGCCCCCGGCATGAAGGCGGACCTGAACATCATCGACTTCGACGCGCTCACGCTGGACCTGCCGCACTTTGTGTACGACCTGCCCGCAGGCGGGGGGCGCCTCACGCAAACCGCCAAGGGCTACCTCGCGACACTGGTGGCGGGCCAGGCCATCATGGAAAACGGTGCGCCCACCGGGGCCATGCCGGGCGCGCTGGTGCGGGGGCCGCAACGGGCTTAAACTGGCAGGCTGCACCGGAGAACCCCCATGAATGCCCCCACCCAAGCTGCCCACCTCGCCCCCGAAATCCACCAACGTGATGTGCCTGCCGCGCTGATCGATGCCCTCAAAGCTCGATTTGGCGCCAACTGCTCCACGGCCATGGCCGTGCGCGAGCAGCATGGCCGCGACGAATCGTCCTACACCGATGTGCCGCCACCCGCCGCCGTGGTGTTTGCCGAGACCACGCAAGATGTGGCCGATGCGGTGCGCATGGCCAGTGAGCACAGCGTGCCCGTCATACCCTTTGGTGTGGGCTCGTCGCTTGAAGGCCATTTGCTGGCCGTGCAAGGCGGCATCAGCATTGATGTGGGCCGCATGAACAAGGTGCTGAGCATCAACGCCGAAGATTTGACCGTGACGGTGCAGGCGGGCGTGACGCGCAAGGCCTTGAACGAAGAGGTCAAAAGCACCGGCCTGTTCTTCCCCATCGACCCCGGTGCCGACGCCACGCTGGGCGGCATG
>ERZ724527.725-NODE-725-length-15955-cov-7.140000_pt1 | contig 15955 bp, 13 predicted proteins | sample MGYA00376060_ERZ724527 | MGnify/ENA primary metagenome ERZ724527 (study PRJEB28724, sample SAMN07190886) | activated sludge metagenome | isolation source: activated sludge of sewage treatment plant in Hong Hong | place: USA: Christiansburg, Virginia | collected...
CCCATCACGGCCATAGTCATTGTCATGGCCACGGCTGCAATCGTGCTCATTGCACCAGTTCTTGCGCTTTTTATGCCAGTTATCGTCATAACCATGGCTACGATCCCAGGCAATGGCTCGCTGGTAATCGTCGCGGTAGAGATAGCAGTAGCCCTGGTATGCGTAACCATTGCAAGGGCGATAATGATCCATCACATAAATACGGTTGCGCGGGTAACTGGCATTCCCGTAAGGGTAGTAGTTGCCATAACCGCCATAACCGCGGCTATCGCCATAGTAGCGGTCATCATTGTCATTACCGCCATAATAGTTATCGCCGTCGGCACAAGCCGTTACCAGGAACAGGCATGTCAACAAGAACAGTGCAGTGCGCATGATTCCCCTCCCAGGGATTCACAAAGTGTGCAATCAACACTAGCAGTAAGCGCGCTATTTACAAGCGGTCACATAAAAAATATTCAGGGCATTCAGCGCTGAACTTTTTCTGTCATCGCCTTTCTGAGCAGATCCCCCATGGAGCCAACCGCAGCAGGTTTTTCCTGCTTGCCGCCCATATAGCGCTGCTCCATTTTGCGATCAGCCCTCGGCGCCACTTTGCCATTGCCTGTTTTGGGCACCACTTCATCTTCAAGACGCATAGTGAGTGCTATACGCTTGCGCACCACATCCACTTCCAGCACTTTAACTTTCACAATATCGCCGGTTTTTACTGCTTCGCGCGGATCCTTGATAAAACGATTCGTGATCGCAGAAATATGCACAAGTCCATCCTGATGCACACCGATATCCACAAACGCACCAAAATTGGCAACGTTCGTAACCACCCCCTCCAACACCATGCCAGGCGTGAGATCACCCGGTTTTTCAACACCTTCCTTAAATGTCGCTGTCTTGAATTCAGGGCGCGGGTCGCGGCCGGGCTTGTCCAGCTCCTTGATAATGTCTGCGACTGTTGGCAAGCCAAATTTTTCACAGATAAAATCTTTTGCATTGAGTGTGCGAAGAAAAGCGCCATCGCCAATCAGGCTATCAATATTGCGCCCGGATTTTTGGGCGATCCTTTCAACCACTTCGTAAGATTCAGGGTGCACAGCAGAACGATCCAGTGGATTTATACCTTGGTTGATTCGCAGGAAACCGGCAGCCTGTTCAAATGTCTTGTCACCCATACGCGCTACAGATTTCAATGCCTCACGGCTGTCAAATGCACCATTCTTGTCGCGGAACTCTACAATATTCGAGGCCAGTGTCTGACTCAAACCGGATACGTGTTTCAGCAATGCCACGGATGCCGTGTTCACATCCACGCCAACACCATTCACACAATCTTCCACTACTGCATCCAGCGTACGCGCCAGTTGTGACTGGTTAACATCGTGCTGGTACTGGCCAACACCAATCGCTTTCGGGTCAATTTTTACCAATTCCGCCAATGGGTCCTGCAATCGCCTCGCAATGGATACTGCGCCACGGATAGTGACATCCAGATCCGGAAACTCTTTTGCCGCCAGCTCTGATGCCGAATACACAGAAGCACCCGCTTCACTCACCACCACAGTTTTTGCGTGCAGTTCTGCATGTTTCTTCAACATATCCGCCACAAACTTTTCTGTTTCGCGTGATGCAGTGCCATTGCCAATACTGATCAGGTCAACGTTGTACTGCTTGCATAATGCGAACAGGATTTTCTCTGCTTCTGCCACTTTGTTAGAGGGCTGGTGTGGAAAAATGGCACCGTGTTGTACGACTTTTCCTGTGCTATCCACCAACGCCACTTTAACGCCCGTGCGGAAACCCGGATCCAGCCCCAATGTCACTTTTTGCCCGGCCGGTGCGGCAAGCAGCAAATCCTTGAGGTTGCTGGCAAATACGCGGATTGCCTCTTCTTCTGCCCTGTCGCGCAACTGCCCGAACAGGTCGGTTTCCAGATGCGTCAGCAGTTTTATACGCCATGTCCAGCGCACCACTTCCGCCAACCATGCATCCGCTTTCCTGCCATCATTCCTGATGCCGAAGCGCGCAGCTATCCGGCGCTCACAAAGGTGATCAGGCGTCGTCATCTCTTCCGGAAGTGTGAGAACAACATTCAACACGCCTTCTTTCCTGCCGCGGAAAACAGCCAGAGCACGATGCGACGGCATCACAGACACTTTTTCGGAAAAATCAAAATAGTCGCGGAATTTCTCACCTTCAACCTGCTTGCCGTCTACAACCTGCGATTTGACCAGCCCATGCTCAACCAGTGATTCACGCAAATCACCCAATAGCTTTGCATCTTCACTGAAATTTTCCATCAGGATTTGTTTGGCACCATCCAGTGCTGCTTGCGCGTCATGAATGGCATGTTCGGCATTCAGGTATTGTTGCGCTGTTTCCGCGGGATCAAGCGAAGGATTTTCAAGCAACGCCAGCGCCAGCGGCTCCAAACCCGCCTCACGCGCAATTTGTGCCTTGGTGCGGCGCTTGGGTTTGTAGGGGAGATAAAGATCCTCGAGACGGTTTTTGGTGTCGGCGGCGAGCACATCCTGTTCGAGTTCCGGCGTTAGCTTTCCCTGCTCCGTAATGCTTGCCAGCACAGTCTTGCGACGCTCTTCCAGCTCCCGCAAATACACCAGCCGCTCTTCCAGCGTACGCAGCTGCGTGTCATCCAGCGCACCTGTCATCTCCTTGCGGTAGCGTGAGATAAACGGCACAGTCGCCCCTTCATCAAGCAATTGCACTGCTGCAATCACTTGCTCGGGCTTGACTGATAATTCATTGGCAATTCGTTGTTCGATGCTGATGCGGGTTCTGATAATGGCCATACTGTCTCCCCAAACCGAGGAGACATTATCTGGAAACCGGCGTTAAAAAAGCAGACTTGTGTTTCTCTTTTTTTTGATTTTTATTTCTGGCTGTTTATTCAAGAATTGCTGGCAATTCTTTCGCGAGTTTCATTTTTTCTTCCGCACACTTTCCAGTCAATGCAAAACCCAGCAGTTTACCTTCCGGATCCTGGAACAGTGCGCGCACGCTGTCACCTTCCACTACTTCCTCGTGCCACTCACCGGTCGCGCCACGTGCTGGTGGTGATACCTGGATCGGGCATACAGTCACTTTCACGCCCACAGGCATCGGGCCATACACAACAGCCGTGCGGTCGCCATGCAAGGTTTTTGCCAGCGCCCTTGCGCATGCCATCAATGGCAGCACGTAATACAGCACATGCCCTTCCACTTCCGCGCAATCGCCAAAGGCATAAACATCCGGCGCGGATGTTTCAAGATGACGGTTTACTGTGATGCCGCGATTGACAGCGATACCGGACTGGCGCGCCAATCCGATGCGTGGGCGCATACCGATGGCAGACAGGGCGATATCGGCTTCCACTTTCTGGCCGTTCGCCAGCGTGGCAATAATCCCGTCACCCTTTTTATCAATCGCTTCTACCACCGTACCAAAGTGATAATGCACACCACATTCGCGCTCCAGCGCATGCTGTACTGCAGCAGACGCTTTCGGCGGTAACAGCGTGGCAATAGGGCCAGAGAGCGGGTCTACGGCTTCAATGGCGAATCCACCAGCGGCCAGATCGTTGGCGTATTCACTGCCGATCAGGCCAGCACCGATGATCAACACTTTTTTCTTGCCGGCAACGGCTTTGCGAAATTCGGCGTAATCCAGCAGATCATTCACGGAACAGACGCGATCCTGCCCGTCGCCATTCAACGGCGCCTGGATGCACTCGGCACCCCAGGCAATAACCAGTTTGCTATAGCGCAGTTTTTCATCACCGATACTGATTTCATGGTTCGCTGCATCAATCGCGGTGACTTTGGCAAACGTACGCACGGAAGCTTTCAGCTGCTCTGCCATCGCACCGGCATCTGCCATCGCCAGATCGTCAGCACCCTTGTTCTTGCCAAAACCCGTTGACAGCATGGGTTTGGAATAACTGCGGCCATCATCGGCTGTAACAAACAACAACGGGGTTTCCTGATCGTACTTACGGAATTCCTTACCGAGTGTATAGCCAGACAAGCCGGTGCCGATGATGATGATAGGGTCTGCCATGAGGATGCCTCTTTACCTGTGATGACCAGAATTGCGAGGCGGCAATTCTACACAGTTTGCCCTGATCTGCCATTGATCAAGGCCAAGGATCCATTGCACTGGAGCTTGCTACAGACCCTGCTACAGCGCAGCACCCGATAGCACTTCCACCCTGCCGGTATCTTTCAGCAACACGGTTTTGACGCCCGCTGATTTGCGCTTCCCGACGCTGGTACTCACGTCAAATGCCGCAGCGCCGACCGCAACGTCCTGTATGCCGTCCCGGTTCATGTCACCCTGCAGGGCGACGGCGCTGCCAAAATGGTCGCCTGCATGGCTGCCGTTAATCGTGGCAACCGGCAAGGTGCCCATACCCGCAAACACCTGCACACGGCCTGCATCCTTGCCGGTGCTGTCTGCCAGGGGCGCACCCACCGCCCAGCGGCCATGCGTCGCGCTGATCGCAGCACCGAACCGGTCGCCGGCCGCTGCACCGCCCAACCGCAGCAGGGCAAACGGCGCCGTGCCTTGGCCGGGGAACACCACGACCCGGCCGGCATCCACCCGCTTGATGATCCTGTTGTTCTCTGCCACCACCATGTCGCGCAGGGGCGCGCCGACAAACAGGCGGTTCGCATCATCTGTCGCCACAGCGGCACCAAACTGTTCACCCGCCTGTTCCCCGCTGCGCTGGTACAGTACAGCGGTGCCGAGGCCGTTGAACACGGTAACTTCCCCGTTGTCTTTCATGCCGGCATCCGCCAGCGGCGCACCCACAATAAGATCCACGCCGGTGTCGCCGTTCATGTCACCCAGTGCCACGGCCGCACCAAAACGTGCGCCGGCCTGGTCGCCTTCAGCCAGCACACCGAGCAAGGCACCGTCACTGCCAGACACCAGCACCACCCTGTCTGCCAATGGTTCGCCCACCACAATGTCCGGCACGCCGTCACTGTTCTGGTCGTTGGCAACAGCCATTGCTGTACCGAATTGCTGGTTGGCGGCAGTGCCATCCAGTGTGCGCAAAACAGCATTATCTTTGCCGGATACGAGGCGGATTACGCCAGCTTTCTTCAGGATTTTTCCATCCACCAGAACATCTGCCAGCAGCACTCCCACCAGCACATCCACCACGCCGTCATCGTTCATGTCCGCCATTGCGACACTGCTGGCCAGCTGTTCATTTTTTGCCGTGCCATTCTGTTCCAGCAACAACAGTGCATCATCCGGGAAGAGATCACACAAATCACCGGCACCGTCGTTATCCGTGTCGAGCTGATTCGCGTTAGAAACAGGCACGCAGTTGTCAGACAGGTTATCTACACCATCACCGTCGGTGTCGCCGTTCGGTGTGGCATCGCAGGCATCGCCTTGTGCATCGCCGTCTGTATTGAGTTGATCCGCATTGGAGACTGCAACGCAGTTGTCGCTTGAATTATCTACACCATCACCGTCGGTATCGCCGTTTGGTGTTGTGTCGGTATTGTTGCCAATACCATCACTATCTGTATCAATGGATTCAGATGCATCCAGCGGAAACGCATCACTCGCGTCAGCAACACCGTCGTTATCGTCGTCATTGTCGCATGTGTTTCCTTCGCTATCACCGTCACTGTTAAGCTGGTTTGCGTTGGAGGTTGTCGGGCAGTTGTCTGCAGCATTTTCAATGCCGTCATTGTCGGCATCACCAGTGTGAATACGCGCCCAATTACTTACCGTTGTGCCGTTATATTTACTAAAAAGCAGCCCCAGAAGCATGATTTTTCCATCCCTCTGTATAATGGCTTGCGAAACAGCCGTATTGTAATCACTTCCTGCACCGCTACCGGGATTAAAACTCAGATCCACTGAGCCATCAGTATTCAAACGCGCAATATTGCTTCTCACTACGCCATTTACAGCGTAATCAAACCACCCACCAATAACAATTTTTCCATCTGACTGAGCAGCAATTGTAAAAACTTTTCTATCCAACCCACTGCCCGGATTAAAACTGACATCTAATGAACCATTTGTATTAAGACGAGCCACCCTTGTAATAGATGTACCGTTATAAGAAGTAAAATCCCCGGCAATTAAAATTTTCCCATCCAGCTGTATGGCAACATCATTTATAGGATAGGCGCCAATACCCGAATTAAAGCCAGCATCCAGAGAGCCATCACTATTCAGTCGCGCAATTCTATTACTAGCCTCACCATTATAAGTAACAAAACTCCCGGCAATCAGAATCTTGCCATTGGACTGCACTACAATTTTTTCTATGCTCCAGTCCGGCCCGCTGCCAGAATTAAAACTCGCGTCCAGAGAGCCATCAGCATTCAGGCGCGCCAGCCTATTGATGGCTGTACCGTTATAGGAATTCCCTGCTCCCAGAATGATTAAAATCTTGCCATCTGCTTGTACAGCAACTTTAATTATGGCGTCGCTCGAACCACTGCCAGAATTAAAACCAGCATCCAAAGAACCATCGGAATTCAGGCGAGCAATTCGATTATTTATCACGCCATTAACCGTAGTGAACGCACCAACAATCACAATCTTGCCATCATTTTGAATGGCAACGTCATTAATATAGTTGTTAGCGCCTGTACCTGGATTAAAACTGGCATCTAGTGAGCCGTCAGCATTCAGGCGCGCAATCCTGTTTATGGCTATACCAGCGTATGTGGTGAAACTGCCGCCAAAAATTAATTTTCCATCTGCCTGAGCAGCAATCGTATACACATTACCGTTTATGGCGTTACCCGCATTAAAACCAGAATCTATTTTGCCAGGACCATCACTATCACATCCGTTGCCAATGCCATCCAGATCGTCATCATCCTGATGGGTATCCGCGTAAAACGGGCAGTTATCATTGGCATCCAGCACGCCATCATTATCATCATCTGTATCCAGTACGAGTCCATTACAGGTCACTGCATCTGCAGCGCAACTGAACAGATTAGGCTGCAGCCAAGTGTCAGGCATACCGTCATCATCAAAGTCCACTATGGCGGCGGCATTGGTTGGAAACTTGTCACTGGTATCTAGTGTGCCGTCGTGATCGATATCACCACAAAAGTTTCCCGAGCCATCACATTGACCAAGATATGTAACCATAGTCGTCGTATTCCAGCAGTGCTGCTGGCCAGAGACCAAACCACATATCTGGTTGGGATGTGCATAAGTGCTTGATGTGAAACTTAATGAACTGATAACAGGCGGCGCGCAGAACGCTCCTGAACAGGTAAAAGGTTTTGAAGTACCCAGTCCAGTAGAAGCACCTGGATAACAACCTGTATAGGTATCCACGCAGCTAATACCCGAAGAGCCTCCAGAAGCATTACTGACCGTAGCAACCTGACAACTGAGCTGGTGCCCACAGTAAAGGGGATCTTGGTATGTTTTGGTTGTTGCCGCATACAAACACACAGGTAGCAGTAAAAAACAGCAGGCCAGCAAACGGCTGAATGTTGGAACAGATACGCGAGCGACGAACTGGCTCATGGGTAGTGTCCTTATTTTTTTCTTTATGGCCTAAAGATAGCACACACGAGGCATAAAGGCTTGCCTCCCTACTTACCCTGCCAGCGCCTTCCCCAGCCATTGTAGGTAGGCAGCCGAACCCTGCTCGATAGGCAGCTGGAGTATCTCCGGCACACTGTAGCTGTGGTTGGCGAGGAGGAAGGCCTCTACGCCTGCATAGCGTGCGGAAGCGGTCTTGATCAACAGCAACACCTCGTCATCCTGCTGGATGGCGCCTTCCCACGAATACACGCTGTTGATCGGCATCATCTGCACGCATGCGGCGAGTTGTTGTTCTACCAGCTGGCGGGCAAGTTTGTTCGCCTCATCCCGGGTGGCGACCGTCGTCAATACCACACAGAATTCGCTGCTCATTTATGCCACTGCAGCTGGAGTGTCGTTATTGCTTTTAGGCAGCCGGAATGTGCCATTGGCTCGTGCCACCAGGCCACCGGGGCCCATGATGCGGCCAGAGATGGTGCCCAACAAACGCGTGGTGTGGATGTGGTCGATCTCGAAATGCAGCCAATCGCCCTCGTTACCTTTTGCAATAAAATCTACCGTCATATTAGTAGTGAACATGCCCATCATATTATTGATGTAATGCCCGATGGCGCCGGCCATCGCGAGATCAATAAAAGACATCAACACGCCACCATGGCAAACGCCTTGTGGATTCAGGTGGTGCTGCTCGACAAAAAAACCACAGTTCCAGTCAGCACCATCGATATTGATATACACCGGCGCAAACGCATCGTTAAAACCCAGCCCCATTGGCAGCGCAAAAAAACCGGGCGGCGGCGTACGTTCGCTAGCAGCAGGCAACTCACTCATCACATTCACCGGCATAGGGTTTCCACTGCGGATCACGGCGTTCCATAAACGCTTTGCCACCTTCCGCAATATCCGGATGTGTGTTCTGGTCCATGATGTAACCCCACGCATTGTTCAACGCTTTGTGCAGCCCCATTTCTTTTGCTTCCCACAATGCTTTCTTGCTGCGCGCCAATGCCACAGGTGAATTTACCTTGATCAAATCTGCCAGCGCCACGGCACGCGCCATCAACTCTGCTGCGGGAACCACTTCACTCACCATGCCGAGTTCGTACGCGCGCTGCGCAGTCATGCGCTCATTTCCGCCAGTTAACGCCATGCGCATCACCGCTTCAAACGGCATTTTGCGCGCCAGGCTCACAGGTTCTAATCCAGCCACTAAACCGACTTTCACATGTGTATCAAAAAATGTCGCGGAATCCGCTGCAATCACGATGTCGGAATCCGCTACAAAATGCAGGCCGCCACCCACTACCATGCCATTCACGGCACAAATGACGGGCTTCCAGATCCTGTTTTGCAGTGAAGTCCATTTGATCGATGCCAGCGTTCCCCACTTGCGGCCATCGGCATCCGGCTCGCCATCTGTTTCTGGCAAGTCTGCCAGATCTGCACCCGTGCTGAGTGCCTTATCGCCAGCGCCAGTGAGTATCGCCACCACAGCAGATGTATCTTTATTAAACTGTTGCCACACCAGCGGCAACTCACGGCTCATGGTTGAATTGACAGCGTTGCGTTGTTGGGGGCGATTCAGTGTGATGATCGCAACGCCATCTTTCACTTCGTATGAAACGGTTTCATAGGTCATATTGTATTTCCGGATATCAGTAATAAATTATTGCATCGGGCGGCAGATTTCTGCGCTGACCAGAATGCCTTCCAGACGATGCAATGCTTGTGTCATCGCAGCCTTGATCACTTTTTCGCTGTCAGCCTGGCCATCTGCTGATGCCGATGCCTGACCCACAGCAATATCCATGTAGGACTGCCCGGTCGGTTTGAAAATCTGGAACTGCAAACTGATTTGCGCATAGTATTTGTTGTTGCCCGTATCTGTGTACACGCCCGTAGCACCATCAAAACCCAGTGTGACTACCGGCAATGCCCTGCCAGATACAGCGGCAGCAGAATCCGTCCAGAATGTTTCCTGCACGGCTTTGTCCAGCACCTTGCCTGCCTGGATATTGCCGTTGCTGCTTGCACCTGCCGCCGGCAACGAGAATGCCCGGGTCATGTCGCTGATATGGATTTTTGACACGCACATGTACTGGCGATCGGCCGCCACTGCCAACGCAGCGGCATCATCAGACTTCTCTGGCATAGCGCAAGATGCCAGCAACAGCATAAACACCAGAGAAGAGAAAACTTTATTGCCACCTGCCAATCTCATACGGGGAATGAAGCCTCATCCTGTTTATCTGTTTTTACTATCTATCCTGTTTTTACTATCTATCCTGTTTATTTGTCGATACCGATGATGGTCACAGCACAGCCGGTCGGGAAACCGCCAATATTGTGCGTCAACGCCATAGTCGGTTGCTTTTTATTGTGCAACACCAGTTGGCGTTTTTCAGCACGGCCTTGTAACTGCAATACGTTCTCCACCAGCATACGCACACCAGTAGCGCCCGTCGGGTGTCCAAAGGTCTTCAATCCGCCGTCTGTATTCACGGGCAAATCACCGGTCAATGCAAACGTGCCATTGGCGATGTGTTCTTTGGCTGCTCCTTTCGGGATAAAACCCAGGTCTTCATAAGCCAGCAATTCGGTCAATGTAAAACAGTCATGCACTTGCGCAAGATGAATTTCCTTGAATGGATTGGTGATGCCAGCCATCTTGTACGCTTCCGCCGCTGCATTTTCCGTCGGCTTCCAACGCAGGAAATCATGGTCCGGATCGGTATGGGGATTGGCAGCAGAACCACTGGCCACTGCTTTCACATACACAGGATCCGAGCGGAAATTTTTCGCCAGACTCGCTTTGGTAATTACCGCCACTGCAGCACCATCAGATTGCGCGGCACAATCGTACAAACCAAACGGCCAGGAAATCATGCGGCCATTCAGTGCTTCCTCTTCTGTGATGATTTTCTTAAGGAATGATTTGGGTGATAGCGTACCGTTATGGTGATTCTTCACCGCAATCTTTGCCAGGTCTTCGCGGCCAGCACCGAACTTCTTGAAATACGGGGCTGCACACATTGCAAACCAGCCAGCAGGTGTTGCGGGCAAATCACGCACACCCTTGATATTGACGCTGGGACCAGACACACCGCGATCTTTTGGCTTGTCATAACCAACCACCAATACGGTGTCATAAACGCCTGCAGCAATAGCCATCACACCCGCACGGAATGCTTCTGTGCCTGTTGCGCAGTAATTGGAAACCGCAGTCAGTGGTTTATACAGCTTTAATGCTTCGCCCACTTCAACAGGGCCGTTTTTGGTATACAACGAGCCGCAATAAATCGCATCAATCTGTTTTGAAGGATCAGTGATACCCGCATCTGCGTACGCTTCATACGCAGCATCCACAATCATGTCTTCTTCAGATTTATCCCAGTTTTCACCAAACTTGCAGCACCCGACACCAACGATGGCAACTTTATCTTTAATACTCATACAGAGGCTCCTTGGGCAGCAGCCACTACCGGCGTAGACTTCCAGAAATAGTTCGGGCGCAAACCCACGCGATGGATACAACGGAATGTGAACTGCACTGGCATATCAATAGCAATATCTTTCGGGCTGGTTTCGCAGACCTGCATATGGATGCGCGGGCCAGCAGAACCATCGGCATTCACTACCTCGATAATCCCGACAGCTGTTGGCGGCTCCGGCGACGGGAAAAATGCATCCAGCGTGTATGTCACCACCTTGCCGGTGAGGTCGCTGTAGCATGCAGGTGTCCATTGATCCTTGCTATGGCAACGCACGCAAACGCGACCCTTAGGAAACTGGTGCGTGCCGCAATGCGAACAGACCTGCCCTTCCAGACTCAAATCTTCATCGCGCTCACGGTAATGTACCGTGGCAGAAATACCTGGTTCATCCACTTCAGCATATTCAGTGATCGTCAGGCCACGCGCTTTCATGTATTTGCCATACGCATCCACAGCTTTCCTGCGCGCCAGCAATTGCACCACATTACGATAATTTTCGGATTTGGCGCGCGCGCCATTCACGGAAAACATCAATGCATCTGCGCCATCACCATAATTGGCAACCAGGATTCTTTCGCCAGCCTTGCTGGCCTCCAGTGCACTGATCAACAACAGCGGCGCAAATGCAGCACCGGCATTACCTACTTTGCCAAACAAATTGTCTTGAATCTGCTCTTTGGCAATGCCTGCTGCTTTTGACATCTCACCCAATGAGCGAGCTTCAGGCGCATACAGCACTGCCTTGCTGATATCGGCTGCAGATTTACCGCTCTTCGCAAACAAACCTTTAATGGCAGCCACGGTGTTATCAATATAACCGTGTACGTTGACGAAACGGTCTTCCCAGCCATGAACAAAGCGGTCGCCCTGTTTGCGCCAGATGTCGATAATTTCTGTGGTATGCGCACAAGCATGGTCCAGCGTGGCAATAACACCTTCATTGCCTACCAGAAACGCCGCCGCCGCATCGCCACTGTTGTTTTCAAAACCAGAACCCGGTGCACCCATCCTGCAATCTGCAGCAATCACCAGAACACGCGCCGCGCTACCGGCTTTCACCGCATCAATTGCTGATTGCAATGCGATAGTTCCGCCACGCGTGCTGTGTGCAATATCCGCTGTGCGCACATCACCTTTCAGGTTCAGTGCTTTGGCGATAATCGCCGCCGCCTGTTTTTCTGCAAAGGCATAAGTAGTAGTGGCAAATATCACCGCATCGATACGTGAACGGTCGAAACCTTGCAAACAGTTTTGTGCGGCAGCCACACCCAGCGTCACGCTGTCTTCGTCCATCCAGGCGACTGCTTTTTCAGGGCCGCCTTCTTTCGGTGCCTTGCCAGCCATGACCGACAAGGGAAGACGCATCAGTGGGATATATGCGCCGTAGGAAACAATGCCTGCCATAACTTTTACCTTTGCGAACTTGTATTTTGGATTACGCTTTTACTGGTGGTTTCACGCCAGCATGGAAAGGATAAGGCTTACCCAACATACCAAACGCACCGAACTCAGGCTGCATATGCTGCTTGAAGTAAGTACGGATCTGGTCGATCTCCCAACCGCCAGGCTGGATCAAGGTCTTGCCGTAATGCGGCTGCACCATGTGCGAAATACGATCACCACCGGTGCCAAAAATCTGGCCTGAAACAAAATCAGCTTCATCGGAACACAGCCAGCACACTATCGGGCCATTATTTTCTGGCGGGAAGTAAGGCATTTTGTCGGCATCCGAAAAAGTAGCCGACATGTGCGTAGTGGCCAGCGGGCCAATCGCATTCACGCGTATACCGTGCTTGGCGAGTTCCATTGCCCAGGTGTAGGTCATTGAAGCAATAGCGCCTTTGGCTGCAGAGTAATTGGTCTGGCCGAAACTACCAAAATGCGCGCCAGATGTGGTGTTGATAATCGAGCCCCCCGTACCTTGCTCAATCATTTTTTTCGCGGCGGCCTGTGCAATCCAGAAAGTACCCATCACATGGATACGCAATACCAGCTCAAATTCAGCATCTTCAAGTTTCAATAAAGTCTTGTCGCGCACGATGCCCGCGTTATTGATGGCAATATCGATATGCCCGAACGCATCCACACATTGTTGAACCAGCGCTTCACAGCCCGCACGTGTGCCGATGTCAGCATTGCTGGCAATCGCTTCACCACCAGCCGCTTTAATTTCTTCAGCTACTTTTTGTGCTTCTTCCAGCAAAATGTCATTGACGACAACTTTCGCGCCGTTTTTTGCAAGATGTAAACAATGGCCTCGGCCCACGCCGCGACCACTGCCTGTGACAATAGCTGCTTTGCCGTCAAGAATACCCATGCTATTCATACTCCAGAATAATCAGGCAGCGTCGAGAATCAATGCTGCAATACGTTTTTCAAGATACGTGGAATCCCAGTTAGTCATCTGCCAATGTTTGGCGCGGCGGAAATACAACTGCGGATCACCCTCTGAAGTAAACCCAAAACCACCGTGGATCTGCACGCCAATCGCAGAAGCTTCGCGGAATACATTACACGCCTGCAACTTGGATTGCGCTGCAAGTTTTGCATACGGCTTGTTATTGTCGATCGCCCATGCTGCTTGATACACCAGCACTTTGGCTCCTTCAATTTTGACAATCATGTCGGCAAGGTAATGCGCAATGGCCTGGAATGAGCCAATAGGTTTTCCAAACTGCACGCGCTGTTTTGAATACTCTGTTGCCATCGCGTGAATCGCCTCAGCTGCCCCGATTGCCTGCGCCGCCAGCGCAACAATCGAACGCGTCATGGCTTCATCCCATGCGTTCCAGAAATTTTTTGCACCCAACACATCAGCTGCCGCTATTGCAACATTGCTGAAGTCGACCTGATACAACGCGTCATCTGCATGATTGCGTTCACGTGTCAGTTTTACACCATTCGCTGTCGGATCCACCAGCAAGCCGATCACATCCGCAACACCCTCACCCACTCGTGCCAGCACCAGCAAGCGATTCGCATGACCGGCAAACTGCACCATCAACTTGGTGCCATTCAATACATAACCATCGCCTTGTTTTACCGCGCGCATTTGCACGCCTTCAGGCCCAAAGCCATTTTTTGGCTCCAGCCACGCTGGCACAACAATGGTTTCACCGCTGGCAATGCCAGGCAGCAGCGCGCTTTGTTGCGCGTCAGTTCCAGCCAGTTCCAGCACCTTGGCTGACAACACGCAACTAGCCCAATGCGGTGACGGTGCCAGTGAACGACCAAATTCCTCATAGACAATCGCCATTTCCAGCGCGCCCCAGGCCATGCCGCCGTGTGCTTCCGGAATGCCCAGGCTGGTAATGCCCAACTCGCTCAATTGACCCCAGAATGGCGCGGAGTAGCCGGCTGCATCCTGCTCCATCGCCCGCACGACAGCGGACGGGGACAATTCTTCACAAATACCTCGCGCGGTGTCGCGCAACATCACCTGTTCTTCGTTGAAATCGAGATCCACGGCAGAGACCCTCTTACTGCTGATGAATGTTGGACAAGGCTGCCATTCTACCATCGGGGCATGGCGCGAGGTATTGCGCACTTCCCCAATTCGCAGCTGATACAATGGCGGCAAGAAACTAACGGGATGATTCCATTGCCTCCGGCTCAGATTTTTATTGCCATTGCGGCCACCAGCGGTTTTTTCGCCGTTGCCCTGGGTGCGTTTGGCGCGCACGGCCTGAAAAACCACTTGCCCGTGGACATGATGGCCATCTGGCAAACCGCTGTGCAATACCAGTTCTGGCACACATTGGCGTTGCTCGGTATTGGCATCCTGCTCAATCAAGGCATGCAATCGAAATGGCTCACCTTCAGTGGCTGGCTGTTTGCCGCAGGCATCGCGATCTTCAGCGGTAGTCTGTATATCCTGTCCTTGAGCGGTATCCGCTGGCTAGGCGCTATCACACCCGTTGGTGGCATGTTATGGCTAGCAGCGTGGGGCTGCCTCTGCTATGCCGCTTCGAAAGGCTGACGCCACCATGCAAATTACTTTGAACGGCCAGCCAACAGCAGCCGACCCGGGCATCACTGTTGCCGCGCTGATTACACAGCTCGGGTTGGCTGGAAAACGGATAGCCGTAGAAGTGAACGAAAACATCGTGCCACGCAGCGCACATGAATCAACGTCTTTGCAGGCTGGTGATCGTGTCGAAATCGTTCACGCCATTGGTGGGGGTTAATGTAATGAGTGTTCCTGACAACAAACCATTGGTGATCGCAGGTAAAACCTATGCATCCCGTCTGATTGTCGGCAGTGGCAAGTACAGGGATCTGGCTGAAACGCAGGCTGCCACCGAAGCGTCCGGCGCAGAAATGATTACCGTAGCAGTACGGCGTACCAATATCGGCCAGCACCCGGGTGAACCCAGCCTGCTGGATGTCGTGCCACCCTCAACGTACACCATCCTGCCCAATACTGCCGGCTGCTACACCGCGGCTGAAGCGGTGCGCACTTGCAAGCTGGCACGCGAACTGCTGGATGGCCACAAACTGGTGAAACTGGAAGTGCTGGGCGACCAGAAAACCCTGTTTCCCAACGTGACTGAAACATTGCTCGCCGCGGAACAACTGGTGGCTGACGGCTTTGATGTCATGGTCTATACCAGTGACGACCCACTGGTGGCCAAGCGCCTGGAAGAGATCGGCTGCGTCGCAGTGATGCCATTGGGCGCCCCGATCGGTTCAGGGCTGGGCATTCGCAACCCTTACAACCTGATGATGATCCTGGAAAATGCCACCGTGCCCATTATTGTTGACGCAGGTGTCGGCACCGCATCTGACGCTGCGATTGCCATGGAGCTAGGCTGTGACGGCGTGTTGATGAACAGCGCCATTGCACATGCAACCCATCCCGTACTTATGGCATCTGCCATGAAAAAAGCCGTGCAAGCCGGACGTGAAGCTTTTCT
>ERZ724527.727-NODE-727-length-15940-cov-4.426377_pt1 | contig 15940 bp, 12 predicted proteins | sample MGYA00376060_ERZ724527 | MGnify/ENA primary metagenome ERZ724527 (study PRJEB28724, sample SAMN07190886) | activated sludge metagenome | isolation source: activated sludge of sewage treatment plant in Hong Hong | place: USA: Christiansburg, Virginia | collected...
GACGCCAAGTCCCGGCACCAGCATCAGGCTGGCGACGAAGGCGAGCAAGGCGACGCCGAGGATCTGCGTCGGGTGCGTCATTGCATAAGGCAGGAACTTCGCATAACGATCTTCGACGGCGTCGTGGGCACGGTTGGTCAACGCCGCGAACGGTGCCAGAACGCGCGACAGGATCATCCCGATCAGGCCGACGATGCGACTGAGCACGCGCGTGACCCAGAACACCACGAAGCGCAAGGCGAGGCCGATTCCGCGCAGGGTCGCGACGAACACGCGCGCGATCGGATTGCGCGGCAGCGGGCGCTGCGGCTCCGGCGCATCATCGCCTGCGACATGGCGACCGATGTCGGCGCGCAAGGACGACAGCATCGGGATCAAGGTCAATGAAACGACGAGCGAGACCAGCAGCGAAATCGTCACCGTGAGCGCCTGATCACGGAAAAGCTGGCCGGACACGCCCTCGACAAAGACCAGCGGGAAGAACACCGCGACCGACGTCAGCACCGAAGCGGTCACCGCCATGCCGACTTCCTGCGTGCCCTTGATGGCCGCTTCGAGGATACCGACGCCCTTGTCGCGCAGCCTCGATATGTTCTCCAGCACTACGATCGCGGCGTCGACGACCATGCCGGTCGCGAGCGCCAGGCCGCCCAGCGACATCACGTTCAGGCTGATGCCGAACTGGCCCATGAAGAAGAAGGTCGCGATGATCGACACCGGCAGCGACACGCCGATCACGAAGGTCGACCAGGCGTCGCGCAGGAACAGGAAGATCACCAGGATCGACAGCAGACCGCCCTGGATCGCGGCCGATTTCACTTCATCCAGCGAACCGCGGATGAAGCGACTTTGGTCGTCGATGTTTTCGAGCTTGGCGTTCGCCGGAAGCTGCTTGGCCTCCTGCAACTGCGAGACGGCCTTCTGGACGCGCTCGGCGACCGCCACGGTATTTGCATCGCCTTCCTTGTAGATCGCGATTTCCACCGCTTCTCGACCATTCACGCGAATCACCGATTCGCGTTCACGGAATCCCTGCTGGACCGTGGCGACGTCACGCAGACGCAGGGTCACTTCGCCATCCGGACTGAGCAGCATCGCGCCGATCTCGTCGACCGTAGCGAACTGGTTGATGGTGCGCACGAGGTAACGCTGCGAACCTTCGTCGAGGCGCCCGCCGGAGACGTTCACGTTTTCGGCGCGCAGGCGGTCGATGACCTGACCGACGCTGAGATTGAGTTGCTTCAGCTTCTGCTGGTCGATCTGGACCTGGATCTCGTCCTCGAGACCGCCGCCGATCTTGACTGCGGCGACACCGGTCACCGGCTCCAGCCGCTTCTTCAGTTGTTCATCGGCAAATCGGCGCAACTGCTTGAGTTCGGCCTCATTGAAAGTGTCGCTCGCGCCGACACCCATCAGCGCGTAGCGCAGAATCGGCTCGGTCGACGGATCGAAGCGCAGCAGTTGCGGTCGCGTCGCCTCCAGCGGCAGCATCAGCACTTCGAGCTTCTCGCGCACCTCAAGACCGGCGAGATCCATGTCGGTGCCCCAGGCGAATTCGAGGACCACGTCGGACTGGCCGGCACGCGACACCGATTTCACTCGGCGCACGTTCTTGACGACGCCGAGCGCTTCCTCGACCGGCTCGCTGATCAGGTTCTCGATCTCGACCGGCGCGGCACCGCTGTATTCGGTGCGCACGGTCAGCGTCGGATAGGACAGGTCCGGCAGCAGGTTCACCTTCAGATCGAACAGCGCGATCATCCCGAACAGGCAGACCGTGATCGTGGCCATGAAGATGGTGACGCGACGACGCGTGGAGACTTCGATCAGGCTCATGGCGTGTTCGCCTCGACGACCTGCACCTTGCCGCCATCGCGCAACGCGGCCTTGCCGACCGTGACGACGCGGTCTCCGTCGTTCAGACCGGACACGATTTCGGCATCGGTGCCGCTGGTATAGCCGAGTTTCACTTCACGTCGCTTGGCGATGAAGGTCGGCACCGGCTTGCTGTCCTTCTCCGGCTTGACCGCCGCCTTGTCCTTGCCACCGAACCAGCCCGAGAAGAAGCCCGGTGCCGGCGTGGCCTTCTTGGCGTCCGCCTTTTCGGCCGGTGCCGGTTCAAGCACGAACACCGCGGCCTCGGCATCGCCTTCGATCAAGGCTTCGCGCGGGATCACCAGCGCATCGGCGCGCCGGTCATAAACGATGTCGACGCGGCCGAACATGCCGGACTTCAAGCGCTGCGTCTCGTCGCGGTATTCGGTGGTGACACGGAACGTACCGGTCTCGGCATCGACCACCGGACTGACGCGCGCCACCGATCCCTCGAACTGCACACCCGGCAAGGCATCGACATGCATTGACACCGTCTGCCCCGCGCGCATGGTCGTCAGTTCCCGCTCGGGCACGTTCAGCACCGCCAGCAGCGGATCGAAGTCGTCGATGCGGAACAGCCCCTGGTTGATCTGGATGAGATTGCCTTCCTTCACCATCCGCAGCGAAATCACGCCGCCGATCGGGGCAACGATGCGGGTGTAGTCAAGTTCAAGTTTGGCGATGTCGTAGGCCGCCTTCTGCGTTTCCAGGTCGAACCGCGCCTTCTCCTGCGCTTCGGCACTGACCAGCTTGCGCGTGAACAGGTCGATGGAGCGACGGAAGTCGTTCTCCAGGCGTTTCAGGTTGGCTTCGGCGCGGGCCAGTTCGAGTCGCGGCTTTTCAGGGTCGAGCTGCGCCAGCAAGTCACCGGTGCGGACGATATCGCCCTCCTCGACCATCAATTTGAGCAACACGCCGCTGGCCTTGGCGACCACCATGGCCTGATTCTCGGGCTCCAGCGCCGCAGTGCCCGAGTAGCTGGCCACGATGGCCTTGCGCGCTGCGGTCGCCGCTTCGACCGGCACCGGGACATCGCTATCTTCGGATTTGCCCTCGCCACCCGCACCCTGCGGACGACTGCACGCCGCCAGCATCATGATTGCGACCAAGATTCCAGCGGAGAAAGTCGTTCCAAGCAATTGTTTCTTATACATAGTTGTATCGCCGATGCTGAAGCAGGCAGGGAGTATTGGTGTTGTATGTTAATAGAACACCTGGCGCAGACGCATAGGCCGGAAGTCGCGGCGGGCGCGGATCGGGCTGCAATCGGCGGCGATGTCAGCGCAGGCGGCCGCAGGCGCACAGTCACAGCTGTCAGATCGACCGGTAACCGTGCCATCAGGCATGGGCGCCGCTATCCACTGCGGGTCGCCATGGATATACTCCACGGCTGTTTTTTCGCCCCGGTTGCATCGCCAACCGCATGAAAGAAGGACCGATCCGACGATGTCCCGCCTGCTGATCACTGCGCTGGCCCTGGCCGCCAGCACCCTCGCCTTCGACGCCGCGGCCGCCGGCAATGCCGACGCCGGCAAGAAGCGTGCCTACACGTGTACCGGCTGCCATGGCATTCCGGGTTACAAGAACACCTATCCGATGTACAGCGTGCCGCGCATCGCCGGCCAGAGCGAGACCTACCTGGTCAACGCGCTGAACGCCTACAAGAAGGGCGAGCGCAAGCACCCGACCATGGCAGCTCAGGCGCAAAGCTTTTCCGATCAGGACATCGCCGATCTCGCGGCTTACCTTTCCACGGCGAAGTGAGGACGACACCGATGCGCCAGTTCTTTCTGATCTCTGCCGTTGCCCTGTTCGCGGTCGCGCCGACCGCATTCGCGGGTGATGCTGCTGCCGGCAAGGCCAAGTCGACCGTATGCGCCGCCTGTCACGGCCCCGATGGCAACAAGCCGATCGACGCCAACACGCCAAAGCTCGCTGGCCAGCACGAGGACTATCTCGTCAAGGTGCTGAAGGATTACCGCTCGGGTGCCCGTGCAAACGCCATCATGGGTGCGCAAGCCGCCAACCTGAAGGACCAGGATATCGACGACCTGGCGGCCTACTTCGCATCTCAGAAGGGCGATATCAAGGAAATCCCGCACCACTGATGTGGCGCGACGCCGGCTTTCCGACAAGCCCCGCCGCGTGCGGGGCTTCGTTTTTCAGCGCCGGATGTAAGGCTTGTCGCCACAGCTGTGGTCGGTGGCATCACGGACTGCGGTGATGCCGGGTACGCGCGCGATCAGCGTCTTCTCGATGCCTTCGCGCACCGTGGTTTCGACCATGCCGCAGCCGTGGCAACCCCCACCGAAACGCAGCACGACGACACCGTCGGCGGCGATCTCTTCCAGCGCGACGCGCCCGCCATGCGCCGCGAGCTGCGGCGCGATGTCGTGGTCGAGGACATAACGCACGCGTTCCACGATGCTGGCGTCGGCGCCCGGCTCATGGCCCTTGATGTGGGGGGCGCGGATCGTCAACTGTCCGCCGGTGGCACTCTGCGCGTAGTCGATCTCGGCGCCGTCGAGCCACTGGGTGCTTGCTGCATCGACATAGAGGTTGAATCCCTTGCACTCGAGCATCCACTCGCGGCCATCGAGATCGGCGGGTTCGCAGAATTCGAGCCGGCAATCGGCCTTGGCGGTGCCCGGATGCACGGCTGCCAGGCGAATGCCCATCCCGCCGACGCCCTGGTTGTCGAGAATGCGGCGGAAATGGCTCTGGGCGGTATCGGAAATGGAAATCATGAGGTGACCTTGGAATGCGAATACTTGACGATTCGGGTGATGGCGATATGGTGCCGCGCGACACCACGACAAGACAGGGAAATTTTCCGATGAGCCCGACCCTCGCCTCGCTCGCCGCCCATCACTGCAAGCCGCGCAAGGGGGCCGAACACGCGCTCAGTCGTACCGAAGCCGAGCAGCAACTGTCGTTGTTGCCCGGATGGGCGTTGTCCGAAGACGCCAATCTGATCAGCAAGGATTTTCGCTTCCGCGACTTTCACCGCACCATGACCTTCGTCAATGCGGTGGCCTGGATCGCCCACGTCGAAGACCATCACCCGGACATGGAACTCGGCTACGGCCATTGCCTGATCCGATTCAATACCCACGACGTCGGCGGCCTCTCCGAGAACGACTTCATCTGCGCCGCCAAAATCGAAATGCTGCACGTCGATCGGGCACCCTGAAGCCGGTCGTCGCCGGATTATGCATACGCCTGATCGCGCCATGCCGCAACTCAGCCAGGAACTGATGCTCGACAGCGCGGCGTCCGCCCAGCAGATTCTCTCGTCCCGATTCGGTGGCCCGGTGCTGCTCGGGAATGGGACCAGCTTCAAGGCCAGTGGCCGCTCGATCCTTTTCCGGTTTGATGTCGTCGACGGGCCCAGTGCCCTGCCTCGAAGCATCATCGTCAAGCGGGCAATTGGCCGCGACAACGAGCGGTTCGATCCCAGTTCATCGCAGGGCAGTGCGGTCGCGCTCTTCAACGATTGGGCGGGACTGGAATTTCTCGGCCGCTTGACCGGCGATCCGCTGCTCGTTCCGCGATGTTACGGCGGTGATCGCAACTTGGGTCTGTTCGTCATGGAAGACCTGGGCCAGATCCCCCGACTCGATCAGATCCTGCTTGGCAATGACGCCACCGCAGCAGACACCGCATTGATCGACATGGCGTCCGTCCTGGCCAGAATGCACGGACTGTCGGCGAGCCGGCGGAGCGACTTCGTCGATCTTCGAGATGCCCTCGGGCCACGGCCCGACCCGCTGCGCCCCGAACAAGTCTGCGCCGGCTTCAAGGCGATCTTGCAACGGCTCGCGAACCATTTCGGCGTCGACCTGGGTGCGGCGGTGCTGTCGGATGTGGACAGGTTGACGGCGCTGTTCCGGGAAGACCATCCGTTCTGGACCTACACGCACCGAGACCCCTGCCCGGACAACTGGATGCTGGCCGATCAAGGCATCCGTCTGCTCGATTTCGAGTACGGAGCGCTTGGCAATTCGATGCTCGACGGCGTCTTTGGAAGGATTCATTTCCCGACGTGCTGGTGCACCAATCGCATTCCGGAACCCGTCATTGGACGGATGGAACAGACGTACCGGAACGAGTTGGTCAAACACCTGCCGGCCGCGCAGGACGAGGCGCTCTATGCGCGTACATTCGTCGAGGCGTGCGCTCTGCACACCCTGGAGACGCTTCGGCAATACCTGACGAGCAAGGTTCGATTGTGGGGCATCGCGACGATGCAGCAACGCGCCGTACTGCGAACGACCTTGCTGGCCGAGATGACCGAACAACATGGTCATCTGGGATCACTTGGACACTGGTGCAGGATGCTGGGCGCTCGGATCAGCCAGGCCAATGAAGGACAACGAAGCGCCCACATCCCCTACTACCCGGCCTTCCGGGAGCAGGCCACTTCGTTGCGATCGTGAGCCGCTGCGCCTACGCGCGCGGCCATTTCGCCAGGACCGCTTCCAGTTCCGGCGCCAGCGGCGCTTCGAACCGGTAATCGCGGCGCGGTTCGCCCGCGCTGAAACCGAACTCGGCGGCATGCAGGAACAGGCGCTTCAGGCCGTGCTGCTTCGCGGCACGATTTGCTTCGGTATCGCCGTACTTGTCGTCGCCGAGCAGCGGATGGCCGAGGTGCTGGGCGTGGACGCGGATCTGGTGGGTGCGTCCGGTCTCGATCAAGACTTCGACGTAGGTGGCGTCGCGCAGTCGTTCGAGCACCCGGAACGTGCTGCGGGAAGGCTTGCCGTCGTCGTCGACGGTGACCATGCGCTCGCCGCCCTGAAGCACATTCTTCGCCAGTGCGACATCGACGTGCATCTTGTCTTTCGGCAACTGCCCGGACAGCAAGGCCAGATAGCGCTTGCGGGTGCGGTTCTCGCGGATCTCGGTCTGCAACTGGGTCAGGGCCGGTCGCCGCTTGGCGAACACCAGCACACCACTGGTGTCGCGGTCGAGGCGATGCACCAGTTCGAAATCCTCATCGGGCCGGGCCTGACGCAGCAGTTCGATGGCGCCGAAACTGACGCCGCTGCCGCCATGCGCGGCAATCCCGCTGGGCTTGTTGAAGACCAGATAATGGCGATCCTCGAACACCACCCAGGTCGGCACTTCGCGCAACAGTCGCTCCGGTGCCTGTCCAGGATCTCGTGGCTCGGGCACGCGCACCGGCGGCACCCGCACCAGGTCGCCGGTCGCGATACGGGTATCGGGCTTGCAGCGCTTGCCATTGATCCGAACCTGACCGGTCCGGAGCAGCCGATAGACATGCGTCTTCGGCACACCCTTGAGCGCGTTGAACAGGAAATTGTCGAGGCGCTGGCCGTCGCGATCCTCGGAGATCGTGAGGATCTGGACCGACGGCATCGGGGCGACTTCGGCCTCGGGCGGCCTCGGGTTTGCGGGTTTGCTCATCGGCGGCTAGAATCGCTCTGCGATCAGCGTCGAAAACGGGCTTCGATCAATTACTTATCGAAGCCGTTTGTCGCGCCTGCCGCAACGGACGGGACGGGAATGATGCAGTGACGAGAACGTCCTGCACCCGTGCATCGTATCCGAGCAGCAGGCTCTTGCGGATAGTGCGGAAGCACAACCGCCTCGGTGTGACGTCACCGACCGGCCAGGATTCGACCGGAGACTACCGAATCCAACACCCCAGTAACGTTTGCGCCCGACCGGGCGTACCGCCGCCGGATCCAAGAAGTCGAACGCTGCGTGGCGAGGCGAAAGCCCCGCGCGCGACGACCCGAAGATCCAGTGCCGAAGCGGGCGCCGCGCCAGGAGCGCAAGGAAGCATTCACAATGAAGCGCATGTTGATCAACGCAACTCAGCGGGAAGAGTTGCGCGTGGCTATCGTCGATGGCCAGAACCTGTTTGACCTCGATGTCGAAATCCCGTCGCGCGAGCAGAAGAAATCGAACATCTACAAGGGACGCATCACCCGCGTCGAACCCAGCCTGGAAGCCTGTTTCATCGAATACGGCGGCGAACGCCACGGATTCCTGCCGCTCAAGGAGATCGGACGCGAATACTTCACGCCCGGACTGGACCCGAACAAGGCCGGCATCCGCGAGTTGTTGAAGGAAGGTCGCGAGATCATCGTCCAGGTCGACAAGGAAGAACGCGGCAACAAGGGCGCCGCCCTGACCACGTTCATCAGCCTGGCCGGCCGTTACCTCGTGCTGATGCCGAACAATCCGCGTGCCGGCGGCGTGTCGCGCCGCATCGAGGGCGAGGATCGTTCGAACCTCAAGGAAACGATGGATGAGCTCAAGCTCCCCGACGAGATGGGCTTGATCATCCGCACCGCCGGCCTCGGCCGCGATGCCGAAGAGCTGCAATGGGATCTGGACTACCTGCTCCAGGTCTGGAAGGCGATCACCGAGGCGACCCAGGGTCGCCCTGCCCCGTTCCTGGTCTACCAGGAGTCGAAACTGATGATCCGGGCGCTGCGCGATTACCTGCGCAACGACATCGGCGAAATCCTCGTCGACCAGGAAGAACTGTACGAGGATGCGCGCCAGTTCATGCAGCAGGTGATGCCGCAAAACCTGCGCAAGCTCAAGCTCTACAAAGACAACGTGCCCCTGTTTTCGCGCTTCCAGATCGAGATGCAGATCGAGAACGCGTTCGAGCGCACGGTGCGCCTGCCCTCGGGCGGCGCGATCGTCATCGACCAGACCGAAGCCCTGACCTCGATCGACATCAACTCGGCCAAGGCCACCAAGGGCGGCGACATCGAGGAAACGGCGTTCAACACCAACCTCGAAGCAGCCGTGGAAGTCGCGCGTCAGTTGCGCATCCGCGACATGGGCGGTTTGATCGTCATCGACTTCATCGACATGGAGTCGGCCAAGCACCAGCGCGAAGTCGAGGAGAAATTGCGCGACGCGCTCAAGGTCGACCGGGCTCGCGTGCAGATCGGACGCATTTCCCGTTTCGGCCTGCTCGAAATGTCCCGCCAGCGCCTGCGTCCGTCGCTCGGCGAAGCGACACAGAATGTCTGCCCGCGCTGCGAAGGTCATGGCCGCATCCGCGGCATCGAATCGCTGTCCCTTTCGATCCTGCGTATCGTCGAAGAAGAGGCGATGAAGGAAAATACCGGCCAGGTGCTGGTGCAGGTGCCGGCGGACATCGCGAACTTCCTGCTGAACGAGAAACGCCGCGCCATCATCGAGATCGAAACGCGCCAGGAAGCCAGCATCATCATCGTCGCCGACGAGAAGCTGGACACGCCGCATTACGAGGTACGTCGCCTGCGCGCGAGCGAAATCGCGATGGAAACCGCACCGAGCTACGAGCGCGTCACGGCCATCACGCCGACGCCGCTGCCGACCTCGACGCAGCCGGTCGAGCCGGTCGAACTGCCGGCCGTCACCCGCATCACGCCGACTGCACCGGTGCCGATGCGCGACGAACCCGCCGAGCTCGCGGCCGCAGCGCCGATCGCGAAAGCTGTCGCCGTGACGACCAATGCGCCCAAGCAAGCCGGTTTCTTCCGTCGACTCTGGGACAGCATGTTCGGTGCCGGTGAAGCGGTCGTGTCAACCACTGCCCCGGCACCGCAGCAGAAGCCGACCCAAGGCCGCGATGGTCGTCCGCAGCAGGGCAAACATCAGCAGCGCCGTGACGAGCGCAAGAGCGGCGGCAAGCCCCAGGATGGCCAGCAGCGCAATGAACGCCAGGACCGTGGCGGACAGCAGCAAGGCCAGAAGGATCGCGGCCAGCAGCAAGCGCAGCAACAGCGGCAGGACAAGCAGGAGCGTGGTCCGCGCAACGAACAGCAGGCAAAGCAGGCGCAGCCACCGAAGGCGCCGCGCCCGGAATCATCGCAACAGAATCGCGCCGAGCGTCCGGAACGTCCGGAGCGCGGCGAACGTCCGCAACAGCAGCCCAAAGCCGCCGACGCGACGATGAAGCCCTTGGCCGCAGCAGCACAGCCAGTCGACGAAGCCACTGCAGCGGCTGCGCCGATTATCGCGGCGCTGGTCGCCAGCGATGCCGCCACGAACCTGGGCAACGAGGCATCGGCCACCGGCGCGAATGGCGACGGCAAGCGTCGTCGTGGCCGTCGCGGTGGACGCCGCCGCCGTCGCGGCGATCGTGAAGCGGGTGGTGCCGAATTGAACGGTGTCGGCAACGACGCCATGGACCTGGATGACGAGGACGAACTCGACAACGAGTCGGGCGAAACCGAGGCGCAGGCCGCGGTCGCCGAGATCGCGCCGGCTGCACCGGTCCAGGCCGTGATCGAGACGCCCGTCGAGAACACGAAGGAATCCGCAGCCACCACGCAGTTGCTCCCGATGCTGGGCATCGCAGCGTCGACCACTGTGGTGATGCCTAAGATCGACATCGACGAACCAGTCGCCAAGCCGGCACCGGAAGCCGCTCCGGCCCAGGAGTCGCTGGAACTGCCGGTGGCCGCCGTCGAACCGGAGGCCGAAGCGAAGCCGGAAGCCGTTCCTGCACCACGTGCATCGCGCGACATGCCCCGCTATGCCGATATTCCGCAGGCTCGCCCGATGGCGGCCGCGATCGCCTATGCCCTGCACGCACCGTCGTTCGTCCCGACGGAATCGACGCCAGCTGCAGGTGAAGCGGCGAGCACCGAAGCGGATGCGGTCGCGGATTCGAACGAGCCGCGATCGGCACCGGATACAGCGGACCAGCCACCGGCAGCGCCCTGATCAGGCGCTGATCCGCACGAGAAAGAAAAAGCCGCGCCTAGCGCGGCTTTTTCTTGCCTGCGTCGACCAGTCCATGTTGGATGGCCATGTGCGCGAGTGCCACATCGCTGTCGACATCGAGCTTCTTGAAGACGTTGTACTTGTGCGATGCGATCGTCTTGGCCGTCACATGCAGACGCTTGCCGATGGTCGGCATGTCCTCGCCCTGCGCCAGCGCGACGACGATCTCGATCTCGCGCTTCGTCAACTGTTCGAAGGGGGACGACTTCGCGCCATTCATCGCATCGAGCGCCATCGCCTGGGCAATGTGCTGGCTGATGAAACGGCGCCCCGACGCCACCGTGCGAATGGCCTGCACCAGTTCCTCGACCGGACAATCCTTGGTGACATATCCCGCCGCGCCGGCTTCGATGAATTTGCGCGGAAACGGAGATTCATTGTGCCCGGTCAACGCAATCACCTTGCAGTCGGGATCGTGCTGGTGAATGCGACTCGCAGCCTCCAATCCGCTGATACCCGGCAGATGCAAGTCCATCAGCACCACATGCGGCTTCAGTTCGCGCGCCAGCTTCACGCCGTCCTCGCCAGTACCAGCCTCCCCCACGACCTGGATATCGGCCACGCTTGCGAGTGATGCCCGATAACCGGTACGCACCATCGCATGGTCGTCCACAAAGATCACGCGAATCATTACGGCTGCCTCCTGCGTCCCATCGTCACTCGATTAGACGCCCGCAACCCTCGCTCCTGCAAGAAAAAACCCGGCTTGCGCCGGGTTTCTTCGTGCAAATGTCGCGATCAATGCAATCGCATGCTCGGATCCCCGAGCAGATTCACGCCAAGCTGGATATCGATCGGCCGGTCACCCTGCGCGCGCATCGCCTGCTTGGCATCGAGCACCGCATCACCGATACGCGCCGAACCCCCATGCAAGCGCGGGAAGAAGTGCTGTGCAAACACTTCCTCGGCCACATCGTCCGCAAGTCCTGTCGGGCCGACGGCCGCAGCTGCTGCAGTCGGTGAAGCCAGCATGGCGCGCGACACGTTGTCATAGCTCGGGTCGACATAGTAGGCGTTCCAGCAACCCAGTTGGCTCGCGATGAACGGACGCGGCGCGTTGATGCTCGCGACTTGGCCGGTGGTGAGGATGTTCTCGAATGACCACTGGGTCGGCGACGAATGACCAACATAGTTGATCACGTCGATGCCCTCCGCGAGGTCCGCCAGCATGGCATTGCGCAGATTGACGACGGTCGACGTGTCGAGATTCAGTGATTCGACCGAAATGTCGGCCGGAATGAGCGCAGCCATCACGGCGGATTTCTGGGCGAAGGCGCCGCGGTCGGCCACCATCGTCACGCGATTGAATCCTGGCATGCGGTCATGGGCGAGGATCTTGTCGACCATCGCATTGGCTTCGGCCGAGGTGCGCGCCGGCAAACGGCCGATTGCAAGGTCCGGAACCAGGTCGCGGTCGAAATCGACGACATCGGCATCGCTGGGCACGAAACGCGAGATCTTGTCGTAGGCCACGTAGGACGAGGGAATGTGGCTGATCGTCGCGTAGCCCAGATTGTTGTGATAGTCGTAGGTGTCGCCGCCGAACAGGACGACGTACTGGGTGAGGCGGCGCTGCTTGGCTTCGGCCAGGTAGCTGCGAATGGCCGCTGGATCGGGGGACCCATTGCCGAACTGACGGTAGACATCGGCGACATCGACGACATCAACCGTCAGACCTTCGCCTCGACGCGCATCGGCAAGGCGCTCGGCCACACTGCGGAACTGCGCGTGACTCACGATCAACAGGTCGGCATCGCCAGCGAACAGGTTCGCGTCGGCCGGCGCAGCGCGCAGCGCTCGCCTCGATTGCGCGGCCGTCGCATTGCCGATCACGTAACGCTTCAGGCCCGGCAAGCCGGCGAAGCGCACCGTGCAAGGCGCCGCTGCGGCCGTCGTGCACACTACCGAGGTGCGAAGCCGCGTCAACTTGTTGCCATCGAAGGCATAGGCGCTGACATCGGCACTGCCCGCATCGCCCACCGACACGATGTCGGCATCGAGTTCGAAGTCGAGCTTGCCCTGGTCCATGACCAGCTGTCGCGGATAGGTCACGTCGAGACGGTCATAGTTCACCAAGTCAAAGATCTGGCCATTGTCGAACGGCAGGTCGATCTTCAGCGACAGGGCACCGGCCGCCAGTGAAGCAGCCGGCAGGGACGCCTGGACCACCGCCGCATCGGTGCCGTCGAAGCGTTCATCCGCGACCTGCACGCCGTTGATGCTGATGACGGCATGATGATCGGGACTGGCCGGGAAGTCGGCGCCGCCCCACAAGGTAGTCTTGACCTGGACATCGCCACCCTGCGCGTACAGTCGATCAAGACTGATCTGCTTGGCATAACTGGCCGGGCGCCCGTAAGCGAGGATCCGCGCGTCGTAGAACGGGTCGGCCGTCGGCGCCGAGAAGCTGTAAGTACGGTTGGTCTCGAAACTGCGGGTCGCGATGTGGAACGCCGGCGCGCGGCCGCTGTTCGGCACGTTGGCATTGCGAATCGTGACGCGGGACGAACGCGCCTTGTCCGCGCGCAACTGGTAGACGGCGCTACGCGTATAGAGGGTGGGCACAAAGTCGGCGACGAATTCGATGTAGTCGCTGTCGGCCAGGGTGCCGCCGGAGCGCGAGGTGTACAGCGGAACCGCGTCGTGGCCACGGATCAATGCATAGTCACCGGTATCGATGCTGTCGATCGACACGCCGAGCGCACGCAATTCGGCCGCACGGACGCGCACGACGCCAGGTTCGCTGACCTCGATTTCAGCCAGCGGACGGGACACGCCGGGCGTGGCCGCCTTGGACATTGTCGCCAGTGCCACCGAGCGGGACTTGTTCAATGCCGCCTCGCTGGAACGCCACTCTGCCGCTGCGGACTTCCAGTCGATGCTGCGGTATGCGGCCGGATGGGCGTCGCCGTAGTTGCGGCCGACCCGATAAGGGCCATGAACGCGCTTGCCGCCCTGGGAATCCAGTTCGACCAGCCGATATTCGCCGCCAAAGTTGCCCTTCAGCGTCACACTGTAGTCGCGACGCTGCAGCGGGGTCGGCCCTTCCGAGCCAGGCACAAAACGCGCCGTCTTCCACTCGCCGCCTTGCTTCGTCTCGATGAAGAATCCGGAGTGCGCGGCCTCGATGGCCGTCGCAAAGTTCACCACCGTCGCCCCACCCGCGCGTTTCGACGCGACATGGGTCAGAGAAACAGGGGTCGTGTCGCCAAAACCGCAGGTGCCGAGGAACAAAGGCGGGATGCAGGTAGCGGAGAAGTCTTTTTGAAGTGGATCAGTTGAAGAATTACTGGTTGAGAAAATCAGGCGTACGTTGGTCGCCGTTGAAATCATCTGTGCGCCGCTCAAGTTGTCGAACACCGACACTGGCATCTGCACATCCATAAAGAACTCACTGGTTCCATCACCCGCCGCGACAACGCGTGTGTGCGAGTACCGGCAAGTACCTGCGCCGGTCGTCGCGTTGCATGCGGTGAAGCGGGCTACTCTCCAAGAGTCCAACAAGGCTGGCGTGCCTGCGTCCTCCAAACTCTGATTGGCACGATCCTGGTAGTAGAGATTGACAATGCCACCGCTACCGTTGCCCTCAATATCCACCCAGAATTCTTTGAAACCGTCTCCGTCGATATCCAGCAATGTGTTCCAGTGGCCATTCGCAATCTTGTCGCCGCCCGCGGCAGGGGTTGCACTCAACCGCATGCGAAAAAACAGGTAATCGTCCGCCTCGCTTATCGTTCCGCGCTTGTTGTAGTCAAAAAAAGCAGTTGCCTTGGTTCCGCACAAGGTGTGGGCACCACCCACTACCGGATTGCAAGTGCCCGTCGTTTGCGGATATCCGGAAGACAGATCGCTGTCGGCATTGAAGCTGGCGCCACCGTTCGTAAGGTCAGAACCGGCCGCGTTTTCCGAGTCACGGACGTCCAATCCTCCAATCTTGTAAGACTGAGGCACGAATTCCGTCCACAAAATTGGTGCTTGGGTTGTGCCGTCATAGGTCGCCGCATGCCCGTCCTCAGGCAGCATCGACATCACGCCCGCTGTCAGTGTGACCTGCCGGCTTTCTTCGGACGAAGAATTAATTGAGGACAGCACCCGCGGTTGGGTTTGATTTCTCGTCCTGCTGTTCTTCGTCTTTGGCCTTCCTGGCCTTCTTCGCTTCCTGTTTCTTGAACGCCTTCGGGGTCAGGTAGCCGATGGTCGAATGCGGCCTGTCCTCGTTGTAGTGGACTCGCCAGTCTTCGATGAGCACCTTGGCTTCCGTGCGATTGCGGAACCACTCCATGCCGAGACACTCGTCCCGGAACTTGCCGTTGAAGCTTTCATTGGTGCCGTTTTGCCACGGCTTGCCGGGGTCGTTCAACACCGTGTCGATGTTCGCGTCCTTGAGCCAGCGTAGCACTGCGTGACTGACGAATTCGGGGCCGTTGTCCGAGCGCAAATGCTTCGGTGCGCCGTGTTCGCTGACCAGGCGAGCCAGCACTTCGATGACGCGTCCCGCACGAATGCTGCCCTGGACATCGATCGCAAGGCACTCATGCGTCCATTCGTCGACGACGGTCAGGCACTTCAGTTGCTGATGGTTTGCGCAAGCATCGAACACGAAGTCATACGCCCAGACCTGATTCGGTCCCGTCGCTGGCTGCGGTCGCGGCTGGCTCGTCGCGACGCGCTTCCTGGGCCGCTTGCGCGGCACCTGAAGGCCGTTCTGGCGCCAGATACGGTGCGTGCGGTCGAAGCTCATCGGCAGGCCTTCCCGTTCGAGGTAGATGTTGATGCGTCGATAGCCAAAGCGCGGAAACCGCGCCGAATACCGACGCATCGCGTCGACGATCGGCGCGTCCTTGGCCTGCATGCGCGACGCATAGCGCAGCGCCGATCGGGCGACACTCAGCAGCGTGCACGACTTCGTCAGCGACAGGCCGCGCTTGTGCGCGTACAGCACCTGTTCGCGGCGTGCCGGCACGCTCACCATTTTTTTGCGTTGATCTCCTTCATGATCTCGATCGACAGATCACGCTCGGCCAGCAGCTTCTTCAGACGCGCATTCTCGGTCTGCAGGGCGCGAAGCTGCTTCACATCGGCAGCCTCGAGCTGGCCATATCGCTTGCGCCAGACGTACAAGGTCTGCTCGCTGACGCCGTGCTTCTTCGCGACCTCCGCCACCGGATGCTTGTCGGCTTCGCGGAGAATCTTGACCATCTGGTCTTCGGTGAATCGGGACTTGCGCATACGCTCCTCGCTTGGCGGCGGGAGCCATCCTCTCAACTTTCAACCGGTCCGAAAATCACCGGGCAGGTCA
>ERZ724527.729-NODE-729-length-15923-cov-5.328397_pt1 | contig 15923 bp, 10 predicted proteins | sample MGYA00376060_ERZ724527 | MGnify/ENA primary metagenome ERZ724527 (study PRJEB28724, sample SAMN07190886) | activated sludge metagenome | isolation source: activated sludge of sewage treatment plant in Hong Hong | place: USA: Christiansburg, Virginia | collected...
GGGTCCGCTGGTGATGCGGATGCCCACGCTCATCTCTTGCGCGATGATGTTGGCTAGCGTGGTCTTGCCGAGGCCGGGGGGACCGTGCAGCAACACGTGGTCCAGCGCTTCGCCCCGTTGCTTGGCGGCTTGCACGAACACCTTCAGGTTATCCGTTACGGCCTTCTGTCCGGCGAACTCACCGAACTGGCGTGGACGGAGCACCTGCTCCATCTCCTTGTCGGAACTGGCGCGCTGCTCACGGCGGGGGTCGAAGGTCTCGGACATGCGTGTGCGAAGGTAGCGCGCGGCCCTGCGTCACGCTCTGCCCCGGTACCAACGCCGCGCCCGATCAGCGCTTCACGACCGACCGCACGTAGGTGGCCGCAGGCGTGGTCACGCGCACCACGTACATACCCGCCGCCAGAAGGCTCAGATCCAAGTGGTCCACCGCACCGGCCACCAGCAAGGGTCGACCACGTAGGTCCAGCAACTCCATGCTCAGCACGCGTTCGGTCCGGTGCGCCACGAAGAGCACATCGCTCGCTGGGGAAGGCCAAAGGCGCAGGTCGTTGTTGCGCACTGCATCGGCCATGCCGCTGGCAATGTCCACGGTGAACACCGCTTCATTCGTGATCACCGGCTCGTTGAAGTCGAAGTAGATGTTGGCGATGTTGCCCACTTGAGCGCCGTTCACGAGGGTGGTCACCGGCTTCATGGCGAACTTCACGAAGCCGTGGCTGCCCGGTTCGTTGGCACCACTGTCCGGCAACATGATCTGCTCGAAGGTGAAGCGCAGCACGCCGTTGTTCAGCAACACCCACGAACAAGTGTGGCTGCTGGAAAGAACGCGCAAGGTGTTCCACTGCAGGTCCGCGCTCAAGGTGTCGGTGATGATCACGCGCTCCGCCAGGTAGGTGCCCGTGTTCTGGAAACGCACCGTGTAGGTCAGCTCCGCTCCCATCACCACCTCGGCAGGCGTGGCCGTGCTCGGACTAACCGCCTTGTCGTTCGGATCGAAGCTGCCCACCACTTCCCCATCCGCCACCAGCGTGTTGTCGGCCGGCGTTTCATCGGTAGCAGCGGGATCAACCACCAGTACATGCGTCAGGGGCGTTCCGATGGCCATGCTCACATCCGTGTGCAGCGTCACATGGATCACGCGCGTTTCGCCCACGGCCAGGCCCGTGAAGTTCCAGCTGGCAACGTTGGCGTTCAAGGAGGTCGGGACCACATCCGCGCTTACCCAGGTCTGGTCGGCATCAAAGGTCAAGGTGACCGACCCGGTCATCACTGTGGTACCCACGTTGCCGTAGGTGATGGTGGCCACATCATCGAAGCCGGGTCGTGCCGGTTGGAAATACGCATCTATTCGCAAGTCCTGGATGCCCGGTTGCAGTACCACGCCGAAATCGTTCCCATCGGACATCGTGGTCGCGGAATCCAGCACGGCGGTATACGTTGCGGGCAGGATCGATTGCACATAGGACGAAGTGCTGTTCGCGGAAAGCGTGTAGGTGCCAACAGGCAAGGGCAGCCCGAAGCTTCCATCGGCCGCCACACCATACGTGTAATTCCCCGGCTGAACGTTCACCGTTGCGAGGGGGTAGCCTGTTTCACCGATGTCGCGCACGCCATTGCTGTTCGCGTCCCAATACACCGCACCGTTGGCCATGGGGTTCACGAAGGGGCAGGTGCTGTTGAGCACGGTGCAGAGCATGGAGGGGTCGGGGGTTATCACGGTCGACCCATTGCCGATCACAAAAAGACTGGCCGGCAGATTCGGCAGACAGAGGTTGAACGGGTCTATCGTCAAGGAGGTCAAACCTTGCGGTAGAACGGGTATGCACTCCAAATACAGAAGGCCACCTAAGGATAGGTTGTTGACCAAGGCGGGGATATCAGGCAACGACTGGATCTGCAGATCGACCACAGTGAAGGAAGTGAGCGTTGGTGACAACGGCGGTATGCTCGTGACTGACGGAAGTGCTTGAAGGGACAACGTCGCCAAGGTTGAAGGGAACGAATCCAATACAACAAGAGCTGGCAGGAACGCCAAGGACAAGTTCGTAAGACCTAGTGGCCAAGAGGGCAGATCCACGAGCGAAGGGTTGTTGGAGATCTGAATATCCTGAAGGGCAAGCGGCCATGCCGTGATTTGGATCAGGGTAAACTGCATCTCGTTCAACAAGACCTTCTCTAGCCCAGCAGGCAGTATCTGAATTCCGGCGGGTATCCAGCAACCCCACAAATCCAAGTTCGCAAGACCGGCTGGCAGAACAGCCAGTCCGCTAGGGAAGTCACACCCATTCAATTGCAATGTTTCAAGCCCTACTGGCCAGTTCGGAGCAGTGGAGAACGTATACCCCCAGAGCATCAAGTGTGTGAGACCCACTGGTAGTGCAGGCGCCTCCGGATCCACTGTCGAGGAGTTCATGACCAAGTAGCTAAGCCCCGCCGGTATAGCAGGCACAGAGGGGATATCCGGCATAGGCCAGAAGGTCAACGAATCGAGCCCTGCGGGATAGGCCGGATAGTATTGACCTGCCGAGGTCTGGTCCCCATACAAGGCCAGGTATTCGAGGGTGGAAGGCCAGGCCGGTAGCGGTCCAGTGTTCCCTCCGAGTTGGAGGTGCTTCAGGTCGCTCGGCCATGCGCTCACTGTTAAGGCCAAGGGGTCGGTTACGAATGGCGCCTTCTCGATGTTCAAGCTCTGCAACTGTTGAAAAGCCTCGATGCCGGTCAGGTCCGCTGGTGTCCAATGAAGATTCAAGCCAAGGCTCTCTGTCGCCATCACCGCCGGGTTGCTCGGGTCGATGTAGCCGTTCACATCAACAGCCGTCGGCACAATGTCATTCAAAAGCTGCCTGAGCATGGGGTCCGGCACATACACGAGCTGGGCTTGCAAAAGGCTTCCGCACAGAATGCACGCGAAGGCCACCAGCCCGCGCATCGTGAGTTCGTAGGAGCGAAGTAGCTGGTCCATGGTTCAACGGGTTCGTTCGTAAGGAAGACGGTGGAGCTGGGTCGCGGTTGCCGTTCACCGCGCACGAAGTGTTCGGAAGATCGCGGGGCTTGCAAGGCTACTCCTCCTCCCCTCTCAGGTCCTTGTACACATCCCCGAAGAACACACGTACCCCAAGGATGTACACGGGCGCGTTCAGGCTCTCGTCGAGGCTGGCATTGGTGAAGGCAAGGCGATAGCCGAGGCCACCGCCCACGGCGAAGTACTTCAGAAAGCGGTACTGCACGGTCATGGCCGGTTCGTAGAGGAACACGAAGGCGCGCTTCAACTTCTGCGTGCGGCCCTCGAGGTCGTCGTACACCAATGATCCGCCGCCGATGCCCACCTGCACCGGAATGCTCACCTCCCAAGGCCCGCGCTGGTAGAACGCGTAGCTGAAGAAGGGCGTTACATAGCCCAAGCGCACGCGTGTGGTCACCGTACGGGCCAGGCCGTTCTCTACCACCTGCTGTTCTCGTTCGACGGGTGTGCGCAGAAAACTGTAGCCGATGCCGTAGCGCACACGGCCACCGTGCTCAAGGCCCACCTTCACGCCCAGCATGCGCACGTTCTGGTTACTGATGAAGCTGCCGCGCGAGTCAAGCCCGACCGTGAGCCTTGGCTTCTCCTGCAGGAACATGCCGATGCTGTCCAGCAGCTGGGCGCGCGCTCCCAAGGACAGGAGCAGGAGGAGGGACAGGATCAACGCGCGCACAGGGGGGCTGAAAAGCGGAATGTCCGCGACCCAAAGGTGCGGACATTCCAAGCAGATCGATGCGGCGGCCTAGCCGTGGTCCTCTTCCTCGCCGTGCTCCAATGGCACGTCCTGTGGAACGAAGTCCTCGGCCTTGCCGGGCTTGCTGTAATCGTAGGGCCAGCGGTGCACCGTGGGGATGGCCCCGGGCCAGTTGCCGTGCATGTGCTCGATGGGGGCGGTCCACTCCAGGGTGTTCGCGCGCCAAGGGTTCTGAACGGTCTTCTGTCCGCGGTAGATGCTGTAGAAGAAGTTGTAGGTGAAGAGGACCTGGGCCAAGCCACCGATGATGGCGAAGATGGTGATCATTACGTTCAGATCAGCGACCCCGGAGAGGTAGGGGAACTCGCTGTAGCTGTAGTAACGACGGGGCGCACCGGCCAGACCGACGAAGTGCATGGGAAGGAACACGCCGAAGGCACAGATGAAGGTGATCCAGAAGTGCGCGTAGCCGAGCTTGGTGTTCATCATGCGGCCGTACATGCGGGGGAACCAGTGGTACACCCCGGCGAACATGCCGAAGATGGCGCTCATGCCCATCACCACGTGGAAGTGGGCCACCACGAAGTAGGTATCGTGCACGTTGATGTCCAGCGCGCTGTCAGCGAGGATGATGCCGGTCAGACCACCAGCGATGAAGGTGGCGACCAGACCCACGCTGAACAGCATGGCCGGCGTGAAGATGATGTTGCCGCGCCAGAGGGTGGTGAGGTAGTTGAACACCTTCACGGCGCTGGGAATGGCGATGAGCAAGGTGGTGAACACGAACACGCTGCCCAGGAAGGGGTTCATGCCGGTGAGGTACATGTGGTGGCCCCACACGATGAAGCTGAGGAAGCCGATGGCGAGAATGGACCCGATCATGGCGCGGTAGCCGAAGATGGGCTTGCGCGAGTTGGTGGCGATCACTTCCGAGGTGATGCCCAAGGCTGGCAACAGCACGATGTACACTTCGGGGTGACCGAGGAACCAGAACAAGTGCTGGAACAGGATGGGGCTGCCACCGCTGTTCTCCAAGGCCTCGCCGCCGATGTGGATCTCGCTGAGGTAGAAGCTCGTGCCCAGGCTGCGGTCCAGCAGCAGCAGCAACGCGGCGCTCAACAGCACGGGGAACGACAGGATGCCGAGCACAGCGGTGATGAAGAAGGCCCAGATGGTCAGCGGCATGCGGGTCATCTTCATGCCCTTGGTGCGCAGGTTCAGGATGGTGACCACGTAGTTCAGACCACCGAGCAACGCGCTGGCGATGAAGATGGCCATGCTGAGCAGCCAGAGCGTCATGCCGGTGCCGGAGCCCGGCATGGCCTGCGGCAGCGCACTGAGCGGCGGGTATACCGTCCAACCTCCGGAAGCGGGACCACCTTCCACGAAGAGCGAGGCGAGCATGAGGATGCTGCTGAGGAAGAAGAACCAATAGCTCAACATGTTCAGGAAGCCGCTCGCCATGTCCCGCGCCCCCAATTGGAAGGGGATGAGCAGGTTGCTGAAGGTTCCGGACAGTCCGCCAGTAAGCACGAAGAACACCATGATGGTGCCGTGGATCGTGACCAGCGCGAGGTACATGTTCGGGTTCAGCACGCCCTCGGGGGCCCACTTGTCGCCGAGGAAGAAGTTGGTGAACGCAAAGCCTTCATCGGGCCAGGCGAGCTGCAGGCGGAACATGATGGACATGATCACCGCCACCCAGGCCATGATGATGGCTGTGATCAGGTACTGCTTGCTGATCATCTTGTGGTCCTGGGAGAAGATGTACTTCGTCACCCATGACTCCTGATGGTGGTGATGTGCCGCGTGAGCGTCGTGGTGCGCGGCGTGCGTGTCGTGTGCGATGGCACCCATGGTCGGGATCGTTGGAAGGGTCAGTGGGTGGGTTGGACCTGAGCGGTGACGGCGATGGCCGGAACCTTCACCGTATCAGCGGCGGCGCTGTCCGGCGTAGCGATGGTGGTAGCGGGGGTGGTCGCTTCAGCGGCCACGGGAGCACCCTCGAAAGGCTTCTTCATGGCTTCGGCGTACCAGGTCTCGTAGGCGGTCTGCGATTCGACCACCAGCGGCATCTGCATGTTGAAGTGGCTTGCGCCACAGATCTTGTTGCACAGCAGCACGAAGTCGAACTTGTCATCCTCCACCACCACGCGCATGCTATCGGTGGTGATCGTCGGCTTCATGTGGAAGCGCGTGGGCATGCCGGGCACCGCGTTCATCTGCATGCGCAGGTGCGGGATGTAGGCGCTGTGGATCACGTCGCGGCTGCGGATCACCAGCTCGATGTCGCGGCGCACGGGCAGGTGGAACTCCTTGATCACCACATCATCGCTGCCATGGGCATAGGAGCTGGCCTCGCCCTTCTCAGCGATGTCCTGCTCCATCATCACCTTCAGGTTGGTGATCTTGCGCATCATGCGTTTCTGCTTCTCCACGTGGTCGATAAGCTCCGCCAGCTGCGTCGGGGGTAAGTACTCGCCCTCGTTCTTCAGCTTCTCCACCGTGGCATTGATGTCCACCACCAGCTCCATCAGGCGCGTCTGGATACTTCCCTTGGTTACGATGCCCAGTGGGTTGTTGTCGTTGATCAGGCGGTAGTCAGTGGCACCGAGCAGACCATCCTTACCGGGGTAGCGGGCGGTCCAGTCGAACTGCTTGGCGTAGAGCTCCACTTGCGCGGTTCCTTCAGGTGAATGCGCGGTGATGCGGTTCCAGATGGAGAGCCCGTAGATGATGATGCCGATGAGCACGATGGCCGGGATCACCGTCCAGATCAGCTCCAGCTTGTTGTTGTGGGCCAAGTAATAAGCCTTGCGGTTCTTGTCGAACACGTAACGCCCGGCGAAGTAGAACAGCAGCGTGTTGGTGATGAAGAACACGATGAAGATGATGATCCAGTTCACGTCCATGAGCTGGTCGGTCCAGACACCATGTTCGCTGGCGGACACCGGCAGCATACGGTCGCTGTAGCGGAACAGGAGCCACAGGAAGAACCCGAAATACAGGATGCAGAACAGCCACATGAAACGGGCGTTCATGCGGTTGTCACGGTCCGTGATCTCTTCTTCGCGCTTGCCCCGGAGGGTGGCGGTGAGTTCATAGACCCGGCTCAGGCGCACGATCGCGAGCACCCCCAGCACCAGGACCACTATGATCAGCAACTTCGTCATCGTCTGCTCGTTCTGTTAACCCCTTACGGCGGGTCGTTGTTCTCTTAGATGTGGTGGTGCACGCTTTCCTCCAGGTACGGGTGGTTCACCGGCGTCAACGGTGCCTTGGTCAGGGTGGTCAGCACACGCAGCATGAACACCCCAAGGAAGGTCAGGAACAGACCGATCTCCAACAGACCGATGTGGTGGAAATGATCGCCCAAGGCACCGGGCAGCACCATCTGGCAGAGGTCGAGCCAGTGACCGATGAAGATCACTGTGCCCACCCCGATCAGCAGGCGCGGGTTGCGCTTGGCGTCGCGGCTCATCAGCAGCACCATCGGTACCACGAAGTTCACGAAGAACATGCCCCACATGAGCCAGGTGTGATTATCAATGCGGTCCTTGAAGTAGATCACCTCCTCAGGGATGTTGCTGTACCAGTACAGCATGAACTGGCTGAAGTAGAGGTAGGTCCACAGGAAGCTCACGGCGAACACCCATTTGCCCATGTCGTGGATGTGGCTGTTGTTCACCTGGGGCAGGTAGCCCTTGCTCTTCAGGTACATCACAAGCACCACGGCGCAGATCATGGAACCCACCCACATGCCGGCGAACACGTACCAGCCGAACAAGGTGCTGAACCAATGCACATCGATGCTCATGATCCAATCCCAGGCCATCACGCTGCTCAACACGGCGAAGAGCACCAGGAAGAGGGCGCTGCGGCGGTACACCAGCAAGTGGTGCTTCACCAAGGCTTCGCCCGTCATGCCGTCCAAGGCCAGGCTCTGCTTGCGGAACCAATAGGCCCCGAAGAGGAACGTTGGCAAGTACATGCCAAGGACGCGGAACCAGAAGAAGGGCATGTTGAGGAAGGGCATCTTATGCTCAACCACAGCATCGTACGTGTCGGAGCCCTCGGTGATCACGGCGGGGTCCATCCAGGACCACACGTGGTGAAGGCCCATGCTGCCAGCGGCCAGCACCACCACCACCACACCGGCACCGATGGGCAGGTAGCTGAAAATGCCTTCGTAGACCCGCTTCACCATCACGCTCCAAGAGGTCTCGGTGGCGTTCTGCAGCGCGAAGAAGAACAGTGCGCCCAGGCTGATGCCGAAGAAGAAGAAGCCGTTGATGAACAGGGCCGCCCACGTGTTCTGGTGGTGGTCCGTATGGTCGTTGATGATGCCGACCGCGGCCAAGACCAGGCCGAGCACCAGAATGCCGGTGCAGAGGGTGCGGGCCCGTTTGCTGAAAGTGAAGTTCATCGCTGCAGTTCCGTGTTCGTCCGTGTTCAATTGGTGGCAGGTGCGGCAGCCGTGGCCTGTGTGGAATCGGCAGCAACGGTAGCGGGCATCTCGCCCGGCATCTTGCCTCCGGCCTGCAGGTATTTCACGTACTGGATCACCATCCAGCGCTCCTCTTTGCTCAATTGACCGGCATGGCTGCCCATGGCGATGTTCTTACCAAAGGTCAGGCTGTGGAACATCTTGCCTTCTGGCAGGGTGCCCAGCTGGCTGCCGTCATAGGCCGGTGGTTGCGGGTACTTGCCATTGTTCACCACAGGGCCATCGCCCTTGCCGGTGGTACCATGGCAATGCAGGCAGAACTTCTCATAGGTCACCTTGCCCTTGTCCACATTCTCCTGGGTCATGGGGATCGGGCTGCGCAGGTTCAGTCCGGCCGCTTCATAACCCTCAACCGTGGCGGGGTATGGGTACGGGAAGTTGAACTGGGCCTTGTCCGGGTTCGCAGAGAAAGGGATGGTACCGGCCACAGGAAGGCGGGCGCTCTGCGTATTGCGTTGGGCCAACACCAGGCTGTCCTCAAAGTAGTACGGGTCCTGGCCGAAATCCACATACGCTTCCACAGCAGGGCTGCGGTACATATCGGGCATGTACTCGATGCCGGGGCTGTTGGGGTCGCTGCCGCAGGAGGCCAGCAACAGGGCGCCCGAAAGTCCAATGAGTTGATGCAGATTGCGCATGGTGCGGCTCAGCATTGACGTTCGTTGATCTCGAACACCGGTGTTCCGCGCAGCAGACCGGTGATATCCTCCGCGCTACGACCGTGGTTGTCCTCCGTGCGCAGCTCGATGATGAACTTGTCGTCGGTGCTGCGTGGGTCCGGGTTGCGTGCCGGCATGCCGGGCAGTGTCTTGTTGCGGATCAGATAAGTGATCGCCATGCCGTGGCAAGCGCAGAGGATGGTGAACTCGAAAGTGACCGGGATGAAGGCCGGGATGTTCTGGTAGAAGAAGTCGTTCGGCTTGCCACCGATGTTCATCGGCCAGTCGTAGATCATCATGTAGTACATGCCCAACAGCGCCAGCGAGGTGCCGGTGATGCCGAACATGAAGGCGGCGATGCCCAAGCGGGTGCGCTTGATGCCGATGATGGGGTCCAGGCCGTGCACGGGGAACGGGCTGAACACGTCGCGCACGGTGTAGCCGGCCGTGACCAGCTTGCGTGCGGCGCCTTTCAGCACCTCCGGATCGTCGTACACCGCGTAAATGACCTTGTTAGCCATGCTTCTCAGTGGTGAGGATGTTGTGTCTGCTCGTTCTTGTAGCTCTCGCCGCTCGACTTGAGGATCGACTTGAGCTCGTTCAGCGCCAGCACGGGGAAGTAGCGGGCGAAGAGCAGGAACAGCGTGAAGAAGATACCGATGGTGCCGATGAAGATGCCGGCGTCGACCCAGGTGGGGTGGAACATGCTCCAGCTGCTGGGCAGGTAGTCGCGGTGCAGGCTGGTCACGATGATCACGAAGCGCTCGAACCACATGCCGATGTTCACCACGATGCTCATGAAGAAGGTGAACACCAGGTTGGTGCGCAGCTTCTTGAACCAGAACACCTGAGGGCTCACCACGTTGCAGGTCATCATGGCCCAGTAGCTCCACCAGTAGGGGCCCGTGGCGCGGTTGATGAAGGCGTAGCTCTCGTACTCCACGCCGCCGTACCAGCTGATGAAGAGCTCGGTGATGTACGCCACGCCCACGATGGAGCCTGTAACGATGATCACGATGTTCATGTACTCCACGTGCTTGATGGTGATGTAGCTCTCCAGCTTCATCACTTTACGCATCACCAGCAGCAGGGTCAGCACCATGGCGAAGCCGCTGAACACGGCACCGCTCACGAAGTAGGGCGGGAAGATGGTGGTGTGCCAGCCGGGAATGATGGACGTGGCGAAGTCCATGGACACCACCGAGTGCACCGAGAACACCAGCGGGGTGGCGCAACCGGCAAGCACCAGGCTCACCTCTTCAAAGCGGGTCCAAGCCTTAGCGTTACCGGTCCAGCCGAAGCTGAGGATGCTGTAGGCCTTCTTCCAGCTCGGCTTGGTGAGGCGGTCGCGGATGGTGGCGAAGTCGGGGATAAGACCGATGTACCAGAACACCAGCGACACGCTGAAGTAGGTGCTGATCGCGAACACGTCCCACAGCAGCGGGCTGTTGAAGTTCACCCAGAGGGAGCCGAACTGGTTGGGCAGGGGGAACACCCAGTAGCCGAGCCACAGACGACCCATGTGGATCAGGGGGAAAGTGGCCGCCATGATCACCGCGAAGATGGTCATCGCCTCCGCCGAGCGGTTCACCGCCATACGCCACTTCTGGCGGAACAGCAGCAGCACCGCGCTGATCAGCGTGCCGGCGTGACCGATGCCTACCCACCACACGAAGTTGGTGATGTCCCAGGCCCAATCCACCGTCTTGTTCAGACCCCAGGTACCGATGCCCTTGCTGAGCAGGTACATGATGCAGAACACACCGTAACCGGCGATGAGCGCGGCGATGGCCAGAAGGACGTACCAGGCACGGGGTGCCTTGTTCTCGATCGGACTGACGATATCATGCGTGATATCGTGGTAGGTCTTGTGCCCCAGGATGAGGGGTTCGCGGATCGCTGCTTCGTGCTGCATGTTCCTGTATCCTTAGGCGTGGTGAGCTGCGGCCTCGTCGGTGTTGCGCACCTTCACGAGGTAGTTGATGTTGGGCTGCACGCCGATCTCCTCAAGCATGTGGTAGGAGCGCTCGCTATCAGCGATGCCCTTCACTTTGCTGCTGTTGTCATTCAGGTCGCCGAAGGTGATGGCGTTGGTGGGACATCCGGCGCTGCATGCGGTCTGGATGTCGCCGTCCTTCACCGGGGTACCGGCCTTCTTGGCGGCGAACTTGCCGGCCTGGATCTGCTGCACACAGAGGCTGCATTTCTCGATCACACCGCGGCTGCGCACCGTTACGTCCGGGTTCAGCACCATGCGGCCCAGGTCGTCCCACGCGGGGTTCACATCGCCGAACTTCTCGGTCACATAGTTGAACCAGTTGAAGCGACGGACCTTGTAAGGGCAGTTGTTCGCGCAATAGCGAGTACCGATGCACCGGTTGTAGGCCATCTGGTTGAGGCCCTCGTTGCTGTGCGTGGTAGCGGCCACCGGACACACCGTTTCGCAAGGTGCGTGGTTGCAGTGCTGGCACATCACCGGCATGAAGATCACCTTCGGAGCGTCCGATGGCACCTCCATTTCAAGGTAGCGCTCGATCTTGCCCATGCCCTGCTCCTTACCCACTTCGTGGGTCATGTCGGAGCTGTAGTAGCGGTCCAGACGCATCCAGTGCATCTCGCGGCTGCGGCGCACTTCGTCCTTGCCCACCACAGGGATGTTGTTCTCGCTGTTGCAGGCCGTGATGCACGCCCCGCAGCCGTTGCAGCTGTTCAGGTCGATGGTCATGCCCCAGCGGTGACCCACCTGCTCCACCGGATGCTTCGCCCACAGGTCCACGTCCGTTGTCGGTACGCGGTCCTGGTTGTTCACCTTCCCATCACCGTTCACGTCTGCATGCACGGCCAGGGATTCCTTCTCGTTGTAGGTCTCCTTCGGCTCGTGCTTGGCCCACACGGCGAAGGTGGTCTCCTTCACCACGCTGTGGCGGTCCATGGCCGTCATCTGCGTCTGCGCGAGGGCCATCGGGTACATGCTGCCGGTGAGCTCAACGCTGGCACCACTGCTGGCATAGCGCACCGCGCCGTCCACGAAGCGCGTGAGCGGGTAGGCATTGCGGCCCACAGGTACCGGGTTGTTGTCGTCGTCACGCTGGCAGGCGGCACGTCCCACGCGCTCACCGTTCGCACCGCGACCGTAGCCGAGGGCGATGGCCACGGAACCGGCGGCCTGACCGGGGGAAGGGATGGCGGGAAGCACCAGTTCGGTGCCGTTCACCTTCAGCTTCACTTCGTAGGCAGGGCTTTCCTGGCCGATGTACAGCTCGCGGAAGTTGCCCGCGCCCGTCAGCGTCAGCAGATCGCTCGGGGCCATGCACACGTAGTTGTCCCAGGTCGCCTTGCTCAGCGGATCGGGCATTTCCTGCAGCCAGGGGTTGCCGGCGTGCTGCCCGTTGCCGATGCTCTCCTTGGTGTACAGGATCACCTCGAAGGCACCACCGGCGGCCAAGGCTTTCTTGGCAGTGGCGCCAGCGGCGGCCACGTCACCGGCGAAGGCCAGTTGCTCGGGAGCTGCGGTGTAGGCGTTGTACACGCCGTTGTGCAGGCTCGGGTTCCAAGCGGTGGTGAAGTCGATCGGCTCAGCGGTACGGCTGGTCATGGCCGCACGCCACACGTCCTGGATGTGGTCGTGGTAGGTCTTCTCCACACCGCCCCACTTCAGCAGGCTATGGGGCCACTGGCGTGTGTTGAACAGCGGGTTGATCGTGGGCTGCGCGAGGGCGTAGTGTCCCACTTTCGGCATGAAATCGTTCCAGCTCTCCAACCAGTTGTGGTCGGGGCAGATCCAGCTGCACGCGCTGGCGGTCTCGTCGGCATGGCCGCTGAAGCTCACGCTCAAGCCCACCTTGGCCAGTCCGGCCTTGAACTCGGCTCCGTTGGGGAGGCTGTAGACCGGGTTCACACCGGCCATCAGCAGCACGCCCACCTGTCCGGCGTTCATGTCCTTCACCAGTTGCTGCACTGCAGCATCATCTCCTTGCTTGAAGAAGGTGTGGTTAGCCAGGTCGATCGTGGAACCGTAGTTGCCCAGCATCCAGTTGATGCTGTTCACCAAGGTCTGTGTGCCTTCGTCGTTCACACCGCAGAGCACAACGCTCTTGCCACGTGCGGCCCAGAGCTCCTCGGCGGCCTTGGACAGTTCGGCCTCACCGGCGCCACCACCCACGGGCGAGGCACCGGCCTTCTTGGCGATGAGATCGTGCAGGGCGATCACGGCCAGGGGGACCTGGCTCGGCTTCATGGCGATGCGCTTGTCGGCATTGGCACCGGCCAGGCTCATGCGGCTTTCCACCTGCCAGTGGCGGCTCATCGGCTTTTCGGCCGTGGCATCCTCGGGACGGCGACGTGTGGCGTACTGCCAGGTGTGCTCGGTGGTGCTGCCCCAGTTGCTGAGGAAGTCCGCGCCGAAGCTCACGATCACGTCGGCCTTGGTCAGGTCGTACGAAGGCATCACGCGCTTGCCGAAGCTCTTCAGGTTCGCGTTTGTGAGGCCGGAATAGCTGATGGTGTCGTGCTGGATGTGCTCCACGCGAGCACCGTTGGTGGCCACCCCTTCAGCGTTCACGGACGCGCCGTACTTCGCTTTCAAGGTGTTGATGGCCTCGCGGGTGCTGGGACTGATCACCGTGTTGGTGAGCAGCACGATGCGTCCACCCTTGCTGCTGGTCTCGGCCAGCTTGGCAGCGATCGCCTTGTCGGCCGCTTCCCACGTGCTCTCCGCACCACCGGTGACGGGACCGCGCAGGCGCTCGCTGTCGTACAGGGGCAGCACGCTGCTGTTGATGCGGGCGTTCACTGAACCCTTGCCGCTCTCGGGGCGGTGGTTGATGCCGAAACGGGTGTTGCCCTTCACGTGGATGGGACGGCCCTCGCGGGTCTTCACCAGCACGCTGGCATAGTCCTCCCCATCGTAAAAGGTGCTCGCGTACCAGTTGGCGATGCCCGGGGTGATGTCCTCGGGCTTGTTGAGGTACGGGATGGACTTGATCACGGGCGTCTCGCAGGCGGCCAAGGTGGCTGCGCTGAGGCTGAAGCCCAGGAATTTCAGGAAATCGCGACGGCCGGTGGAGGAGGCAGCAAGTCCCTTGTCCGCCAACATCTCATCGATGGGCAGCGGGGTGTTGAACTCGTTGTCGCGGCCAGGGATCGCTTGGGGGGCGGCGTCCAGTTGGGACAGCTCCTGCCAGTATCGCTTCGTGCTCGGCATCAGTCGGCGCGTGTTCGGTCTTAGTAATGGCACTTGGCGCATTCCCAGCCGCCAAGCTCCTTCACGGTGATCTTCTCGTCCTCCAAGTACTCACGGAGCTCCTTGTTGCCCATCGGGGTCTCCTTCAGTCGACGGTGGATCTCGTCGTAATAGCCGTTGCCGGCCATCTGTACTTCGGTCTCGTTGTGGCACTGGATGCACCAGCCCATGGTCAGGGGCGCCCACTGCTCGGCCACATCCATCTTCTCGTCGATGGGGCCGTGGCACTTCTGGCACTCGATCTTGCCAACGCTCACGTGGGTGGCATGGCTGAAAGCCACGTGGTCGGGCAGGTTGTGCACCTTCACCCATTCAATGGCGTCGGGCGTTCCGGTGTAGGCCTTGCCGTCCCAGCCGGTGTGCGCGTAGATCTTCTGGATCTCGGCGGTGCCTTCGGGCGAACGGCCTTCGTTCACGGCCTGGTGGCAGTTCATGCACACGTTGGCGCTGGGGATACCGGCATGCTTGCTCTTCTCGGCGCTGCTATGGCAGTACACGCAGTTGATCTGCAGGTTGTTCTTGTCGGCCTTGCCGGCGTGCAGGGTGTGGTTGAACTTGATGGGCTGGGTGGGCTTGTAGTGCTCCACCGTATCGCCGCCATACACACCGATGTTGAAGGCCCAATCCCAGGCCTGCAGCACCATGAAGACCACCAGCAGAAGACCGAGCACCGAGGCCCAGCCCTTGTTGTTGCCGGCCCAGCGACCCAGGTTGCCCCAGAAGCCGAGGTCCGCCTCAGGCTGCTTGCCTTCCACCTCGCGGACCGCGTTGCCCAGCTGGTGCTTCACACCACCCAGGCTCAACACGACCACCAGGAACAAGAGGCCCAGGATCACCAGCCACTGCCATGCCGTGCTGGGCTCCTCTACCGGACCAGTTGGGGGTAGTGGACCTTGAGCTGGAACAGGCGGGGCATAATTGTCAACGTAGTGAAGGACCGCATCGATCTCCGCGTCGGTGACGGCGTTGGCGGTCATCGGGCTCTTGGCCCACTTGTTGAAAAGCTCATTCGCGTAGGGATTTCCCGTGGCGATGTAGGCCGTGCTGTTCTTGATCCAGGCGTAGATGTCGCCTTTGCCTTCCCAACGGGCCTTGGCACCTTTCAGCGCCGGACCGGTCATGTCCTTGTCGGGCTTGTGACAGGCGGCACAGTTTCCCTTGAAGACCTTTTCACCCTGACTGTACAACGCCGGATCCTTCTGCGCGTGCGCAGTGGTGACAGAGAGGAACAGGACGAAGGCGAGAGTAGCGTGAAGAAGCCCGGTGAAACTCTTGGAGAACCTAGATGGCAGCGGCATTCCGGACGATTTAGGGACATCAACGCTTCGGATGTCCGGGCGCAAAAATAGCGGCCTGAGCTTACGGGGAAAGGGGGATCGACCGGGGACAGGTGGTGCGTTGCTTATTTAGAGTCGTTCTAAATAATTGCAAAGCCCTGACAGCCGCGTGACCAAAGGGAGACAGAAGGACGGCGGGTGATCCGGATCATCGGGTGACGGCATACTTTTGGCCACATGTCGCACATGCGTTCCGCGGTCGCTCTCGTTGGTCTGTGCTCAACGATCATGCTGTTCGCTCAGTCGAACCTGCCGGAGCCCGCTCCCATCCGTGCCGCCAGCGTGGCGCACGGCCGCCCTTCCGCAGTGGACACCCCGACCACCGCGATGCCCGGCCGTGTGACCATCCACGAGGACGAGCAGGTGAAGGCCCTGATGGCGGACTACACCAAGCGCGAGCACGTGCTGAAAGGCTACAGGGTGCAGGTGTTCCTGAACGCCGACCGCAAGCAGGCCGAG
>ERZ724527.731-NODE-731-length-15863-cov-5.759362_pt1 | contig 15863 bp, 8 predicted proteins | sample MGYA00376060_ERZ724527 | MGnify/ENA primary metagenome ERZ724527 (study PRJEB28724, sample SAMN07190886) | activated sludge metagenome | isolation source: activated sludge of sewage treatment plant in Hong Hong | place: USA: Christiansburg, Virginia | collected...
CAATTTGTGGATTGCCGTAGGCATACCCCAGGTTAGTGTCTGTGAACTCCCAAAGGGCTTTGGGATTAGCGGGGTCGGTAATATCCAGCGCATAGTAGCCACGGCCGCCTCGTCCTAAACCCCCAACCAGAATAGTCTTCCAGACAGCCGTTGATAACGAGCAATTACTGGTACATATATCCGCCGCCACAGGTGTGGAGTCGACGTAATAGCGATGCTTGTCTTTGTATTTTTTGTCCGCCAGCTTGTAAAGATTGGGCATGACCATGGTCGGAATAAACGCCCAGAGCTCTTGTCCAACGGTAGTGTCGGCAGCTATCGCAGTGTTTGCCGCGGCAACTTTCGTGGCAGCAACCGTCGCCAATCCGGCATCTGTGGGGTCTAACGATGAAGCGGCAGAGGCGGCAGCGGCATCATCAACCAGGGTTTCCGTTGTGCTGCTTCCTTTCGCTGCAAAAGCATGCAACATTCCGTCGTTTGAACCGGCATAAGCCACCGCCTGACGGGAAGACTGAGCTGTAACGAAGGCGCTGTACCCAGCATCGGAATAATTGTACAAAGGCTTATGCACATACACCACCTGGGCATTTACCAAATCGCCCAACACATGCTGACGTTGACGGTAATACTTGGTGTTGTCTTTCTCTGCCCCTTCATTCGTCCTTTCGCCACGCAGGTAATTGACCAGATTTGCCCCGGCTGCATGCGAAGTATCCTGATCGGTGGCAGTCAAACAAATATCCGTCGAAGCACACAGGAACTGTGTCAAACCGGTTGGTGAAGTTGAAATATTCGGTGCATTGAAATAGCTGTTCGTCGCAAAATTCGCGCTGGTAAAAGCTTTTAGCTTGGTCGTCGCGACACTGGCGTCAAAGGTGTAGATATTGCGTGCTGAAGCAAGCTTGGCATCCAGTTTTCCCTGAACAGCCCAATCATTGGCAGTCGAAACCACACCTGAAAATGGGTCTATCTGTTTGCGAACCAACTCCCCAGTCCAGTCTGAGGTGGTGAAGGTGCTGCTGAATACATAATTGTCAGCCGGCGAAAGGCTAGGCGTACTGATCGATGGAGCGCCAGCCGCCCCGCCTGCTGCTGCCACACCTGAGAGCGCCGTAGCAATGCTATTGGACAGCGAATCAGGATCGGTGGCACTGAAATAAGCACCGTGTCCATTGACCCCGGCATGCCAGAGGTCATCAATCGTCGTCTGCTCGTTGCTGGCCGGGTAAGGCCAGTTACAGTTGCCCGAGGCCTGCCAGGAACAAACACCGTTGGTTGGATCAGCTGCAATCCCATTGGCCGCAGCAAAAGGACTAACACCTTTGACCGTGGTGAAATCACCAGAGGTATCTGTTACATAGGTAGGCGAATACTTCATGTAACCGGAAGCACCCAGCCCCAGGGTAAAGGTACTCATATGCTGCCAGCTTGCCGGATCACTGACCGTTGTCGGCACATTGTTCATCGCATCCGTTGTCGTGCACAGCGTGCTACCGGCGGTTGCTGGAGAAACTACTGCCCCAACGCAGTTATTCAAGGCAGTGGTCCGCAAGTCAGTGTAGTAATAATATGCGGCCACGTCTGCAAGCATATCGCTGGTGCCGGTACCGGCATTGTTCGTACAGGTGACGGCCTCCCAAAGTGGCGAGGTTGCAGGCGGAGCAGAGCACCCCATCACTGTTGACGATGTACTTGTCGAGGTACACGTCGTATTTATAAAACTGTTACCCGCAACCGGAAGTGCCGTAGAACACGTCGCCGGGTCGACTGGTGTAGGCCCGGTAGGGAATGGCGCCAATTGAGCACAATTGGTTTGCTTCAAGGCACCATCCTCAGTCAGTCCGGGAGTACAGGATGCCACCGGAACCAAACCGGAAGGATAGGTTGCCGTGTAAGGTGTGAAATCCGTCGTTCTGCACTCAACTATTTTTCCGGACCCATCAAAAACAATAGGTGAAGGTGTACCGGCAGGCGTACACGTCGGCATAACGCCGACAACAGTCTGTCCAACGGGAACATATCCAGTATCGCTGACGGGACATGTTATCGCTGTCGTAAATGGAGAACTAACTGATACAGGAGCCGGCGTGCAGGTTGGCGTATTGCTTGTCACCACCGGCTGATAGACACAGGTGGTTGCAGTACTTCTAACCGTAGGGCTTCCACTTGAGGTAGGTGCCGTTGAACAGGTATCCACTACTGTTGCAACCGTGGACACAGTACTTGGAAACGCTCCTGGCACACAATTTATGGCAGTCAGATTAGTTTTATTCTGCGCCGCTGAAGTACAAGTCCCTGTCAGGGTATCCACGGACGGCGAGGTATATTGACAATCTTTTGCCGGGCCAACAAACGCCGGCCCTCCCGATTGTGCGACATCAACACAGGCCGCAGTCGAATTCGTCCAGCCGGAAGTACTTCCATAGGCACAATCATATGCCGGGCTGCTGAATACAGTACCGTCTGCCGTACTCGCAATTTTTGTCACGACATTACACGATGCAACATTACTGGTAGTGACACCCGCCCTGTACGTACACCGAACTTTTGCGCCTCCTGTGTAAGGTGAGCCACCTGAATCATGAATGGTGCAGCTAGCAACAGTTTGATCTGTGCTGGCCGTTCCAGAATATGCGCAACTTACATTCGGACCCACCCAGGGATAAGCACCAGATGACTGCGGCTGGTCGGTACAACTTGCCAAATTTGATGCTGCGGCACCAACCGTTTGGTAGGCGCATGTTTTTTGTGGTGCGGCGAATGTACCCGACTGCGCAACAGGCGTACAACTTGCCACATTGGTCACGACAGCGGTGGTTGAGTAAGCACAAGCGTTGGCTGGCCCGGTGTAATTAACAGGTCCCGGCGAGTCCGCAACGTAAGTGCATGAGTTAAGCCCGGTCGTCGTCGTCCCATTGATGTAACCACATGTGGTGTAGGCACTAAATGCTGGACCACCAGAAGGGCTGCCCGCCGTGCATGTTGTCAGATTCGTTCCTGTCAGGACCGCCGCTTGGTAGTTACACGCAGTAGCAGGACCGGCCCAAACCGTACCATTTGTCGTTCCGGTTGACTGTGCAACAGCAGTACAGGACGCGACAGTTGCTGTTGTAGCAGCCCCTGCGTTGTATACGCAATCTGTTTTTGGCACAGAAGCCGCTGGTGAAGGCACCACCCATGTACAGCTTGACTGATTTGTTAGAGTGGTCGGCGTCGCATCGTACGAACACGCCACTCCGGTATTCCAAGTCGTGTTGTTCGTTGTCACCGTTCCGATGGCAGCTGCCATACATGCCGTTTGTCCGGTCTGATTACTCACCGCCTGATAACTACAATCCGTCTTCCCTGCAGAAGCCGCTGGTGAAGGCACCACCCATGTACAGCTTGACTGATTTGTTAGAGTGGTCGGCGTCGCATCGTATGAACATGCCACCCCGGTACTCCACGTCGTGTTGTTCGTCGTCACCGTGCCGTCCGCTACGGCCGTACATGTCGTTTGTCCGGTCTGATTAGTCACCGCCTGATAACTGCAATCCGTTTTCGCGGCGGACGCAGCAGGGGAAGGAACTTTCCACTGGCAACTCGACAGACCCGTCGTCGTCGTCGGCGTTGCATCATAGGAACATGCTACCCCGGTATTCCACGTCGTGTTGTGCGTCGTCACCGTGCCGTCCGCCGCTGCCGTACATGCCGTCTGTCCGGTCTGATTAGTCACCGCCTGATAACTACAATCCGTTTTCGCTGCGGAAGCCGCAGGTGACGGAACCTTCCACTGGCAGCTCGACAGGCCCGTCGTCGTCGTCGGCGTCGCATCGTATGAACATGCCACTCCGGTATTCCACGTCGTGTTGTGCGTCGTCACCGTGCCGTCTGCCACTGCTGTACATGTCGTCTGTCCGGCCAGATTACTCACCGCCTGATAGTTGCAATCCGTTTTCGGTGAAGAAGCAGCAGGGGAAGGAACCTTCCATTGGCAGCTCGACAAGTTCGCCGTCGTCGTCGGTGTCGCATCGTATGAACAGACGACCTTATCGCCAGCCATGGATGCTGATCCCGTCTGATCCTTTGCCGTGCAAGTTAAAAGACCGCTGACCGGTGCCGTTGCACTTCCATATCCGCAAGCCACCTGCGGTGCGGCGAAGGTTCCTGACTGTGCAACTACATTACACGTTCCAACACTTACAACGGTCGGCGTCGTCTCGTAAGCACAGGTAACAGCCTGACCCACGGTATAAGGAGAGGAGCCTGATGCCGTAACCGTCGTGCATGAATTCAAATTTCCAGCGACGACAGCAACGTCATATCTGCATATAGTATTCCGCGTATACCCCGGCCCCGAAGGCGCTGTGGTACAGCTACTTACATTTACCCAGCCGGTATCCTGCCAGGTATCACCACCATCAACCGAAGTATCCATTCTCTTCTGCAACTGTCGCGTACTTGATTGCAGTTTGTAGGTACTACTTTGTAATGGAGACGTCGTTGATGTGACGTTGTAAACTTTCTTGGTCAGAAGTTTGGAGCCAACGGTAACCTTGTAATCCTTTTGGGTCAGAAGTTTCGTACCAACAGTAACCTTGTAATCCTTTTGGGTCAGAAGTTTCGTACCAACAGTAACCTTGTAATCCTTCTTGGTCAGAAGCCTTGTCCCAACAGTAACCTTGTAAGTCCTCGCCTCCAACGGAGTCGTAGTCTTGGTTAGATTATTGATATAGCTCTGCAGAATTCGCGGGGTGGAGTTCAATTTAAACGAACTTTCCTGCAGTTCTTTCGTATCTGAGGTCAGAGGATAGGTGCGGCTTCGCAAATCGTACTGGGTCACGTTCAACGACGTAGTGCGTTCCTGCAAAGTAGTGGTCTGTGTCGTCCAGGGGAAAGTGTCCGTCGTAACGACGGTTTCAAGTAACCTGCTTGCACTGGTTTGTTGCTGTTGCGTTCTGCTTTCAACTAAAAGCGTATTGATGCCCCATTGTTCCTCAGACTTCATTGTCTTGGTAACCGTACGCGTTTGAGTTCCCCCATCGTAATAAGGCCGATCAAGGCTTCCGTCTTGCTGGCCAATATCGGTAGTGCCATCAATTTGCTTGGGATTGTTAGTATCGTTCCAGTAACCATCGGTCGACAAAATCGTGAAATTTTGTTGGCAGGAATACTGTATCGGATCGATGACGGGAACCGAGTTCAAGGTTGATAACTTGCCAGCATAAAGGCGCCCGGTATTTGCCAAGCCAGTACGCAAGGGCGTCGCGCCATATGGGACGGCACTGAAAAACTTTGAATACCAGAGATTTTTTTGTGCACCGTCAAAAGCACTCGGGTTAATAAAATATGTTCCAGCGCCATTCAGCCCGTTGTTAATGCTGTAAAAACCGACGCGAAATTTGTCGTCCACCCCTGAGAACGCGATGCTGGATGAGGTTTTCATCATTTGCATGCGCGTGCGGTAATACGCGTACCAATTTGCGTAATTAGTCATTTCTTCGGCGTAGGTACACGTAGTACCAGCACAATCGCTCCGGTTCGAGCCTTTCGTTGCGCTTCCTGGGAAGGTGTAAGTACTAACCGAAGGAGTAATTACCGAAAGTAAGGTTTCTCCCGGAACGCTGCTTCCACTGAATGCGCTAGTTGAAGCCGTTACGCCTGTAACGACGGGACTGGAGCTAGTTACTCCAGGTGCGGTAAGGGTAACGACACTGCCCAGGCTCACTGCACTATAGCCAACTACGGTGCAATTACTTCCACTTGGTTTAGTCAAGGTACACGCATTGACTTGAGTAACGATATCAGCAGCCAAAACGCTGCCTGAAGCACCTGTAGCGCTAGCAGAAAGAATCTGCAAGGTATCGACAGTAATTCCGGAAACTGTGCCTCCGCCACCGGGGACTGTGATTGTCGCGGTACGCGGGCGAGGCATACGCGGGAAAGTGTAATCTGTTACCCCATTCGCTGTATTGGTCGGCGTATTCGCAATATTACTTGCTTGACATACCCCGTTGGAATTAGCCGTTGTGTCAACAGAAAGGAGCGACGTTGTACACCAGCGCAACTTCGCTGGGAAAGTGTAACTACCGGTAGGTACTGCTGAAGCCGTACACGTTCTGAGTTGGCCCGTTGTACAATGCTCACCAGCCAGAGTTGTATAGGAAAAAGCATTGCCTTCCAAATTGGCAGTTGATGTAGATTGAATACCATAACCATCAACTTTTACCGCTCTCCAGTTCCGCGCGAGCGTCGTTGCCGTTCCATCCCCCCCTTCGGCAACGGATTCACCGGTTTGGCTAGGGTAGGTTGTTGTATCGAGGGCACCGGTGTTGGTATACATCACCGGCGCCCGATAGCGGGTTGCCGGGTTATAGGCTACACCGTTATAAGTCCCGTTGAAAAAACGATGGGGCGGCGTCACCGTGGTGAGAACGCTACTAATTGTTTGCTGATAGGGACCGGCCCAGTCCGGTAAAAAATCTCCTTGCATACTACCGGAATCGTCCAGCACGAACATGACGTTGGGCAATGCATTTACTTTGGTTGTCGAGGTAAATGGCTCAGTACCTAGTGCCGTTGGACCACCATGCGCACTTGCTATAAGCACGCACGAAGCAAGCGTTCCGATTAGGCTCCGAAAGGTATTTTTAATGGAGTTATTCGTAGTCATGGCAGACTCCCGACATTATCTGGCAACAATTGTTTGGACATAACTCAAGGTATTGCGCGGACCAGCAACACGTGAGGTAATACGATAGTAGTATTTTGGAACTTGATTTAGCTGCACGCTCCCGGACCCAAGGCTTGCACCACTTAATGCAGCTTGCTGGGCATCACTGGCGCAGCCCGTAGGAGAAAGAGAGGGGTCTCCTGCCGTCTGACATAGACGCTGAATTGTGTAAGAAACGGTATTTCCAGCGGCATCGGTCGCTAAAGTACAAACGCGATCGACACAGGTTTTAGCCGCCACAGGCATCGACACTGGATTGGGGTTGATTGTCGCAGACCAGTAGGTATCCCACGAGGCCGGGTTTCCGGATGCAGGTGTTGATGCAGCATATCCCTTTGTGAAATCATCGTTTTGCAAGGCGACTGGGGTGCTGGTTTCAAGAAATGTGCTGACAGCCGCTCCTGTCCCAGCCTCTGCGGCGTGGACTGCTGCCTGCTGAAAAGCCAGATTGCCGGAAATGATATTGGTTGTATCCACTGAGCGAATCAGGGCGATACCTGCAATGGTCAGCGCCACCAGTATGATCAGCGAAATCATGAGCACCACCCCGCGCTCTTTGGCAGGGGGTGTAAAACGTTTGATCGAAAAACGATGGGCTAGCATTCTGACACCGCCCCCAGAGAGGTAATATTGCGCAGTGGCACGATAGTCTGGAAAACTTTGTAGCGGAAGTCCTGCCAAGTCGGCCACGTACCACTTGGGTTTGGCAAACTGATCGCAACAGCCGCTGCTGCCGTTGCATCAATCGCGATGGCCAAAGCATCGCTACCAGCCCAACCTAGAGTAGCAGGTGTCACATACTGCCCACTGGTTAACGTTCCATCCAGCCTTTTCTCCGGTTGACCGCTTCGTGCAACCAAGGCAATGCGAACCGCAGAAACCCTCATCAGACCACATGCCTGGGTATTCTTTACCGCATTATTACTAACCGGTGTCGCCGTTGTAGCTATGTTTTGATCCCACACATCGGCAATCGCATCCATATTTGCAGCCGCCGTATCACGCCCATATTGAGCACGCAGACTAACGACGTTATCCGCAATCGCCATCCAAACACCGGCATTCGTCGCACAATTACTTGCAACATAATCACAGACAACCAATGCTCCGTTACGAATCGCATATGCACGAACAACGGGGGCCGACCCCAAGTTATATAGACGCCCCCCCAGCATCGCAGCTACACCTGCGGCTACTCCGACATTCGGACGGTTTACACCGGTCACTGTCGTTAGTGTCAAGTTGCATGGAGTCGCCCGTGTTTGCGGCATGGCGACCACTCGGTCTGCCAAGACAACTGGGGGCCCCGCCTGCGCAACGGTAAAGGATGCCGCAGCGTTAACAGCATAAACATTAGGATAAACCGCTGAAATAACAGGGTCACCGGTAGCGGGTTGGGAATTGATCAGATCCCCTTCAACCGTACCGTTCCCGTTGCCATAGATAACCAACAAAGTGTCTGTATTTGCATCTCCGGTAATACCCGCCGGATTGATGGTTACCGGCACCAACGGAATGCTGGCACCACCTGCCACTAGGCCACTGACGTTGCATCCGATAACCCGAACATCACTGATTCCCCAACCACTTTGCTGAATGTCACGCTGGATTCCGTTCAACGAAATTGCACCACTGCTGATTGCATCGTCTCCGCCAGTGGTAGTACGTTTTTGCGCTTCAGCCACACTGAATACCTGCATCATGACAACTATGCCCAGCAAGCCGATGACCATGGCGACCAATAACTCGACAAGACCAAAACCAGCTGATGAATGCGCCCGCATCTTCGGAGAATTTTGGTTCGCCAAACGTCCGTTCCAAGTCATGAACTGCCGCTCGAGAGTATCTAACGAAGCTTTTTCAGCAGATTGGATCAAGGCAACCCCTAAAAAATTTGAACGACCACACGATAACTGTGGGCCGCCTGCTCATTTGGCGAGCTCCATGAAACCGTAACAGTTACAAGACTACTGCTCCGAGGCGGCCCTACCACTCCGGGAACAACCGTTACGACAGGTGGATTTGCAACCGTACCCGGCAAAACATTTGCTACACGTGTTTCCCAGGCTGCGTAAATCGGTCCATCGGTCAAAACATTGGTTGGACCTGTTTGGTTACCATCACCTTGGAAATTAGCCTGCAGGGTGACCCCGTCTCTATTTCCAGACCACATCTGCCCGATGAGTTCATTTGCCAGCAAACCGGCATCGGTCCGATACTTTGCATCACGCGAGGCTTTTACGGCAGATGCCTGCATTCCAATAACCCCCAAAACACCCAAGGAGAAAATCAGTATGGCTATTAGAGCCTCGAGGAGCATTACGCCGGATTGAGACTTGCGCACCTTATCTCCTAACACGCCTGAGGATCGCCAGTTGGTAGATTTGTATCGCACATGCGAATCTGCCCCCCGGTTGATACCGTTACACGCAAACAACGGAATGCAGTACAAGCGCCTACGCTTGGATTCAAATCGATGGTTGCGGCGGCATCTGCCCGCCCAAGACCATTGAAAACAATGACCGATTGATTAGCTGATGCAAGCACTCGACTTGAGCCCTCTGCTGCTGGACGCTTTTGAATAATCCGGGGCGCCGGATTATTGGTGGCATCTGAAATAAGGAATGCTTCATTCAAGAATGCCCCGGCGCAAGCACCCGTTGGATCATCAAAACTGATCACCCAGTTTGTATCAGTAGTTGAAAGCGCACAGCTATTATCGATGGAATCAGTCAGCTGAAAACGAACCAAAGCATTTCGTCTCACCGCCTCGCCTCTCGCCAGCTGGAGTCCATTCTGCACAGCACCAGCTGCAGTGCGAATTTGGGCATTCTGAGTCCAGACTTTAAAGCTAGGCAAACCAAGTGCAACCAATACGCTAAAAATTGCTAGCGCAACGATCAACTCGATCAGCGTAAAACCCGCATGCCGGAAAATATTTAGCACGAACCATCTCTCTTTATAGCCCAACAGGTGTTTGGATTGTGCGCAGCCCAGCCAGTTGGTACACCGGTAGTTTGACGAGTATTGGTTTCATCAATTGAGTATACAAAACCGTTCATACTCCCAGTGCCGGTTGCAGTAACTGTATAAGCTGTAGCAGTTAGTGTCGGACATGCGAAGCCAAAGTTACTGCTCGGCGTCGCAACGGGCAGCGGCGCCACGGTATTTGCCGCACATGCTCCGACATATGTACGATTATCTTGAAAATACTGCTCCATCTTTACCCGCATGTCCGACAAGCCGGAAACTGCCTCAGTAATTTTTGCACGAGTAACATAATCAGAATAATTTGGTATCGCAATTGATGCGAGAATCCCAATGATAGCCACCACTATCAGGACTTCAATCAATGTAAACCCCCGGCTCATGCGCATGACGCATCCCTTCCTATATCGTTGTTTAAAGTTTAGCCGTAGATCCACTCGATCCAAGCATGGCCTGACGAGAGGTTACTATTAGGCACCAAGCGGGAAAATGCAGTGCTACCGAATACTTGGTGCCATCCTATCGACAATGTACGGCCCACCTTTGTACAAAATCAGAACAGCGACAAGAATCAACACGACCCCAGCAAACAACTGCTTGCCTGGCCGCGAAAAATCTGACCAGTGCCGCCAGGCAAACCACATTGGCCCCCCGATCGGCAGCAAAAGGGTAGGCACCCAGTTTTTCCAGCCGAAGGCAAACGAAGCGGGCAGTGTGCCGACGTAGCCGACCAAGAGCAGCGAGGCGCCGACTGCGGCCAGAATGGCGACAACGAAGACAAAGGCAGTGAATCCGGCATCCATTATTTCTTCACCTTTTTGGGTCTTTCCCAACCAGCCAACGTCATCTGTTTGGCACGTGATACGGTCAACGCGTCAGGCGGAGCATTTTTTGTGAGGGTGGTGCCGGCGCCTAGGGTTGCGCCGCGCCCGACGGTTACCGGGGCAACCAGTTGTGTGTCCGAGCCGATGAAGACATCATCTTCAATAATGGTCTTGTGCTTGTTAGCGCCATCGTAGTTGCAGGTGATGGTACCGGCACCAACATTGACGCGCTGGCCGATTTCAGCATCGCCAATATAGGCGAGATGATTGGCCTTGGATTGCGCTGCAATCTTGCTGTTTTTGATTTCAACAAAATTGCCGATATGCACTTCTGCACCCAATTCCGTACCGGGGCGCAGGCGGGCGTATGGCCCAAGTACCCCATCAGGTCCGATCACTGCATCTTCGAAATGGCAGAAGGCAGCGATCCGTGAACCGGCTCCAACCTTGACGTTTTTTAGCACGCAATACGGGCCAATTTCAACTGCATCGGCTAGCTCAACCTTGCCTTCGAAAATGCATCCCACATCAATCGAGACGTCGCGACCGTAGCTCACCTCACCCCGCACATCGATACGATCCGGATCAGCCAGACGCACACCGCCAACCAGCATGGCATCCGCCACGTTGCGTTGATGGACGCGTTCCAGTTCAGCCAGTTGCACCTTGCTGTTAACCCCCAGCACCTCCCACTCGCCATCTGGATGTGCCGTGCGTACCGGCACGCCTTCAGCAACAGCTAGCGCGACGATATCGGTCAAATAGTATTCGCCTTGGGCATTGTTATTCGAAAGCCTACCCAGCCAATCAGCAAGCCGGGCTGAGGGAATCGCCATGATGCCGGTGTTCACCTCACAGATAGCCTTCTCTTCTGACGTGGCATCCTTTTCCTCGACAATCCGTTGGACGTGGCCAGCGGCGTCACGCACGATACGGCCGTAGCCAGCGGGGTTGGCGAGCTGGACGGTGAGAATAGATAATCCATCCTTACCTGCTTGCAGCAAGCGCTTCAGGGTAGATGCCTTGGTCAGTGGCACATCTCCGTAAAGGACCAGAGTCTGGCCGGCGCCGGAGATTTCTGGCAAAGCTTGCGCGACAGCATGACCGGTACCCAGTTGCGGCTCCTGCTTGGCCCAAAAAATATCGGCCGAATCAAGCGTCGACCGCACCACTTCACCACCATGGCCATAAACCACGACCAATTTCTCGGCGCCCAACTCCCGAGCCGTATCAACGACATGCAGGGCCAATGCTTTGCCCGCAACGGGATGCAACACCTTGGGCAGATTCGAATGCATGCGCTTACCTTGGCCGGCAGCGAGGATCACAACTTGTACGGGGATTTCAGCCATTATTTCCAACTCCAGAAATGACAAAGGCGACCATTTGGGCCGCCTTCGAATTATCGCATGATGCTAATTAACTACCGGGGTAGCGCCGTACAACCCATCAGGAAATTATCGACTTCCCGAGCAGCCTGACGGCCTTCGCGAATTGCCCAAACAACCAGCGATTGCCCACGACGGACGTCGCCGGCAGCAAAGACCTTGGCAACATTGGTGGCGTAACAACCTTCACCATCTGTCGTAGCCTTGGCATTGGCGCGATTGTCCTTCTCGACGCCGAAAGCATCAAGCAGGGAGCCAACCGGATTGGTAAAGCCCATTGCAAGGAAGGCGTTGTCGCATGGCAGTTCAAATTCTGAACCGGCAACTTCGCCCATCTTGCCATCCGTCCATTCGAGGCGAACGGCTTTCAGTGCCTTGACGTTGCCCTTGCCATCATCGACGAAGCCTTTGGTGGCGACGGCGAAATCGCGGGTGCAACCTTCGTCGTGCGAGGAAGAGGTGCGTAGTTTGTACGGCCAGTATGGCCAAGTAAGCGCTTTGTTTTCCTGCTCCGGCGGCATCGGCATCAATTCGAACTGGGTGATGGATGCCGCGCCGTGGCGGTTGGAGGTGCCGACGCAGTCAGAACCCGTATCGCCGCCACCGATAACGATGACGTGCTTGCCCTTGACGTTGATCGGGTTGGCCTTGCCTTGCTGGACTTCCTTATTCTGCGGAATCAGGAACTCAAGTGCGGCGTAGATGCCTTTCAATTCGCGGCCCGGTACCGGCAGGTCGCGCGGTACTTCAGAACCGGCTGCCAGGATCACGGCGTCAAATGTTGCGGTCAACTGCTCGGCAGAGACAAATTCTGTCGAGTCGTTATTGATACCGGTTGGCAAATCCTTGGAGCCGATCACCACCTTGGTCTTGAAGGTAACGCCTTCGGCTTCCATCTGGGCCACACGGCGATCAACCACCGTTTTTTCCAGCTTGAAATCAGGAATGCCATAAGCCAGCAAGCCGCCGAGGCGGTCGCTTTTCTCGAATACGGTGACATCGTGACCAACCCGTGCCAGTTGCTGCGCAGCGGCCAGGCCAGCCGGGCCGGAGCCAACGACGGCGATTTTTTTACCGGTTTTGAATTTGGGCACTTGTGGCACAACCCAACCCATTTCCCAGCCCTTGTCGATAATGAAATGCTCAATCGATTTGATGCCGACCGGTGCCGCGTTGATGCCCAACGTGCAGGCAGCTTCGCAAGGCGCCGGGCAGATGCGGCCGGTGAAATCCGGGAAGTTGTTGGTTGAATGCAGCACATCCAGCGCCTGCTTCCAGTTGCCGCGATAAACCAGATCGTTCCAGTCGGGAATGATGTTGTTCACCGGGCAGCCGTTGTTGCAGAACGGAATGCCGCAATCCATACAGCGTGCGCCTTGGGTCTTGGCATCGTCGTCGTTCAGGGTATGAACGAACTCCTTGTAATGCTTGAGACGTTGCTCGACCGGGCTATACGTTTCAGAAAGGCGTTCAAATTCCATGAATCCTGTCGGCTTGCCCATTATGCGGCCTCCTTCTGTGCAGCGGCCATTTCGGTCAGGGCGCGCTTGTACTCATGCGGATAAACTTTGACGAACTTCTCGCGGCTGGCATCCCAGTCGGCCAGAAGCGCCTTGGCGGTCAGGCTGCCGGTATATTCGGCGTGACGGGTAATCAACTCCTTGAGCTGGGTTTCGTCAGCAATACCGTTGTGCAACGGTTCACCGGTTTGACGGCTGGCTGGCAAAACCTTTTCCAAAGCAACCTGAGCCAGATTGGCGCGGCTCTTGAAACTGCCATCTTCGTCAAGAACGTAAGCGATACCGCCCGACATGCCCGCTGCAAAATTGCGGCCAGTCATGCCCAGTACGGCAACCGTACCACCGGTCATGTATTCGCAACCGTGATCGCCGACACCTTCAACGACAGCCGTGCCGCCGGAGTTGCGCACTGCGAAACGCTCACCGCCAACACCGGCCAGGAAGGCTTCGCCATCGGTCGAGCCGTACATGACGGTATTGCCGACAATGATGTTCTCTTGCGTATTGCCACGGAAATCCGGGCTCGGCTTGATGATGATGCGACCACCGGACAAACCTTTGCCGACGTAGTCGTTACCTTCACCGGTCAGTTCCAGCGTTACGCCCTTGGCCAGGAATGCACCGAAGGCTTGGCCGGCAGTGCCGGTCAGCTTGACGTGGATGGTGTCATCCGGCAAACCATCGTTGCCGTAGCGGCGTGCAACCTCGCCTGAGAGCATGGTGCCGCAGGTGCGATTAACGTTGATGATCGTCGTTTCGATTTGGACCTTTTGGCCCTTTTCGAGCGCCAGCTTGGCTTCTTTGATCAACTTGTGATCAAGCGCCTTGTCCAGACCATGGTCCTGAGTCTCGGTGTGGCGACGTGAAACATCGGCCGGAACGTTCGGCTGATAGAAAACCTTGGTGAAATCGAGTCCCTTGGCCTTCCAGTGCTCAATACCTGGACGGGTATCAAGCAAATCGGCCCGGCCAACGAGATCATCAAACTTACGAATACCCAGTTGTGCCATGATTTCGCGTACTTCTTCTGCCACGAAGAAGAAGTAATTGACGACGTGTTCCGGCTGGCCGGTAAAGCGTTTGCGCAGGACCGGGTCTTGCGTGGCGACACCGACCGGGCAGGTGTTGAGGTGGCACTTGCGCATCATGATGCAACCTTCAACTACCAGCGGCGCAGTAGCGAAGCCAAACTCATCGGCACCCAACAAGGCACCGATAACCACGTCGCGGCCCGTCTTCATCTGACCGTCGACCTGAACGCGGATACGTGAACGTAGACGGTTCAAGACCAACGTTTGTTGCGTCTCAGCCAGACCGAGTTCCCACGGCGTGCCGGCATGCTTGATCGAGGATTGTGGCGAAGCACCCGTGCCACCGTCAAAACCGGCGATGACGACGTGATCCGCCTTGGCCTTGGCAACACCGGCTGCAACCGTACCGACGCCAACTTCCGACACCAGCTTCACAGAGATGGAAGCCTTGGAATTGGCATTTTTCAGATCGTGAATCAGCTGCGCTAAATCTTCAATTGAATAAATATCGTGGTGCGGCGGCGGCGAAATGAGGCCAACACCAGGCACTGAGTGACGCAGGAAACCGATGTATTCGGAAACCTTATGGCCAGGTAGCTGACCACCTTCGCCCGGCTTGGCACCTTGCGCCATCTTGATCTGGATCTGGTCAGCATTGACCAGATACTCGGTGGTTACACCAAAGCGGCCAGAGGCTACCTGCTTGATGGCAGAACGCAGAGAATCGCCTTCCTTCAGTTGCAGATCACGCTCAATGCGGCTCTTGCCGATGATGTCGGAGAGCATCGCGCCACCCTTGACCGGCAGGAAGCGCTTGGCATCCTCCCCACCTTCGCCGGTATTCGACTTGCCGCCGATACGGTTCATGGCAATCGCCAACGTCGAGTGAGCTTCGGTCGAAATTGAACCGAGCGACATGGCGCCAGTTGCAAAGCGCTTGACGATGTCCTTGGCCGATTCAACCTCATCCAGAGGAATGCCATTGCCGGTTGGCTTGAATTCGAACAAACCGCGCAGGGTCAGATGACGCTTAGTCTGATCATTGATCAGTTTGGCGTATTCCTTGTAGGTTTCTGTCTTGTTGGAGCGCGTTGCATGTTGCAGTTTGGCGATTGAATCAGGCGTCCACATGTGCTCTTCGCCGCGAGTACGGTAGTTGTACTCGCCGCCGGCATCAAGCATCGTGGCCAATACCGGGTCGGTGGAGAAAGCTTCGGTGTGCTGGCGAATTGCTTCTTCCGCGACTTCAAAGACACCAATACCTTCAATATTTGACGGCGTGCCGGTGAAGTACTTTTCAACAAAATCCTTCTGCAGACCAATGGCTTCAAAAATCTGCGCGCCAGTATAGGACATGTAGGTTGAAATGCCCATTTTGGACATCACCTTCATCAGGCCCT
>ERZ724527.733-NODE-733-length-15858-cov-4.543504_pt1 | contig 15858 bp, 14 predicted proteins | sample MGYA00376060_ERZ724527 | MGnify/ENA primary metagenome ERZ724527 (study PRJEB28724, sample SAMN07190886) | activated sludge metagenome | isolation source: activated sludge of sewage treatment plant in Hong Hong | place: USA: Christiansburg, Virginia | collected...
AGGCGTTATCCATCGGCGGCGAATTTCCGGTACTGGCGACCCGCGAAGGCGGTGTGGTCGCCACCCATTTCGTCAATTCCCAGTACGCGGGACTCCAGTATCTCGACGCGAATCGCAGCGTGCGCTTCCGTCTCGACGGCGTCGCCCTATCGGCCCTGCACGCCCATGATCATGGATTCTGGCTTGAAGCCGCCGATCGCCGGAGCCTGACCCATATCGACTTCCATGGCGCACGCACCATCGTCCCGTTGCCTCACGACATGGTTGCGCTGGATGTGCTGGACAACGGACTCGCACTGGTCACGTCCTCGCAGGGACTTTCGCTGTATTCACCGAACGGCCAACAGGTGGCCGACGAGCAGGCATTGCGCCTCGATCCGGCGAACACGCCGGTGCGTGCCTTCGACGGTCTGCTGACGCGAGGTACGAGCGTGCTGCTGGCGGATGAAGACGCGTCCGCCTGGATCCAGCTGCAGTCGCCCGTCCTTTATCCGAAGATCGATGAGGTTCGTGCAGGCGCGCATCGGATCTGCGTGGCGAGTTCCTTGCCGACGACCCCGATCTCGATCGGAAGCATCGACTGTTTCGATCGACGCAGCGGCGTCTTGCTGAGCAGCCTTGCCTCCCATCACGGCCGCATTCTCGAGGTCGACGGCGATCTGCTCATCCACGACGCCAATTCTGGGGCAGTCCTTGCCTACGATGCCGCAGGCACGCAGCGCTTCTCCCTTCCCCCGACAGACTTCGCGGCCGCCGACAGCCGATTCGGCATTGTCACCCGCGCCGATTCAGGCATCGTGCTCTACGACCTCGCCGGACAGCCACGATCCCGCGTCGGGATCCCCACGGGGATCATCCTCCAGAAGGTGCGCTGGTCGGACGATGGCAGTCTGCTGGTCAGCGGATTCAGCAACAGCGAGGGCCTGCTCGTCCGGCTCTCCGCCGATGGCGAAATGGTCGGGACACATCGGTTCGCGAATGGCCAACGCATCGGCGATGCCATCGACACCGGAACCTCGGTACTGGTCGCGACACGATCCGAGGAAGGGCGCGGACCGCCGCAGATGCAGGCACTGTCGCGCGATTTGAGCACGGTCCTGCACTCGGAACCCGCCCCAGGCATCGACCTCCGCTTCTGGAAGTCGACCCTCGGCGGCGCCTGGCTGACCGGCACCGCGGCGGGCAGTGTGTCCCTGCTGCACCTCGATGCCGACGGCACCGTCTTGCAGAGGCAGGCGCTCGCGCTCGAACGTGGAACGGTGCTGCATGTGGCCGGCGATGGACGGCTGCGAGCGACCGATTCCGATACTTTGGCGGATCGCTACCAACTGCGCCGCTACCAGCCGGCAACGCCGACGTTCTCCGGCCCGATCCGCCAGTCGGCGCTGGCCGGCGCCTGGTTCAATCCGGCATCGACCGGCCAGGGTCTGCTGCTGCAGCTGCTGAACGGCAACGTGCTGTTCGGCGCGTGGCACACCTATGCGCCCGAGGGCGGCAATGCGCTGTCGAAGCAGCAGTGGCTCACCGTCAGCACCGAGTTGTCGAACGAGCACGGCCGGGTCACGCTGCCGATCTATCGCAATGCCAACGGCCGCTTCGATCTCGCGGGCGTGACGCCGGCGACCGCTGTGGGCAGCGCCGAACTCGTATTCACCGATTGCGACCACATGGAATTCTGGTACCGCATCGGCGACGAGACGGGTGTCCTCCCGCTGCAACGGCTGACGCCGCGGACCCGGGCCTGCGACGACGGCACGAGTTCGCAACCCGCCGGCGATGCACCCAAGGGACTCGCGATCGACGGTGCCTGGTTCGATCCTGCGCGCAGCGGCCAGGGGCTGACTTTCAATACCACCGGGGCGCGTTTCGGCCGCTATCTGGCCGGCTGGTTCACCTATGACACCGACCACGGCGTCGACGACGATGCTGCGCAGCACTGGTTCACGCTGCAGGGTGACACGCCGATGCATTTCGGTGCAGCGGTGACCGCGCAAATCCATCGCACCACCGGCGGCTCGCGCACCGGCGAACCCACACGCAACTCGCACCAGGTCGGCGTCGCCACGCTGACCGTGCACGACTGTGCGCACGCGACCCTGAGTTACGTCTTCGACGACAGCATCCTTGCCGGAACCTTCGCGAACCTGCAACGCAGCATCGCGCTCACGCGACTCGGCGCCTGCCCCAACTGATCACGGCACGGCCCGCGACCATGGGTGCGGGCCGTGCCCTCAGGGCTTGATGTGCGCTTTCAGCAATCGCGTCCAGCTGCGGTCGAGTTGCGCGTACTCGCCTTCACAGCGCTCGGCGCGTTCGGCCGGCAGATGGCCTTCGTCGACCAGCACCGCATACCCGTCCGGATCGCTGCCGTAGACCCAGCAAATCATGTTGTAGAAGCGCTGCTGGTCGAGTGAATGTTCATCAGCGAACGAGCCCTGGTCGACCGCCTGTTCGGCCTCGTCGCCGGCGTAGAAGCTGATCGCGGCATCGAGCACGGCCTTGTCGCCTTCCTCGCCATCCAGCAGCACCCAGGCCGAGAGCTGATCCACCGCATCCTCTTCGCGACCCGTGATCGGCACGTCCAACACGTCGACGAGGGCATGGCCGATCTCGTGGAAGAACACGAACAGGAACGCGCCCGCGACGGCATCGTCGAGTTCGTCCTCGGTGTCGTAGGCCCCGGCCATGGTCTCGTAGTAGGACTCGATCAACTCGTAGCAAACCGAGACCTGACGCGTCTCCGAATCGTAATAGGCATTGGGCTCGCCGCATTCGGCGAAGCGCAGGCCGAGCGTCACTTTCAAGGCGACCAGTGAATTCAGTTCCTTGGCGATGTCAGCGAGCAGGCCGGACTGATCCAGTTCCTTGGCCAGCGCTCGGTATTCGGCACTTTTCACCTCGCTGCGCTGGACCACGAAACCCGCACCGAATCCGACTCCCGACAGCAACAGCAACAGCATCCCAAGCAACGCTCGCAACATGGACGAATCCCCCTGAATGCATGCGAGGCTAATCGCGCCGTGCCCGAACTACAATGCGCGCATGCAGCTCGGTCGACACACCATCACCCCAATTCTGGTCCTCGCGCCCATGGCCGGCGTGACCGACAAGCCATTCCGGCAACTCTGCAAACAATTGGGCGCGGGGCTCGCGGTCTCCGAAATGACCATCGCCGACCCCAAACTATGGCACACGCGCAAATCTCGACTGCGCATGGACCACGACGGTGAACCGGCGCCAATCGCGGTGCAGATCGCCGGCTACGACCCGCAGATGCTGGCCGACGCCGCGCGCTACAACGTCGACCACGGTGCCGAAATCATCGACATCAACATGGGCTGCCCGGCCAAGAAGGTCTGCAACGTCTGGTCGGGCTCGGCCCTGCTGCAGGACGAGGCGCTGGTCGCACGTATCTGCGCGGCCGTCGCGCGCGCGGTGGACGTGCCGGTGACATTGAAGATCCGCACTGGCTGGGACCGCGCGAACCGCAACGGCGTGGCGATCGCGAGAATCGCCGAGGCCGCGGGCATCGCGGCCCTCGCCGTACACGGTCGCACGCGCGAAGACCTGTATCAGGGCGAAGCCGAATACGACACCATCCGCGCGATCAAGCAATCCGTTTCGATTCCGGTCTCGGCCAATGGCGACATCGATTCGCCGGAAAAGGCGAAACGCGTGCTCGAACTCACCGGCTGCGACGCCCTGCTGATCGGGCGTGCAGCGCAAGGGCGGCCGTGGATCTTCCGCGAGATCGCACATTACCTGAGCACCGGCGACTACCTGCCAGAGCCCTCGCCGCAGGTCGTGCGCGACATCCTGCTTGGCCATCTCGACACCCTGCACGCGTTCTACGGCGAGCCGCAAGGCGTTCGCATCGCCCGCAAGCATCTGGGTTGGTACGCGAAGGATCGCGCAGAGAACGAGGCCTTCCGCCAGATCGTCCAGCGTGCCGAAACCGCGGCGGAACAGCGCCGGCTGACGATCGACTACTTCGACCGGTTGCCTGAATCGGACGCCCGCCGCGCCGCCTGATCGTTCCCGCTGGCCGCAGATTCGTCGGCCAGCGCATTGCGCGGCTCGAATGCCTGCAGGACCGACTGGCTGATCCGCGCCACCGACACGGCGTCGACGCGCGGGCGCGGCAACTGCTCGACGGGGTGCACCGTGGTCCAGCGCCCGGCCAGATCGCGCGCGATCACGAATGAGAAGAAGTAGTCGGGCGCCATGCCCATGCGCAGATCGGTCAACACGGCACTGGTCGCCCGTTGCTCGATCGCGACAAAGCCGTGCGTGAACCAGTCCATGCGCTGCACGCTCGGCAGGCGCGCGAAGCGCCTCGCGAATTCCGGATCTTGCGGATGAAACCGCAAGGTAATCGGCCGGTCCGGATACAACGCACTCGCGAAGCCCTCGAAATAGCCATCGTGCTGCATCAGTACGACACGCCAGCCCAGCGAGTTGAACGGCGTCGGTACCGACAGCAATGGTGCCGACTCCAGCCCGAGCCGCACCAGCATCGGCTGCAGCGCCGCTTCGATCCGATGCTTGGCGATCCAGCCCCAACCGAGATAGGCGCTCGACAACAGCAGCCCGATTCCCAACGCGCGCCCCGAACCGGCGGACCCTCGCCAGCGCCACGCGCACCCACAGGCGACCAGCAGCGGGATCGTGTACAGCGGATCGATGATGAACACCGTCGACCACATCACCGGCGGAGTCGTCAGCGGCCAGAACAACTGCGTGCCGTAGACCGTGTGCGCGTCGAGCAACGGATGCGTGATCAATGCGAGCTGGAAACCGACCAGCCAGCGCCCGCGATCCGCGCCCGACCACGACCAGCGCCGCCGCGCCCACCACCACAGCAACAGACCGAGCACGGGCAGCACGAACAGCGAATGCGTCAGCGTGCGATGCCAGGTCATGAACATCACCGGATCGCTGACCGCAAGCAGCGGCAACACGTCGAGATCCGGCAAGGTCCCGAGCACCGCGCCGAACACCAGCGCCCGGCGCCGCTCTCGTGCCGGCGCCACGCCGGCCACACACGCCGCACCGAGGACGATTTGCGACAGCGAATCCATGCGCCTTACTCGCCCTCTACGCCGGCAAGATCGAGTACGTGCTGAGGCACCGCGGGTTCGCCTTCGTAGAAGACCTTCGGTTTCTGCTCGGCCATCGCCCAGCGGTGCAGCCACGAAATACCGGCGCGACCGCGGTAGCCATCCGCATGCCGATAGGCGGGATCGGCGAGCGCTGATTCAAGCGTCACGAAGTCGTAGCCGCGCTTGCGCAGGCGGTCGAGCAGGGCCGGCAAGGCATCAGCATTCAGCGCATTGGCATGGAACAGCAGGATCTGGACGATCTCGCGCCCGAACAACCGCTTGCTGGCCTGCTCGAAGAACTGGCACTTGGCCTCGATGTAGTCGATGTATTCGGGAATCAGCGCGCGCGCCTCATCGTGTCGGCCGGCATTGAGCAACAGCACGTAGGCGCGGGCATAGATCCATTCGCCGTTGTCGACCGTGACGGGTGCGATGCGATAGCCATGCCGCGCGAGAAATCCGTCGAGCCGCGCGCGCACCGCGTCGTCCTGCCCCGCCTGCAGATAGGGATGACGAAACCAGCGAGGCTCGCGTCCGAATTCGGCGAGCAGCGGTCGCAGGACGCGCTCGCCTTCGAGAATCGAGCGTTCGTAGTCGTCGATCGGCGTCGCATGCAAGCCGTTGTGATTCAACGTGTGATTGCCGAGCTCGATGCCGGCGACCAGCCAGTCGCGCAACCACTGCACGCGCGCCGAGACCACAACGCCATCGACTTCGAGCTTCTGCTCGTTGACGAAACCGATCGCGTTCGTGCCTTTCAAGGCCGCGATGATACGGGCGTTGCGGGCCGCGAGATCGGCGTCCGTGCTCAGCGCCATCTCCTGCGACGGCAGATCGTCGATGGTCAGGGCCATCTGGCGGGGCGGCACCGCTGCACTCGCCAGACCCGCGATCAGGAACAGGACCAGCAGCAGGCATCCACGCATCACGCACTCCGTCGAATCGGCGCCGAAGCATGCCACGCGGCTCCATGAACGGCGATTCAGGCTGGTCGCCGATATCGGTTTACAGCACGCGCGGCAGTGGTCAGACTCCACCTCGAATTCTTCCGGTGGTCGAATTCCCAGTGCTCGTATCACTCCTTCGGTAAGCCGATCGACGTTCGAGAGCCATCCATCACCGGACCCATGGCGCGCAAGCGCCCTGTCTCGTAGCGCGGTTTTGGGAACGCTCCGGGTTTTCTTCTGGAGCCAATCCATGTCCTTTTCTTCGCTCGGGCTGACGCCCGCGGTTTTGCGTGCGCTCGCCACCCTGGGCCACGACACCCCCACCCCGGTCCAGCTGCAGGCCATTCCGCTTGTGCTCGCCGGTCATGACCTGCTCGCCGCCGCGCAGACCGGCACCGGCAAGACCGGTGGCTTCGCGCTGCCGGTGCTGAGCCATCTGTTTCCGGAAGGCGCACCGCGCCATGCCGGCCGCGCCCCGCGGGTGCTGGTGCTGACGCCGACGCGCGAACTCGCTGCCCAGGTGCACGACAGCTTCAAGCAATACGGCGCGCACGTGCCGCTGCGTTCGACCACGATCTTCGGTGGTGTCGGCATGCAGCCGCAGGTCGATGCCCTGCGTCGCGGCCTGGACGTCGTGATCGCCACACCCGGTCGCCTGATCGACCACATGGGCCAGCGCACCGTCGACCTGCGCGAGATCGACGTGCTGATCCTCGACGAGGCCGACCGCATGCTCGACATGGGCTTCCTGCCGGCGCTCAAGCGCGTGCTGCAGGCGTTGCCGCAGAAGCGCCAGACGCTGATGTTCTCGGCCACGTTCTCGGACGAGATCAAGCAGCTCGCCAGCCAGTTCCTGCGCGATCCGCGCGAAGTGTCGGTGACGCCGCGCAACACCATTGCCGAAACCATCCAGCACATCGTGCATCCGGTCGACGCCAGTCGCAAACGCAACCTGCTGATCGACGTGATGGCCCAGGACTCGCGTCGCCAGACGCTGGTGTTCGCGCGCACCAAGCACGGCGCCAACAAGCTGGCCGAATCGCTCGATGCGGCCGGCTTCAAGTCCGCCGCAATCCATGGCAACAAGAGCCAGAGTGCGCGCACCAAAGCATTGGCCGACTTCAAGTCGGGGCGCATCACGGTTCTGGTCGCGACCGACATCGCCGCACGCGGACTCGACATTCCGCAGCTGCCGGTGGTGATCAATTTCGATCTGCCGATGGTCGCCGAGGACTACGTGCACCGCATCGGCCGCACCGGCCGCGCCGGTGAAACCGGCCAGGCGATCTCGCTGGTGTCGCATGACGAATCCGGCCTGCTCCACGACATCCAGCGCAAGATCAAGCAGGACATCGTGATCCAGAATTTCGAAGGCTACGTCCCCTCGGGTCCGCTGCGCATCGATGCCGGCGCACCGCGTCCGATCATGGGTGGTCGCGGCGGCCAGCGCGGTGGCGGTGGCGGTGGCGGTGGTGGCGGTCAGCGCAGCAGCGCGAGTAAGCCGGGCGCGCATCGTCCGCACCACGCCAAACCCGCTGGCACCGGTGCCAATCCCGGCCAGCGCCGCAATCAAGGCGGCGGTCGCGGCAATGCCGGCGGCGGCAGCCGTTCGGGTTGGTCATCGCGCGCCTGATCGCGGCCGATCGCTTGCATGGGCGCTGATATGCTGCACCCATGCAACTGATCCGATTCAACGCGCGTCTGGCCGAGCGTTTCCGCGGCTTTCTCCCGGTCGTGGTCGACGTCGAGACTGGCGGTTTCAACGCCGACCGCGATGCACTGCTGGAAATCGCGGCAGTGCCGATCGTGATGCATGCGGTCGGCGATGTCGTGCGTGGCGAGACGGTGTCGACCCACGTCGTGCCGTTTCCCGGCGCGAACATCGACCCGCGTGCACTCGAAATCACCGGCATCGACCCGACGCATCCGTTCCGCGCCGCGCTCGATGAAAAGCTCGCGCTCGAACATGTGTTCGCGCCGCTGCGCAAGGTGATGAAGGCGACCGACTGCACGCGTGCCGTGCTGGTCGGTCACAACGCGCACTTCGATCTCGGCTTCGTCAATGCCGCGATCAAGCGCACCGGGCACAAGCGCAGCCCGTTCCATCCGTTCTCGTGTTTCGACACCGTATCGCTGGCCGGCCTCGCGCTCGGCCAGACCGTGCTCAGTCGCGCCGTACAATGCGCCGGTCTGCGCTGGAATGCCGACGAAGCGCACTCCGCGGTCTACGATGCCGAGAAGACCGCGGATCTGTTCTGCCTGATCGTGAATCGCTGGAAGCACTTCGCCGACACCGCACCGGATGCCGCACCGATGATCGCCGGCACAGCCGACACCGACGCCGACATCGCCGCGGCGACGCTCGAAGAACCTTGATCCGGCAAGCCTCGGCCATCACATCGCACTGCGAGAGGAGAACCGTCATGCCGATCTACGAATACGCACCCGTCACCCTCGGTTGCAGCGACTGCGCACCGAGCTTCGAGGTCCTGCAGAAGATCGCTGATCCTGAACTCACCCACTGCGAGACCTGCAAGCAACCGATCCGCCGCGTCATCTCGGCCAGCGCAGTGATCGTCGGTGGTACTCACCACCTGCGCGAAGGCCACTTCTCGAAACACGGCTTCACCCAATACCGCAAGGTCGAGAAAGGCAAGTACGAGAAGACCGCCGGACCGGGACCGGACACGATCAGCGGCGACTGACCATCGGGTCAACCCGGCCTACGCGTCACGTCACGTTGAACTCGGCCTTGCGAATACGGCTCACGCCAATCCCGCGTACACCGTCTGCACTTCGTCGTCTTCATCCAGCGCCTGCAGGAAGGCTTCGACTTCTTCGAGTTCGGCGCCCTCCAGGCTGACCGGGTTCTTGGCGCGATAGCCGAGGTAGGCCTTCTGGACGGTGTAGCCGAAGTTCGGCAGTGCGCGCTGCACGGCGTCGAGGTCGGTGGGGTCGGTGAAGAAGGTGACGCCGTCGTCAGTGGTCACGTCCTGCGCGCCGGCTTCGATGGCGGCGAGTTCGGCGTCGGCGCTGGCATCGTTGGCTTCGGCCTCGATCATTCCGAGGTGATCAAAGTCCCAGCTCACCGATCCGGAACTACCCAACTGACCCTTGCGGAACAGGACGCGAATGGCCGAGGCGGCGCGGTTGGCATTGTCGGTCAGGCATTCGACGATCACCGGCACACGATGCGGTGCGAAGCCCTCATAGGTCAGCTTTTCGTACTGCGCACCGCCATCGAGCAGACCCGCGCCCTTCTTGATCGCACGCTCGACGGTGTCGCGCGGCATCGACAGCTTGCGCGCCTGTTCAACCGCGAGTCGCAGCCGAGAATTCATCGCCGGATCGGAACCTGATCGGGCCGCTACTGAAATTTCGCGCGACAGCTTGGTGAACAGGCTGCCTTTGGCATTGGCCGCCAATTCCTTGCCTTTTGCTTTCCACTGCTTGCCCATCGCGCCGGTTCCTGGATTTCGAGGGCGGGCATTCTAATGGCTGTGCAGCCGATTCCGGCACATTCGCCATCGGCAATTCGCCTCGCCTTGACCTGGGCCAAGCACCCGCTCCAACCACGATTCCGGTCGCCCCGTCCCAGCCTCACTGGCAGCAGCGCCGGAATTGCGTAATCTCCGCGCCTCTTTGCCGGAGATTCCCGATGTCCAAGCGTTCCCCCGCCGTCGTCGCCCTGACGATCGCCATCGCCGCCTCACTCGCTGCCTGCGGCGGTTCCCAGGAAGCCGACGCACCGACGACCGCCGCGGTCGCACCTGCGACGATCGCCTATCCGAGCGCGCGCACGGTCGAACAGACCGACGACTACCACGGCACCCCGGTGAGCGATCCCTATCGCTGGATGGAGAACCTCGACGATCCGGAACTGCAACCGTGGATCGCGGCGGAGAACAAGCTCGTGGCCGACTTCATCGGCGACGTGCCGAACCGCGACAAGATCAAGTCGCGCCTGACCGAACTCTGGGACTACGAGCGTTTCGGCGTGCCGGAAGTGCACGGCGGCAAGTACTTCTATTCGCGCAACGACGGCCTGCAGAACCAGTCGCCGATCTACGTGCAGGACACGCTCGACAGCGCACCGCGCCTGCTGATCGACCCGAACACGCTTTCGGCCGACGGCACGATTGCACTCAGCGAAACCGAAGTCAGCCCGGACGGCAAGTTGTACGCGTACTCGTTGTCGGACGGCGGTTCGGACTGGCGCACGATCAAGCTGCGCAGCGTCGAGACCGGCGAAGACCTGAGCGACGAGATCCGCTGGGCGAAGTTCACGAACATCGCCTGGACCAAGGATTCGAGCGGCATCTTCTACAGCCGCTTCGACGCGCCGGAAGGCGAAGACCCGCTCAAGGCGGTCAACAAGAACCAGAAGCTGTTCCTGCACACGATCGGCAAGGCGCAGACGGACGACACGCTGGTGTACGAACGCCCGGATCAACCGGACTGGGGTTTCGGCGCGGTCGTGTCCGACGATGGCGAGTTCCTGGTCATCAATGGCTCGCAGGGTACCGACGTGCGCAATCGCGTCTTCTACAAAGATCTCGCCAAGGCCGATGCGAAGGTGGTGCCGCTGATCGAGGATCTGGTCGGTTCGTATGATTTCGTCGGCAACGACGGCAGCGTGCTGTATTTCCTGACCGACGACGGCGCCGAACGCAATCGCCTGATCGCCATCGACACCGCGAACCCGGCGAAGGACAAGTGGCAGACCCTGATCGCGGAAAGCGACGCGCTGTTGCAACAGGTCTCGCTGGTCAACGGCCAGTTCGTCGCCAGCTATCTGCGTGATGCGCGTTCCGAGATCAAGCTGTTCGATGCCGCCGGCCAGCCGAAGCAGGACATCGCCCTGCCCGGCCTCGGCACCGCGACCGGCTTCGACGGCGCCGTCGAAGACAAGGAAACCTTCTTCGGCTTCGGCAGCTGGGCGGTGCCGGACACGGTGTACCGCCTCGACCTGACGACCGGCACGACCAGCGTGTTCAAGGCGCCGACAGTGAAATTCAACCTCGACGACTACGAGACCACCCAGGTCTTCTATCCGAGCAAGGACGGCACGAAGGTGCCGATGTTCATTACCGCGAAGAAGGGCTTCGTGCGTGACGGCAACCACCCGACCATCCTCTACGGCTATGGCGGTTTCAACATCGCGGTGACGCCGAAGTTCAGCCCGGCCATCGTCGAATGGATGGAACTCGGCGGTGTCTATGCCGTCGCCAACCTGCGCGGTGGTTCGGAATACGGCCGCAGCTGGCACGAAGGCGGCATGAAGTTGAACAAGCAGAACGTGTTCGACGACTTCGCGGCCGGCGCGGAATATCTGATTGCCGAGAAGGTCACGCAGCCGTCGAAACTCGCGATCTCGGGTCGCAGCAATGGAGGCTTGCTGGTCGGCGCGACGCTGTTGCAGCGTCCGGAACTGTTCGGCGCGGCGTTGCCCGCGGTCGGCGTGCTCGACATGCTGCGGTTCCGCGAATTCACCATCGGCTGGGCCTGGGAATCCGACTACGGCTCGGTCAAGAACGCGGATGAATTCGCGGCCATCCACGCCTATTCGCCGCTGCACAACATCAAGGCGGGAGCGAAGTACCCGCCGACGCTGATCACCACCGCGGAACGCGACGACCGCGTCTTCCCGGCGCACAGCTTCAAGTTCGCGGCAGCGATGCAGGCGGCGAACCCGAACGGCCCTCCGGCCCTGATCCGCATCGAGACGCGTGCGGGCCATGGCGCCGGCAAGCCGACCTCGAAGACCATCGAGGAATACGCCGACATCTACGCCTTCCTCGCGAAGACGCTGAAGATCGACGTGAAGTGATCGGGAGCTATGGTCGCGACGGCAACATCGCCGTCGCGATCGCGAAGTAGATCAGCAGGGACAGCAGGTCCTGGATGACGGTGGCGAGCGGGCCGGACGCGAAGGCAGGATCGATTCGGAAGCGCGCGAGCGTGACCGGCAGGATCAGCGCGACGCCGGTGGCGACGACGCAGGCCGAGAACAGCGACAGGGAGACGATCATTGCCAGCGTCGCGTCATGCCAACCGATGCGCACCAGCGGATACACCGTGCAGGCGGCCGCCAGGCCGATCAACGCACCGGTAGTCGCCTCGCGCATCAGCATGCCCCGGACATCGATGCCGATCGACAAGCCGCGCACGATCACGGTTTCGGTTTGCGTGCTCAAGGCATCGGCGAAATAGACGATGCCGGGCACGAAAGCCGACAACACCAGCATCCGGCCCAGCGTGTCCTCGTATCGTCCCATGATGCCCGCGGCCACGAATGCGCCCGCCAGTCCGATGAGCAGCCACGGCAGCCGATGCCACAAGCGCTGCGGCAAGGCTTCCTCGGTGGCGTGGCGTGCCTGCTCCGCGCTCTTCATGAAGCCGCCCAGACGCGAGAGATCTTCATCGTGTTCGGCGAGCAGGGTCTCGAGCAGACGATGCGGCGGAATCAGGCCGAGGTAACGACCATCGTCGTCGACCACGACCAAGGCCGACTCGCGATGCTGCACGGCCTTCCAGGTCACCTGCTCGCGATCGACGCCGTGTGCGATACGCGGCGGATCGGCGTCCATGACGGCCGCGATCAGGGTGTCGTCCGCGGCACTGACGGCGTCCTCGATCTGCACCAGCCCGACCAGCGCGCCACCTTCGCGCGAGACCACCGGAATATCGGACACGCAGGTGTAACGTCGCGCCGCGAGACGCGCCCGCAGGACCGCGATGGTGTCGTCGGGATAGGCCAGCGGCACATCATCGGTGGCCAGCGACGCAGCCGATTCGAACGCGGCATCGCGGCCGATGGCCAGCACGCGCGGATCGGGACTCATGCGTCTTCCTCGGTCAGGCGCCGCAGATACTCGTCGACATCGACCTCGACCGTGCGCGGCCGGCGGTTCAACAGGTCCTGGATGCGTTCGTTCTCGCTGGCATGCACTTCCGCGACCGTGCCGGTGACCAGCACGTCGCCCTGATCGAGCACGGTGATGCGGTCGGCGATGCGGAACGCCGATTCGAGTTCGTGCGTGACCACGACGATGGTCATGCGCAAGGCGTCGCGCAGGCGCAGGATCAACTCGTCGAGTTCGGCGGACACGACCGGATCGAGCCCGGCGCTGGGCTCGTCGAAGAACAGCAGCTCCGGGTCCATCACGATCGCGCGCGCCAGGGCGGCGCGCTTGGTCATGCCACCCGACAGCTGCGAGGGCATCAGGTCGTGGAATCCGCCGAGATTGACGAACTCGAGCTTCAGGCGCGACATGATGCGCACCGTGGTCTCGTCCAGTTGCGTGTGTTCGCGCAAGGGCAGCGCGACATTGTCGCCCACCGACATCGAGGTGATCAGCGCCCCGCCCTGAAACGAAACGCCGAGCCGGCGCCGCACCGCCAGTAGATCCTGCGCACTGGCGCGACCGACATCGACGCCGAGGATGTTGACCGTCCCCGACACCGGGCGCTGCAAACCGATGATGTGCCGCAGCAAGGTCGACTTGCCCGAACCGGAGCCGCCCATGATCACGCGGATCTCGCCGCGCTTCACGCTGAAGTCGATGCCGTGCAGGATGCGCCGACGCCCGTAGAAGGCTTCCAGCCCGACGACATCGATCAGCGGTGCGCCAGGGTCGTTCATCGGTTCAGGAAGAAGCTGAAGACCATGTCGGCGATGACGATGGCGGTGATCGACATGACCACCGCGCGCGTGGTCGCACGGCCCACGCCCTCGGCGCCGCCGGTCACCGAGAACCCGGTGGCAACGCCGATCACCGTGATCAACAGCGCGAACACGACACTTTTCGACAGGCCTTCGTAGACATCACGCGGCGTCAGTTGCGCCAGCGTCTGGGCCAGGTAGGTCTGCACGCTCATGTCGAGCATCGGCGCCGAATACAGCGCGGCGCCGAGGATCGCGGCAAAGTCGCTGAGGAGGGTCAGTACCGGCAGCATCAGCAGCATCGCGATCAATGCCGGCGCCACCAGGTAGCGCACCGGATCGATGCCCATCACGCCCAGCGCATCGACTTCCTGCGACACCGACATCGAACCGATGCGCGCCGCGAATGCGGAGCCGGAACGTCCGGCCACGAGGATGCCGGTGATCAGCACGCCGAATTCGCGCGTCACCGATTTCGCGACCGCCAGCACAACCTGCGACTGCGCGCCGAATTCGCTCAGGGTCGCGATGAACTGGATCGCCAGCATCAGCCCGACGGTGAACGACAGCAGCAGCACGATCGGGATCGCGTCGGCTCCGACCTGGCGCATCTGTTCGACCACGGCCGCCAGCCGGACCGGTTGGCCGCGACGCCGACCGGCAACCACGAAGGCGAGCGACTCGCCCAGCAGCCCCGCTGCATAGCCGACCGCATCGACCGCTGTCACGGTGCGACGCCCGAGCCGGTTCAGCAATCGCAGCGCGGTGTTCATCATGCCGCGCGTGCGGCCGCAAGGTCGACGAAGATCGGGAACACGCGATCAAGGCGCGCCAGCTCGAGAACGGCCCGCACCGATTCACTTGGCGCCAGCAGGGCAAAGCGGCCGCCCTTCGCACGCGCGTGCTGAAAGCCCTCGACCAATGCGGCGATGCCCGACGAATCGATGTAGCTGACCCCGTCGAGCTGCACCGCCAGCGACTTCACCCGGGCGTAGGCGTCGAGCACCTGCTTGCGCACGTCCTGCGACCACGACAGGTCGACCTCGCCCCACACGCGCAGGATTGCCCAGTCACCGTCGCGTCCAAGTTCACATCCCTTTTCCATCATGCATTCCTCGCCTGCAGTCGTCGCACCATCGTCAGCACATTGCCGCAACGGCGCTTCAGCGGTCGCAGCCGCCAGTAGTCCATGGTTTCATCGATGATGTTGATGCCGAGCCCGCCCGGTCGGCAGACACTCAAGTCGCGCGGTTTCAGGCACCCGGGATCGACCGCCGGCGCATGATCGCGCAAACGGAAGCGCAGGCGACCGCGATGGCGTTCGATCCGCAACTCGATGCGGCCTTCGCTGCAGCCTCGGTAGGCGTGGCGGATGATGTTCGCGCAAGCCTCGTCGATCGCCAGCACGATGCGCGCGAGAACGCGTGCATCGACGGCCAGCGCCAGCAGGGTGCGATTCACCGCAGCGCGGACCTCGGCCAGCGATTCGGCGCGCGCCGGAAACTCGACGCGCAGCAGCGGCGGCGCGCTCATGCGGCGGCCTCGATCATCAGCAAGGTCGTGTCGTCGCCGAGCTGGCGTCGGCGCAGTTCACCGACTATGCGCCGCAGCCGTGTTTCCGGACGCCATTGCGCATGGCGCGCAACCAGATCGACGACACCATCGACGCCGAGAATCTGTCGCCGCGCATCACGTGCATCGGTCACGCCGTCCGAAAACAGGTACAAGCTCCGGTCATCGAGCTGCGCCTGTTGCGACGGAAATTCCATGCCGGGCACGATGCCGAGCGGCGGACCTTCGGCACGAAACAATTCGCTGCCGCCGCGACCGTGCAGCAATACCGGCGGAAACCCGGCATTCGCCCAGATCGCGGTCCGCGTCGTCGGGTCGAAGTAACCGACGGCTGCGCAGACGAAGGTACCTCCGGCCACGGTCTCGCACAGGTCGTCATTCGCGCGCGCCAGCCAGACCGATGGCGACAGCCCTTCCTTGCCGGCGAATCGCAGCAGGCTCGCGCAACGCACCATCAGGAATGCGGCATCAAGGCCCTTGCCGGCGACATCACCGACAGCGAAACCGATGCGTCCATCGGGCAGGTCGGAGATGACGTAGAAGTAGCCGGAGATCTGGCTCGTTGGCCGAG
>ERZ724527.734-NODE-734-length-15853-cov-3.619066_pt1 | contig 15853 bp, 26 predicted proteins | sample MGYA00376060_ERZ724527 | MGnify/ENA primary metagenome ERZ724527 (study PRJEB28724, sample SAMN07190886) | activated sludge metagenome | isolation source: activated sludge of sewage treatment plant in Hong Hong | place: USA: Christiansburg, Virginia | collected...
TCTTACTGCAGCAAGGTACACCCAAGAGATTATTCCAACATAAGCTCGAGCAAATTAATCTGAAGCGGTATCAATGGTAGACACCATGGGTAAATCCATGGCTGATTCGGTTGGCCCAGTTCTTTCGGTGCTTGAAGGTTTCGCCTTCCTTCGTAGTCTTCTGAGGCCACTCAATGAAGCTATTGTACGTGTCAGGGGACGGCCGAACCTCTTTGATCTTGTTCTTCACCTTCTGCTCACGCAAATACGCAAACTTCTCGTCTGTACCGAAACCATTCTTCTTCTATAGCTTTGACTTCGGCACTTCTGAAAGCTTTGTGAATGTCGTATATAGAGTGGGAAGTGGCTTGTAGGTTCCCGCTCCCGGCTCTGCTGACTTCTTCTTATGGTACTCAACCGACTCCTTCTTATGCTTTGATATCCAGAACTTCGGGTCAGTTTTGTTCATGCTATCCTTCTTCTTGATTTCCTGAATTACTCTGGAACTGTACATGTGGGTTATGAGCTCCCGAACCGGGACACGTATTCGATAAGAAAGTGGTATCTTCATAGAAATACCGCTTCTCTCCGTGGCTGATCTTCTTCTGATCGAATTTCTTCTGTTCAGCTTTAATTTGGTCTTCGCTCTTCTCCAAATGATAAGTGGCGATTCCTGGTCTCTTCCTATTCTTCTGCTCAATCTCAATTCTTTCGAGATAGGTGTACTTGATTAGCTTCGGGTCGAACTTTTTAGTTTGAGACTTCTTTCGCTCCTCCGACCCATCCCAACTGTCGTTCATGTTATATGCATCTTCGCTAGCAAAACAATTTACTTGCTCCCGGGACCGACTTGGCAACTTTCAGATCGTAGTCCATATAGAAACCTCTTTTGGTGACCATAAGGGTAGTCTTTTCGCCCTTCTTTTGGCTCGCATACTTCCTGAGCAGCACCTGCCTCTGCGGATCCAGATACTCTTTATCTGGGCTGTACTCCAGAAAGTTCCAAGGGATGTTTTGGTGAGTGTCATAGTTGAACATCGTCCTTGGTGTCAGGTTGACTACGTTGACCAAGGAACTTACGTGAGGGGCTTGACACTACCTCTGGGTTCTCCATGTCGAGAAATAAAATTAAAGCGGGTGGTTATATTAATCTTGGCTTACCAAACAAATTCAAATGAGTCAACGTTAGCTGGAGTAGCTCCAGAAGGAGCTCGACCAGTTGAAAAGTGAAGAGCGAGAACAGGAGTCCGAGCAGATGGAACTACGAGTCTTGGAGAAGAAATATGAAGGGCTGTTGGAGGAGAAGACACGTTGTGAGAAGTAATACAAACGAGATGTGGAAAACGATAATAGGCTCATCAATAAACTCAAACGTGAGCTTGAGGAGATAAAGAAAGACATTGTTCATATGGAAAATTCCATCGCTGAAGTCACCAGTGATAATGACACTCTCCGCGAGATGTCAGCAGCAAGAGACAAGGAACGATAGAAGCTCCGCTCTGATGAGAAGGAGCTAGACAGCAGAATCCAAAAGCAGTTGGAGGAGTTGCAGACACTGAAAAACACGTATGAAGCCAGCCGTGAGCAAAAACTTCGAGCATAACATGAGATGGATCAGTATCGCACAAGACTAGAGGAAAAACAGTCAACGATCCGCGAATTGGAGAAGGAGGTGAAGCAAGTGGAGCTGGATAATATCAAGCTGTAAAAGCAGTATAGTGTGCTTCAGAAGGAACTGGAGCAAATGACGAAGGAGATCAGGAAGAAAACCGATTCGAACCAACTACTGGCTAACAAGCATCTGTAGAATATAAAGATTGCAGCCGAGATAGAAGCGAAGATTGGTGAGCTCGAGGAAAAATGCCTCCAGTCCAAGTAGCAAGCTGAGAAGAAATAGGAGGAGTACAAGGAGGAGATGGATAAGGGTCGGAGGTTGCTCGCAGAACTGCAACAAAAATAGTCCGATCTGAAAGAGAAGGAGAGGGAAGCTGAGAACATGCGCATCCGAAGTGATGAGCAAAAACGCACGATAAGCACGATGGCAGTTGAAGCCAAACGTATCGAGAATGAAATTGACAGGAACCTCTAAACCTCAAAACAGCTGACAGCAATGCACAACGAACTCGTGGATAACCTGCTTCGGTTCAGCGAGCAGGACGACAAGATTCGCCAACTTCTCGACAACAGACAGAATGTGCTTCAGTTCGTGGAGCGAAGCCGCAAAGAAATTCAAGAGTGCAACGACAAGATCGAGAGGCTCAAGCAGCAGGGTGGTGGAGCTGCAACCGACCGCAGTTCCAAACCATCGCAGTGACTGCCACAATTAATATGCTAGAACATCAGTAGTGAAGAGATCATCAGACTTCCTACAGGTTGCAGTGGATCATGTTTCGTTTGATGGCTTCCTCTCTAAAGTTAAGCCGTCCGAACTTCCGACGCAAGCTATTCAGCTTGCTTATGATATCACGGAAGGCTAATTCGTCGCTTCTCGAGCTCATGTCTGAAGATCCGTACTTCACAGTGGGATTCTTCGCCTGCCGACCGACAAATGTGACTGCTCGATAGAGTTCCTAGACGTTCTCCTCAAAGTTTCGGTGAATGGCAAGTAGGCCCATCACTCCCGAACTCAGCTGGTCGACCAGCAACATGCATATTCCCCGCTTCTCTTGAAGATCGTAGCTTATGTTCTCAAGTCTGGCCATTTTGAAAAAGGTTTTCATCTTGATGGTGTTCAGATAATCATGGTGGATGTAAGGAAGGAAGATGTAGCTTCGTTCACCTAGGGTCGGCTGAGGCATCGTTGCCAATGTATCAGCCGAATGTTCCAAGTCTTTACCACTGGCTTGCTTTCCCTTTGCAGGCTCAATGGCCACCTCGTCTACTAAATATTGTCCTTCTTCGAGAAGAAACTTTCCACCCATGAGTAAGTCGAAGTAGAAGAAGCTACAGGTGTATGTGTTGAGGTAGCAGTCTAAGCCGATAGCCCATGACCGGTAGTAGGTCTCTTTGGTTTCCTTAAAAGCAACGAAATCGACGGTAAAGAATCCATACATCCCTCGCAGTTGAAGTGCTTCGGACAAGCTCTTGCAGCTATTATACACTGTATTGTACGTTAGTGCAGTCTGAGGGAAACTGCAACCAATGGGTTGCATGCCAGTGATCACCTTCTCATATGAACAGAGAATTTCAAGCTGCCCTTTCGGTGAGTTGAAGAATGATATTGAACAAGCTTTGATATCCTCATTGCGCAATAGTGGATAGGCTTCAATGCTGCCACCTTTGACCACTAACCTGCACATGAATTACGTGTAATTCTTGTAAAGGGTTGGACATGCGATAACCAAGCGACGTGGCAGCTAGGCTTCGAGGATTGCCTTTATCTGCGATGTTAACTCTTCGTGAAAGTCCGCCTGCTCTTCGATTGGTACCACCGTAGGGAATAGTTAGCTGACAGGTTCTTCTTCCTCATATTCTTTCTGCGCAAGCAGTCTCCGAATGGCGCGGATCTTATGTACATTAATAGTTGCCACGCCTCTTCCACCAAACTCATCGTCGATCTTTACCACCCACGTCTGTATTTGCCGGTTATTAGCGACAAGAACAGCCAGGGTATTAACAAATTCAGCCAAATCGTACAGCTCAATGGCTCCAGGCGGTACAGGTAAGTCAGCCCCAGCAAACAGCCTTCGAGCCTGTGATTTGGTGGAGAAATATTTACATTTCTGAGGATCGCCAGACATCAGGTAGATGTTGAGCAGTTCGCATATTTTAATGGACTCGTTGCAGGGGTACCCCGATACCATGAAACATGGCCGCTGTTTGACTATTCTCCGAATCTTGTCAAGACATTTAGGCGAGTAGTACAGCAGCTTCGTTGTGGACATATGCTACGGGAAGTGTCGGATGGCCTCAGTCGTAACAAAATATAGCCTGTCACGGTAATCATGGACACCTGCGAGTTCGAGAACCCTGTAATAGTAGTGTAGCACCTCAGTTGGCAGATCGTTTGGCAGTACCATCACAATTGTAAGTTTGGGGTCCTTCAGCCGAAACATTCTTGTGAGCTGCAGATTCTTCTTTTAGGTGAGGTTGGAGCAGGTGATCCGCTTCATTTCATCAACTGCAAAAGAATTGATGTGCAGCTCCACACGATGACCATTACTGAGCTGCTCCCATTCAGCAGCGAGCTGCTTCTGCCGTTTCATAAACGACTGGTGCAGTTGGTCATTACGTTCATGGATGAGCCTGCGCGTGCGTATTTTATTTACAAACTTTTTGAGGAAGCATTGTGCCTTCACCACGCTCCGACGAAAGCTCAGATACTGTTTGCGAATGCTGTACATTCTCCAGAATCTCTGAATCTTCAGGATTGCTAACAGTTTGCCCTCAACACCAACAAATGAGCTCTTCGGGAGCATCAACTGCCGGTATTTATGGTTATCCACTAAACAGCTGATCAGATCCTCCACGGTGGCAGTTGGTCGAATTGCCAGCACCGTTAAACGTTTGCCGTCAACATAGGCGAGCTCAACCTTATGCTTGCTCAGCACCTCTTCCAGCCTCTCGAAGAGCATCTTCAACTTCTTCCAAATACTCTCGTAGATTCGACGATAGCTGCTGAACTCGGCAGTCTACATATCCACCCGACCGTTGTTTAGAGCAAAGTGGAACTGTGACCTCTCACCTATCGTGGGTTCTTGAGCATCGGTGATGTTGGATGGGGGACGGCTCTACGTCTTGTATTGCTGATGTTGGAGTTGCATATTGTAGAGCTTGAGTTATGGCTATCGAGGCTATTGTTTCTCGTAGAAATCTTTTGGGTCCAATTCTTTCATGCTCTTGGGGAAATCCAGACGGTAGCCTGCAGGAGGGATGTTGGCCTGGTACTCAGGGCGTATGTTCTTTTCCACGAAGCTCAGCATTCGTAGCGGTTTATTAACAATGGTCAGGGATGGACGCTATCTCGTTGTTATGTCAAGAGCAGTGCTATCGTTAGTGTTATTGACGAGGCTTGAATGGCCGATACCCTTGACTACCTTTCGAAGACGCTTGTAAGCACGATTGGGAGGAACTTGTGTGTCCTCCTTACCTCGAATCGATGCGCGACTTCTACTACGTGTCGACCCAATCTGTGGAAGCTGTTGCCTCTGCTGATCCTTCTTCTGCCCTATTCCAATAGCCTGCTCGAACTTACCAATGCTGTAGTGCATAACACCCGCATAGTCGTCAATCACACTATCGTCGGCTGCTGATAAGAAGCTCATTTCGTTCTTGAGCCGCTATAATTCACTCCTGGCTTGGTGAATGTTGCGGACAACTTCACTCGCTCTCATTTGTAACGTCGACACAGAGGAAATAAAATATAGGTCAGTCGCGCCGCACTCCACTATAGTACGTGGTGGCGCCACGAAGCTTACGCACGATGTCTCGACGACTACTCTAAGCTGCACGTCTACGCTCCCTCTCCTATTCATTCGTCTGGGCAATTCCGGCGATCTATTCAGCTGTCTGAGACTTTTCGGATTTCTTAATGGTCTCGTGGCTGTCCACCTTGTCCCCACTATTCTGTCGATTCTTTGGTGGGTGACTCTTGGTTCCGCTTCGCTGATTTTCTCGCTGCTTCTCGTTACTATTGGAATTTGTCTTTTGATGCTGTTGTTGCTGGCGAATCTCTTGTTGACTCGATTCGGTCAGTTTTTTAACTTCGGATTAATTGCCAATGTCCCTTGAAGGTCGCTTTTCAGGTAATTGCTAAGTTAAATATTGAAGGTTACCTAATCCTTGAGTTCGGTCAGTTAGGCAAGCAGAAGCTTGTAGTCATCTTGTTGCTGAGACAGCTGCTGTTTGAGTGTTTGTTGTAGTTGTGAGTGCTACTTGCGTTCCTCTTCATGAGCCACGATGATCTTCTTCAGCTAGTCGGATTTATCGTCCAGTTGCTTCTTCTGTTCCTTCAGTTCATTGTCCTTCAGGATTAGGTTTGTGTTGAGGTCAGAGTTGCGTTGCTGAAGTCCCTTATTCTGAGTGGATATCTGCTCAAGCTTGGCTTCCATAGCCTTGAGTTCTTGATGCAGCTGCTTTATCTTCGGGTCTTCCGTGGTACCAGCAAGCTCATAGGCTTTCAGTGAGCTCTCCAACTGTTCAATTCTCTCTGAGGTCGTTCCAATCTTGTTGCGGATATGCTCGATTTACTTATCCTTCGAGAACAGCAGTTTTTCTCGTTATTCAATTTCTTCTTTCTTTCGTTCTTACAGCTGCTGCAGTGCTAGAATATGGTTTCTGTGGGTATTCTCCTGCATCAGCTTAATTTATTCGCGTAGTGTTTGGTAGGCCAGTTAGCTTCCCTGATGGAGGTTATTTTCTCTGACCAGTCGGATGTAGACCTCATGGTAGTGCATCGGATGCACATACATCCTCTTGCCACTAATCTATGCCTTTTGTTGGTCGATCACTTTGTTCAGCATTGTGACCTCTTGGTTGTATGTTTCGTTGAGCTTCACCAATGCGAATTCCTTGGCTTTCAGGTGTCGAATAACCTCGTCCCTCTATTGCTCCATGCGAGAGATGTCGATATTCAGTTTCTTAATGACTTCCTTCTCGCCAACCACTTCCATTAGGCTCGTCTTAAACTGCAACTGCAGGTTATCCCGCTAGAATTTTTCGTCTCGAAGTCCTGCCTCAGCCTTCTCCATCTCTTTTTTACACTTTTCAGTTTATGTCTCCAACTGCTTCATCTTTTCTCCCCTGTCTTTGTCAATCTGAGTCAGTTCGTCCCTCTCCACCTTCAACTTCTCGTTATCCTTTGTGAGTCTTATCTTATCCCTGTTGAACGAATCCTCCTTAAATTTGAGCTGTGCTTCGGTATCAAGAAGCGCTGATTTAGTTCTTGTGAGTTCTTCCGTCGTCTCTGCAAGTTTGTTTGTGAGGCTCGCCATCGAGGTCTAGTTACCTTGAATAATTTCCAACATAGTCTTATTTTGCTTGCGGAGCTCATTCAAGTCATCTTCAATGTCTCCCTTAGCCTTCTTCATTGCCCTCACGTTAACAATAAAGTTGTCTATGTCGCTTTGCAGAAGCTTGTTCCTTTCGCTGGAAAGCTGTAGATCATCCTCGACTGACGAAAGTTTGTCCTTCATAATTCGATGGTTAGTGTTCAACTCAGCGAACTCCCTCGCCTTTTCTTGAAACTTTCCCTCCATGTGCTCCAAGCGGGTTTTTAAGTTTAACGTTGCCTGCGAGAAGTTGGACTGTTCCTGCAGTAATGCACCAATGCGCAGCTTTTGTTCATCTATCCTATTGTACATCTGACGATTCTCCCCCACAAGAACACCTATTTGCCGCTTCTGCTCTTCCTCCGCTTTCATACGATGCTGAATCATCCCCTGAAGGTTCTCCACTTCAAACTTGAGCAGAGCCACTTAGCGCTAGCGGTGGTTATCTTCCGAAGAAGCATCTTCAATCTTCGACTCAAGCAACAGTGCTTTCTGAGTTTGCGAGGACAAACTATATTCCAGTGTTTCCATCCGTGTTGTCCGGTCTTGCAGTTCCAACTTTAGTCCATCAATTATAGCGTTTAATTCTTGGTTTGCCAAGGTGAGTTTCTCCACTCGTTCTTGATCGTTCTGTCTTTCTTGTTGCAGCTGTTGGAAGTCTTTCTTGTAGTTGCTGAAATCGTCAAGCAAACGAATATGCTTCATCTCCAACTCCCGGTGTACTCCGTGAATCTCATTGATTTTGTGTTAGAACTTCAACCTCAAACTGACTTCCTGATTGAAGGCCTGATCGACCTGTTTAAGATCTTCCTCGATGTAGTCACGTTCTTGTTTGAGGTTGGCATTGGACAATTACAGGTGCTACAGCTTCTTTACAATTTTTTCGTTTTTCTCTCTGTTGTTTCTGTCAATGTTGTCGATGAGTTCTTGCCTTTTTGCAATCTCCTACCGCATTTTCTTCATATCTTCGTCTCGGTCGTGTTGAATATTCACCAACATTGTCTCAAATTCGCCTTTCGCACAGTATTCCAATAAATTGGCGTATACCCTCCATAAGGTCTTGCGTATGGACTGCGCGTCTCTGTTGCTCGACAGCTCCTCCAGCAGTTTATTGAATCCAATGCTGTAGACAAATAGTGAGCGGTAGATACGATCTATCTGGTCGTGCCCGAGCCCTTTGGAAAGCAGGCAGTTGCGATCTATCATGAATTTCTTCAAGGCAGGGTGCGTTATTGTCATGTCAAACTTTTGCTTGTAGCAGTACTCCACCAGAATATCGTTGAGCCAATTTTCCATATTCTTGATTTCCAAGCGACCACCCTTATTGTTTTTACGCTCCAATAGACAATAGATGTTCTTGCGTTCGCTCGTTCCGGTGGTTGGTGGCTCGACGCGAACGAAGCTTTCATGCTGAGTAATGGACTGTCGGAGTAGCTAGTCTTTTCTTCGGAGCTTTCGAGTACCAGGGTTGCTTGTGTAAATTCGCTTTTCGCGTGATTCGCCCATGCTGTTGCGAAAGTGGGACTGGTAGACAGTATGCTGTGACTGTTCCCCTTGACTGCCAGTACCTGCTTTAGTTTTGGTTTGGGTCTTCCTTGCTTCGGTGTGCCAATCCTCCTGGGAAAGCATGTGTACAGGTTCGGAAAGCTTCTGTCTGGGTTTAATTCGTTCCAGCCTTTAATTGCGAAACAGCACGGTATTGAGATTGTTGTTGGAGAGTTTAGCCGATAACTACGTTAGGGTGAACGGCTACTTCGAAGTTGTCTGGAGTGTGAATGTCGTCCTCGCTGGCCATGCGTAGTTATATTTATTAACAACCATCTCCGAGAAGCTACTATTATCTCGCAAATGGACAATTTGAATCCAATGGACTTGCTCAAGGAGGAGCTCGAAAGTGATGAGGTTGCCGCTCGTGTGAACGCTATCCATAAGCTTAGGGTCGTCGGTACGCTGCTCGGACCCGATGGCATCAAGAACGTGCTACTGCCCTTCCTCGATGGTATCACTTGCTCTCAACTTTAGGGCTCATTCGCAAGGAATAGGATGAGGTGCTGTTTGCTGTTGCGGAACAACTTGGGTACCTGGCGTAAACTTTACCGTTAGTCTTAGTCCAATGCTCGGAGCTCAACAGTTGGCGGTGATTCCACTGCTCGAAGGCCTGTGCGGTCAAGACTAAACTGTGGTGAGGGACATGTCAGTGAAGTCGTTGATCGCATTGATGGGTAATGTAAGCGATGCCGATATCAACACTTACTTCAATCCAATGGTACTGTATGCGCTAACTGCAAGATTCTACGGCTGGCCATCAACGAAGCTAACTTCACATGCAGGGTATCTGCAGCAAACTTGATGTGCAAAGTATACAAACGTGCGGGTGCAGGCAAGGATAAACTCAGGCAGTAATTTGTTGGAAGAGTGCAGAAAGTTCTCCGAATTATCCAACGAGTAGACGCCAATGGTGCGCAGAGTCATCGCCACCAAGATCGGGGAGATGGCGCAGGTCTACGAAAAGGAGTTTATTGTCTCGGATCTTATTCCAGCCTTCAAACAACTCTCCAACGACGATCAGGATCTGGTGAGGGTGTTGTGCTTGGATTCATTGAATGCACTGGCTCGGGTGCTGTCGAGAGAGGATAATAAGACTCACATGCTTCCAGTGATTATTCAATCAGCAGAGGACAAGAGTTGGCGTGTAAGGCTAGCACTAAGCCATAACTTCGCTGAGATTGCTGAAAGCTTTGGTAAGGAGATTACCGACCTCAGTCTTGTGCAAACCTTCAGCACACTTCTCAAAGATGTTGAAAACGATGTCAAAATTGAGGCTGTGAAGTCGTTGTCGAAGTTCGTAAAGCTTATCTCTGCCGACAAACTGACTATCCTGATGCCACTGATTCTCTCTCTTGCAAAGGATCCATCAGCGATAGTTAGAAGCAGCGTTACATCAGTCATGGCTAACATTGCTGGTATTGTCCCGAAGGATCTTGCCTATCAAAAGCTGCTCCCATCAATCAATGAGCTGATGCGCGACGATAATCAGGATGTTCGACAGGGGTACCAACTATATACCACACAGTGCTATCAGAGCAATCAGCAAGTTTGGAGAAGTAGTCGGCTTCGAAATTCTGCAGTCCATTGTGCCACAGCTGAAGATTTCGATTGAAGATCCAAAATGGAGAGTTAGATCCGAGGCCATAAATGCTACAGTTAACCTTGCCCTCAGCTACCAAGTATTTGTCAATACTACCTAGAACTACGAGGTGTTCATGACCAAGGGTCTCGAAGCACTATTTATGTGTTATCTCAAGGACCGTGCGGCTGCAGTGCGAGAGCTTGGAATCGAACGCATTCCCCAACTCATCAAGGCCTTCGGCGCGACTTGGATAAACACCTTCGTCGGTAAGCTTGGAGATCTCCTTTCAAAGGACTCCAACTATTCAACGAAGATTACAGTGCTCTATTCTCTGCAGGTATCATCGATTATCCACGCAGATGATCGCACTAACACCCGGAGGAGAATCTGCTGCTGAGAAGATAACTCAGCAGCTCTCGAAAGCCCTGACGGACTTAGTACCAAATGTACGGTTTGTGGGCGTGAAAGCTTTGCGACAGATAGGCCAACGCTTTGACGCACTCCGTGACAGCATTCGGAAGATGGTGGCTTCGCTAAGCGACGACCCCGACAAAGATGTGAAGTTCTACGCCAGCGAAGTGTGATTTGTAGGCTATTATGCTTCCAAAGGATAGAAGTTACTATGCAAATCAGAAAAATATTTGCTTGATAGAATGGTTTTCGAAGCGGGTTTCGTCGTAGACGATGATATTGCTGACCAGTCTCATCCGTAGCCTTCTGTGAAAGAGCGGCTGGAGCAGCATCCATAATTGTTCCCTGTTCAACGTTCGCAGTTCCTCGGAGGTTAGGGTGCAACCAACCGACTCTAGCAGTTTCCCCGAAAGGTAATTGTATGTCTTCACCTTTATCGATTCTGTGGGGTCCTGAAGGTTGAAACGCATCAGCATTCTGCGTTCCCCTTGCGGATAAAACTTTCCGCATCGTAGACAAACCAACTGCATTTCGTCTTCCTCCAGTTTCGAGCTGCAAGTTGGGCAAACCTCCTGGAAGCACTCGTCCCCAATGTAGTCGGTTAGCTATGCGATAACCTCACTGTAGACGTTTTAATGCGGCTCGGAATTGCTCAACTTTTCCTTCAGCTCTAGCAGAGTCCTTTCGCGGTAAAGTTCTGATAGATTGTGCCAATGACCCTCAGCAAGAACCTCCTCCACATTAATCTTTTTCTCAGTGAGATTGGTGTGGATCTTTGAAAACACCGTCGCGTTGAGCTGCTGAGAACCACAGTAGATTTTGTACTTGAAGCCCTCGAAAGTGCATCGGTAGCCTTCCACAGTCTTACTCAAAAAATTGTCCCACATGGTCACTGTAATCTTCAGACGAGATTATGTATCGCCACACTCCAATTGCTGCTTGCTGTAAGGCCGGCCTTCTTTTGTTGTGCCTGGCTGCACTTCCCCCACCTGTAGGATGCATCCCTGGAAATCTATGATCTTCTACACATCGGGGAACTCCATCAGCTAGTGGATGCTATAGGTCTTGTAGGCTGGGAACTCGCCTTTATCTTCGAGAGGCTCGACTACAGACCAATCATGGAGATTGATAACCCCATCTTCCAGCTTACCCCTTGAGAAATTGTAGGTAGCGTTGGGCTGCAGCTGCTCCACCGACACCTTGTCTGACCATATGTTAAATTTGAGCTGTTTGTGTTCTCCCTCGATGATGCCAGTGATGAGCTTCTTCTGTTTTCCCCCAGAGACATATTTCTTCTCACGAACGTAACGAAGTCTAGCTCCTAACTTCCAGCGGTACTCCTTAGGTCTGAGGGTTTCTACTGTGACCTGCTCAAGATGTTGCTTGCCCATATCAGTTGTGAATTGATTATATTAGAATAGCGCGGTCCACCGCATTTAATCAATAACTCCTATGCTTGGATTGTTCTGATGAATTATGGAAAGTGCCGCCAACGTCTCTGAAATTCAAAACGCGTGCCTGTCTTTCTGTCGTGCTGCTTACTTGATCGTTCACAGCAACGGCTGATGGTCGACGATCTGCTCTACTCGAAATGATTCGATCCTTCACGGCTAGGACCTCGAAACGTTTTGAACAGGTTTTGGCGGGATCCTCCTCAAATCCATCAGAAAACAGTCACAGAGAACGGTCACGCCAATTTTCAGTTTATGCCCAGCAAGTCAACACGACTGATGGTTTCCCAGAAGACATTAGCAGTTGTCCTTATAAGGACATTCTCTGCCATTTTATAGGTTCTAAGCTACTTCATGTTGTCCCAAAAACTGTTCCATTCATTTGATATGCATATTCACTATCAATTCAGCAAGGTCACCAAGTGGCCACACTCCACTCTGCCAAGCGGTGCTACTGAAACTTTAGACCTCCCAACTTACTGTTATATGTTTTTTACTGGTGTAAGCCGGGTCGGTTTTTGCTGAAGTCAAACTCTAAATCATTTGGCAGCATACTTTCACGGTAGAGATTGGAGAGGTAGTGCAGCAGGGAAGTCTGCAGACCAACCTTATTAACTTTCATCCAGTCCTCCACCTCGGAGAGGTGAATCCATTGCCCGTCACTCAATTCAGTTGGACATAAGCGAAGATTCTTCTATTCTCCTTTCTCTAGCTCCACTAAACTCACAAAGTAGTATTCCGAATTGAGATCACTATAGATCTCTCGTATGTTCAGCATATAGGCGAAGCTACTTCGCAAGCCGGTTTCCTCGTAGAACTACCGAACGGTGCCTTTGGCGATAGGTTCGTTTGGTTCAAGATAACCGCTGGGCACTCCCCAAAGCCCCTTTCTTACGCCCTACCCTATTGCTATTGTTTACGCTGCTTTCCTTCACGAGTAGGATCTTATCGTCAACGAGAGCAACAGCCCCGCAAGCAGCATAGAACTTTGAGTATTTTGGCACGAGATCAGAAGTTTGGGCCAGCCACCTATACATTACCATAGAATTGCCAAAGGCGTGATGGATTTTGAACCTTTATGAGATGAGCATGCTGCAGAGATGCAGGTTTGGTTCGTTAAGATGCACCCATAGTGCCTTCCCATTGCTTGCTACTTGCTGATCCATCACTGCTGAGATCTTCCTATGGAATGAACGTTATGAATGGTGCTCTTTCAAGTGCAAGTGCAAGCAGTCGTGGATATCAGTAACCGTAGAATAGAGCCGTGAGCGTCTTGCTAACAAAAACATGTTAATTTTATGACGATTGGTTTATCAGTAGCGGGATCTCAGTACGCAGCAGCCCGTGGTCCAGCAGGACCACCCATCAAAGGTCCTCCCGTGCTCATCATATTGCCGTACGTATAAGTGTAGATTTTGGGGGTCTGGTTGGAAGACCCCATGTCCATGTCGAGGTCCATCACTCGCTGGTCCATCATGGTGTTAACAACACCTCCAACCTGTGTTGCTTCCATTGCGTAGTTGGAGTTGACATCGTAGTTTGGTCCTCCCATCGGGTTGATCTGAACCGGTGTGAAGTTCATGTTTCGGACTGCGTCACGTAGATGTGCAGGTACTTCCACTGATTGATTACCCTGCTTAATAAGTGGTTGTCTGCCAACATTCGGGTTGACCGGCCCAGCAATTCCTTGTTGCCTAATCGTTTCATGAGTAATTTCCAACGGTGGAATCACATTAGAAACACCGAGCGTTGGTAGTTGATAGGGTGGGGGTGGTCTTTCGGGAGGTGCCCTGGACAGAGGATTTTGCGCTGTAACAGGTGGGACAGTTTGTGGTGGACCATACATGGTGCTTCCGTTAGGAAGTGGCATGGCAGTGCGCGTAACTGTTGACTGTTGATTGTAGTAAGTGGAGGGATTGTTTGCCACTACGGCAGGTACGTTGGATGGTTGAACCACTGCAACCGGTGTTTTCTTTTTGGGCTGAACACAACCCATTCAGAATTGATTGTTAATTTCAGAATTCAAGACGGAGTGCTGTTTTAAACCTGTTTGATCTGTTAAATGTCTTCGGAGAGTACTGAAGGTCCATCGAGATAGTCGAAGACAGTGGACAATCAGTATGCTCTCCTTTCAAACTTCGAATGGGATATTCATGTTGGCGTTGAGCAAGGGTTGAACGAGCGGTCGTGAGATGCCAGCAACAACTATATAATCCCCATTAATCTGCAATGATAGCAGAAAACCAATCCAGTGTTGATCGCAAAAACCGTAGGGATGCAGACTTGGCTACCAACATCAGGGAGACTCGCAGTGTAACTCAATATGTGCTTGACCAAACCAATTTTTAACTGTACCGTTCGGAGTTCACCTCAACCATCACTCGAATACGTAACATGAGGCTCCTCTAGCATCTAGGTAGGTACACCCCACGGGCACTCAAAGAAAAGCAGGTGGCACAGTTCCGTGAGTAATTTCAAAAGGTGTCCAACTGCCTCGAGTCCATGATGTCCTAATCTGAGGCTTACAAACTGCTCGTAATGACCCAGCCGACTAACCACTCACTGTCAAACACCAACATTTCAGTAAAGCACCAACGTGAGGAAGAGAATCAGTTCCGGTAGCGAACCATCAAGAACATCAAGGAAGTATAAACACTTTGGGTGGAGGTGTTCGAGTAGGGAAGCCTCAAACGACTGATTCAGGTGCTGCTGATGCTGCGCATGGAGGACTACGACATGACGATGCACTACAATATTGAGGAGTGGGCACGCACTGTTTAAGCCAACCTCACCGTTATGCAGCGCAAAAAGCAGAAAGGTATCGGCTGCTGTCTGTGACGGTGCTGAATCAGCCAAGAACAATGATTTTCCCGTCTGGCCCATCCATTTTGATAGCAATTTTGAAACTTACCACTGATGCAGAACAACAAGGTACCCAGCCACATTCAATTCGACACGGTGAGTCCCGCCACCCGTCTGCTTGAGAAGCGGCGCAGGATGTACGAGGTCCATGAAGCCTTCGAAGTGCAGAAGGAGTAGTACAAGAAGTAGCAGTTGGTTTGATGCAGGGACGAATAGAAATTCAAGAAGATCGAGTAGGATATCCGTCGGAGTGACCTGTAGATTCAGGTTCAGCTGGTCGACTTCTGCCAATTTCTACAGTAGAATGAGATCAAGCGTAAGAAGGCATAAGTACGCATCGATCAGTAAAACAACGCCTTCAACGACAGGGTGAAAGAAATTCAGGGTACCAGCCAAACCTTACTGCAGCGGTCGAGGACCAAATCAACGAGATGTATGAACTTCAGAAATTGTTCGAGAACAAGCTGTCTTCACTGCACAAGTATGAGGAGTATCTGGAGAGAGTACGCACCACCTACAACGATCAATTTCCAGAGATCATTGATATACTCAACCGCTACACCACGCTCAAGAAGTCCAATACCGATCTCATTCGTGAGCGGAAGGTTATGGAGCAAACTCACGAAGAGCTGAAGATCAGCGGCGCTAACTACTAGAAGGAGATGAGTCAGTCCATCCTACAGCTCAACAACGAAATTAAGGACCTGTCCAGGAAGCTGGAGGTATTGCTCTCCTGATTTAGGACAAAATAAACGAGCGTAACGAACTGCAGCTGAAGGTCGAATACACCAACGAACAGTCTAGCAAGAAGAATCTCAACCTCGGCAAGATTTTAATGGCCATCGATAACCTCTACTTCAAGTGCTCGGAGGGCAGTCAGCGAATAATAAAGCATCGCTACGAGTAGTACCTGTAGGCAGCCAACGATAAGAAAGATAAAAAGAAGAAGGAGGAGAACAAAAAGCTAAAGAAGGAAGAGGAGAAGGAGTAAGGCGAAGAAAGCACGTACGAGTAGAAAGCCAAGATAGCTG
>ERZ724527.739-NODE-739-length-15786-cov-3.382175_pt1 | contig 15786 bp, 21 predicted proteins | sample MGYA00376060_ERZ724527 | MGnify/ENA primary metagenome ERZ724527 (study PRJEB28724, sample SAMN07190886) | activated sludge metagenome | isolation source: activated sludge of sewage treatment plant in Hong Hong | place: USA: Christiansburg, Virginia | collected...
TCTCTATTGAATCCCGCTTGGGTGGAGTCCGTCGATTACTTGTTAATAACGCTTCAAAAGTAGCGCCGCAGAATGTACCCACACTGCAAATTTCGGCTGCACCATCCTGATCTCACCAGTATTGGCGATGTGTCGCACGAGTAAATGATGTCGAACGAACTCAACGACTACCTTCAGGAAATCTATGAGCACTACCGTAAGAGTCCAGTTCGCATTGTTGACGAGACTGTTGAAAATATTAGCTTTCTGGGTGACTATGCGCAGGAGGTTATCGAGGAACAGAAGAAAAGTGAGCCTCTCAGCTATGCCGATTTTCGTAAATTTCTTGAAGATGTTGGAAAATTTACTGGTTCCAAGCCTGCTGAGAACCTCCTGAGAAGCAACAGGTTATCGAGGAGTGTGGCTAATCACCTAACACTCGATACCTTTGCAACCATGGTCAAGGAGCTTTTGCAAATGGGTACTGGACTCCGATAGAATTCACTCGTTCGATTCGTCAAGGAAAAGATTAGAGGCGTAGATGAGAAGGCTACCATAGAAGGCAAACGAAAGCTCGGCTGCAATACCACATCAAAATAGCTTCCAAAAAGAAAGACGCCAACACCCATTACAAACTCACCGAAAAAGCGAAAAGGGAGCATAGATGCCACTGCTGAACTGTTGGGTCCCATATCAACAATGTTGCTATATTCAGGCCGCGACGAGCCCGATTTGAAAAAGAAGAAGAGCATTAACAGTCCTGCATACCGTCGCATGTCAACGAAGAATCCTGCTTCGCCTGCAACTACCAACACCCTCTATCTCCGTAAAAAAGAAATGTTCAGTCCGTACAGGTACCGATAGCATGTTCCCGTTAGCAGCTTCACCCGTGAATCAGTAGTCGATGGCGTCTTCAAGAAGAAGGGTAAAGGGGCATGGGTTCGCTAGGTACAGAACTGACGAAGTTTATCTTCTAATAAGTCTGCCCTTCGTACGCTTATGTAGGCTTGTTTGAAGTACCGACCAGCGCATCAAATGTCCGCTCTGTCATGCTTACCACTTGGTGCCATCAAATATATTTAAATAAGCAGAGTTTAACCACCGCCGTGATGTACAGGTAGCTTGTCGCATTCATGAAGATTTGGAAACACGGAGAGTTCTCCTTAGTCGAAACTAGACTTTGATGTGCTGTTCGGGAGGGAAGACCTCACTACTGAAGTTCTCCTCTCAACTACGGACATCATCGATGAGGTTCGTATGAGCAACGATAGCTTCAGCGGACACCTAAAGAAACGAGAAGATATGACTCGTGAGCTGATGGACTACGCCGTGCAACCTGAACGACAATAACAAAGGAAGGGAGCTTTTCCTGTTACGTATTTACTGCAGTCATACTTAGCTACCCCTTTACGGCAATCGAGCTTCTCTGCGGTCAGAACGAGCAGTTTCTTGACTTCATTTTGGGTATTCGGAAAGAGCAGAAGCCAGAAAACAGTGACAGTGATTCGACAACTATCACGGAAACGCCACCAGAGGAGAAGATAAATCCAACCCCTGATACGGACTGTCCGCTCTCACACATTTTTAAGTTCCTGGAGACGGAGCACCGCGTGAACGAAACCGCCTGTGGTTACTTGCTTCGCTTTCTAAGTCAAGTTCAATATTTGAGGGGCACTGAGGTATGGTCTATGCGTCATTCAGCTCTTTCGTTTCTTCGAGGCACACCCACAGATCATCACCAACATCCTTCGGCATTGTTATAGTAAGTCACTGACCGATGCCATATCGAAGTTGCTCTGCGTCGAGCAGTAAGAGGTATCACCTGCAGCTATGCAGTTAAATGAGGCCAAGGAAAGACTCATTGGGAGACTGTTCGAGAGCTTTGCGAGTGAGACTCGAGAAAGATAACTAGGCGAGAGGTTAGAGAATTTTGTGTTTATGATCGAGGATATCACGGAAAGATGCCAAGATCGATACGAAGGAGTAAAGTTCACAACGCTTTTAGGACGAGCAATCTCACTGATGAACATACAGAGCCTCAACGAAGTATTGCTGAAAAACAGTGATAGCGAGCTCGTTCTGTTACCGGGATTGGATGTGCTCACGATGTTCCTGGCATTCTACAAAGCAGATAGAGTAAAGCAAAGCCGCAAGAACAATAGTGAAGGCAGCGATATCAAGGAGCAAGCTACTATGGTTGCCGAAGAGACTGATTCAAGTATAATCAACAACGAAGTACTGCTTGCTATTGAACGGCTTGCAAGCCAATTACTGCAGAAGTTCGAGGGAAAGGAACTGAATATCGATTGGAGCAAGCAGGAGTTACCACTGCAAGAGAACGGCAGCGATCATAAAATGATCGAATAGCCGCCCATGGACTCCCCATCAAAACCATAACCTGCGAATGAGCAACCCGCAGATCTAATAACGCCCGAAAAGGCCTCCTCGAATATGTCCGAATCCTTACTATTGGAATAAACTCCGACCAAGCCAAAGTTCAGTAATGCTCGGTTAACCTAGAGTTCTCGCAGCTCAAACTTTTCATTATAGTGCAGGACCTGATTATCCTTGAGTCCAAGAACAGTAATTTCGAGGAGGAGCTGCTCACAGTTGCGTTCGTCCGCTACGCAGTCAATCTCATTCAATAGCATCCTCGAAACAATCTCATGCATAACACGCTCAAGAATATTCTTGTGAAGGGTATCAAGGGAAAGGGGCATACGGCTCGGATAATCTGCTCCAAGCAGGCAGGGTTGTTGGCCTTTATAGTCGATACAGTCAAGGCAGGATGCAGCTTTACCAACCAGCTGCATCACATCTCAACAGCAGTTGAGGAAGTGAGGAAAAAGGATACGGAACTCGAGCAGGCCACCACAACCGACAGTAACCATCAAAGTAACGCAGCACCTACCTGGGATGCTTATATCAAAGGTCACTACTCAGACACAATTAAGGCACACTCTCGGCTCCTCGGAGGTGAGGATCCCAAGAAAAAGAGCTAAATTTGCATGATTGGATTCTACAATCGTCCTGGAAAGACCATCACTGCGACCAAAGAGGAGGTAGAGGAGGTTAAATACCACACGGCAGGACCCGATAAGGGAGAGATGGGTGACGAAAATGAGGAATAGGTGGAGAATCTTTGCCTAGGTATTGACTCTGATGAGGAAAAGAAACTGCGCCCTAAGTAATCGGCTTCCAAGATGAAGAGGGGCCTTGCATTATGCGCATTAATGACAAGAGACGAAGTGAAGAGTGAGGACGATGATACAGTACGAGTTGACGAAGACATCAATTCCGTGGCGATGGAAATCTAAATAATAGCACAGATCTAACAGCCAACCAAAAGTGAAGCTGTCCAGAGTATCCCACCGAACGAATAAGATGTTCCTGCAGAGCCATTAATTCCCGAACCGACGTCAATAATCATTTAAGAGCCTCCGGCTCTGACAGTCGAGCAGGAGACCATACCAGCTCCCGCCACTTCGGAACTATGATGCTTCGATTCAATTTCCTAAATAATTTGCAAGAGCCTCGGCTAAGTTAACCCACATACAATCAACCGAAGATCACGTAGGCGAAGATAGCTAAAAGGGTAAGCACAACCGCTAAGCCTACGAGCCTTAAACATAGCTGTTTGCGCTTCATCTTTTTCTCGAGCAGTCTGAGGTTATGATTGGACATACTTTGAGTCGTTTTAGAAGGCTGCAGATAGTTCGGACATCATGGAAGACTTCCTCTCGACTATCTCCAGATCGCCCATATTGCTCACGATGCGACCCACATTATTCTTCATGACTCCGTGCAGCTCGTTGACGTTCTCGTTAAGCTGTTGCAGTTTGTTTACATTGTTCGCGTTGAATAGTTTGATGCTATCGGCGAGGTTATATCGAAGGCGGCTGAGTGCCTCGCTATCTGAGAGGTTTGTGCGGCTGGTCATGCCTACAGCTCGAGCGATGAACATGTTCACCATTGTCTGGGGAGTATCCTTGCCTGTAAGCAGTAACTGTATTGAATCTACCAGCTAAGCAATGCCGTACCCTTATCGGTCTTATAGTACCATGTGCCATTACTCGACGGGACTGTTTCCAGCATCGTTGTCGCTTTTTTGCCAACTTTCTTGACGACTGTCTGAGCCTCACTCAACAGGAACTCCCGCTGTGAAGGATTGGAGAATTCAGCCAGTTTGACATCCCCGTCTGCCAGTGAACAATACACAAAGCACTTGATATTTTCTTTGCTCATGTTCTTATTACACAAATAAGCAAGATTGACTATCACAGATTCAGTACGAAGTTCTTCTGAGCCAGCAGATACTTTTCCTGTGAGGGTTTTTTCAGCAGGCGGCGCTGAAGCCTCGCAGTCTAGCAACGATGGAGCTGGCGGGTTGTGCTGATCGGACGCCTTAAGGTTTCAGTTTGGATGGAGTTACTGGTAACTGGGTGTCGTGTCGCCTGCTTTCGTTTCAGGCGTTTGTGCTTGACCTGCTGCTTCTCAGGTGGTGGGGTATCAGGGTAACTTAGTAGCCTGTGTTGCAGTTAGTTGTGCAGCTTTACTAGCTCCTAAACCTGGAGATCTTCGTTCTAGGGCTAACTATCGGACCCACCATCGATAATTTCAGGTAGTTGTGGCTCCAGTTTGATCTAATTGAGTAACTACTACAGTGCGTTGTTAGCCGGTACTATCTGTGTGCATTGCTCTGGGGTACAACCATCTATTGTTAGATTCTTACTCTCTGACTGACCGTTTGTCTGTGTTCGTTTCTTTGAGCTTTTTGCTCGATTATCGGAACCAAGCCGCATTGTCTTGTTGTAGGTACTTATATTGGCCTTGGAAGTAGGTCTCACCATGCTCCGTTTCTTCAATGGAGTCGTCCTGCTGAGATCCGCTCTACGACTATTCCCTATGGCCGCAGTGTGCAAGACTGTCATAGAGGCTCGATGCACTTTCTCAAATGAGTAAAACCCTTCAAGGATGACCCGGCCTGCCCGGAGCATATCGAATTCGTCGAGAGGCACCAATTTTTCGCCAACAGTTTGATAGAACCCGTTGGATAGCTCGAAAGTATAAGTGTATGGGATGTGCAACCCTGAAAACATCTTGGCCCTGCCAGTCGTTTTTTTATGTTCGCTTATGGTAAATATTGAGCTGCGGTAGCTGAACATTTCATCGCTTCTTTCCAGGAGTTTGGCGAAAGCCCTGCATCGAAGGTAATAGCCACTCCAGATTTGATGTTCAGGACCGTAGCAGAACAAGCCAGTTCTGGTTGAATGGCTGTGCAGATCGAAGTAATATTCAAATCTATTCTTATACTGCTGTTTGAGCTGCAGGGCGAGCTCATTGAGAGCACATATTTCTGGATAGACTAACTTATCTGCAGTAAAGAACTGTCGATTGAGATCCTTGCCGCTGTAGCTCGTGCGGAAGTTGCCGATGATGACGCCGTCGGGATTTAGCATTGGCACGATCTTGAATTCAAATTCCTGCAGGAGATTGAGCAGAGGCTATCGTTCAAGTAGGTTGCGGATGAGCCCTTCTAGCATAAATGAGGAGCTTGACTATCCGGGATGAATGCGAGCGGTGACCAGCACGAGTCTCTTCTGCTGTGATTGTTGTCCGTTACTGATGGTGAGCAAAGGCAACGATACTCCGCCCAACGAATCAGTCAATGATGCACACTCCACGTTCTTCGGATACTTCTTCTTCAGTTCGTCGATCAACCGCTCTAAACGAGAGTAGGAATAGGGGATGCAGTAAGCGAATTCCACCTTCTGTTTTGGCAAACGAAACTCATAGGAGAATTGCAATTGGTGCTGCCGGTTCCCCGAGCCGTATCGGCAAGGTTCTTCTTGGAACTTGACATCATCACCTGCTTGCTTCCACCCATATCCATCGTTCACATAAGGTCGCATCCCCTCACTGTACAGACTGGCGTGTTTCGTGATGTTGTAGATATTGAGGCGACAGCGTCCAGGTTCCTGCGCTTCCACACTAAAGTGATACCAATTACAGTGCCCTTGAGTATTGCTATCGCTGCGAATGAAACAGTCGAACTCATCAGTTGCGACAGCTACCACTGCGTCGAGATTACCTCCTTCGAACGATGAGTTAAATTGGTAATTGCAGACTACAGGTCGCACTATACGGCGGTTGCTACTGCATCCCACAGTCTCGATTTTATCACGCAGCACTGCTACATTGAGATTGTATTTGCTACGCGACTTCCATTGGTAGTCGTATTGCTGGTTAATCTTGACGCTGTTGGATGGACGTCCACCCAGGTAAACTAACCGAAGCTTGCTGTTGGTAGTATTGACCTGCTGTACCAGCCAGTCAACGTAATTGTTACGATAGCTCAGCGGGACGGGACTGAGGGGTAGCTTAGGCCTCCACCCAAAGATCATGTCTGGTTCCAACGGATAGGATTGCTGGAGGAAGTTGATGGGTTGCATCACCATCGCAAAGTTCTGGTCGAGGATGCTTTAGCTGCTGCTACTGGACTCATCGAGGTCCCAACCCTCCACGAGCTCTTCCGACATCGGACAGTTTCTATAAGAATATTCCGGCGGTTCTAAAAGACCACAGTATATGACAAATCCACACAGGTCAGATGTTCTCCTCAGAGGATAGGCTGAACAGTTCGTGGTCCTTGACGATGCTAATACGCTAAAGCTTGTGAGTCAGCTGGTTATTTAGCTGACGTAGCTGCTTATTAACTTGCGCCACATTGCTATACCGTTTCAGTTACTGTCGGAGCAGGTCCAGTTCAGAGTTCTTTTGCTGAGCTGTCCACAAACGGCAGTTTGTGCTAGCAAGCTCCCGAATGTTCTGCTGCAGCCGCTCTTGCACCTCCAACAGCTAGCGTTCAGAGGCTTCTAAACGTAACTGAATAGCTCGTTCGCGTATAGTTAGATCCTCCACCTTGTCGGTGAGGCTTTTGATTGTTCGTTCCATGTAGCCAATAACCTCTTGCTTCGTCCGGCTTTCAGCCTCTAATCTCACAATTTTAAGCTTCCCGCTGGAAAGTTCGTCATTGAGCTCTTTTATCCTTGTCAGAGATTTCTTGTACAGGCTCTCGAGCTCATCCGAAGACGCCTACTTTTTCAGCGACTTCTCGGTCAGCTGTTTCCTCGTTAAAGCTAGCCTCGACTTCAAATCTGCATTCTCATCACGAAGCTTCTCCACTTCAAATCTCAAGTGCTAACTTTCCGTGAGTTGCTTTTCTGGTACATCCCCAATGGATTTCCTGGAGGTGACCGAAGGCTGGTTCTCCTTCTCATTGGACTCTGTAGTTTTTCGGCGATCAGTGCGGTAGTGGTAAAGAGACTTGTTCATCGTCGTGAGCACCTGCTCGCTAGCGGTTTTGCAGTCTCCCAGTTGGCGTTGGCTCTCGCCTTCTCCATGAGTTTCTACTTGCAGAATATTTCGAAAGAGAAGCTTCCGTAAATCGGAGCCACTCTTTTCGCGTACGAGCTAGCTAAGATACTGGTAGTTAGGTGAAAAGAACCCTGCAAAAGACTTAACTTAGCAGTGATTGCGCTTTTGCCGCGAGCTATCCTGCCTAACCGCAGCATCAGGCTTCCGGAAGAATTTACGGCGATGGTCACTAGTCATCGAACAGTCCGGCTCCGACCCTAACGCCTCAGTGTTGATGCTAAGATCGAGTTTATGGATTTTGGGTTGGCTTCTCACAAACATCTGTGGATTGCGATAGAAATCTATTTGAGACAGCTGGCTCATGGAAAAAAAGTCGAGTGGTACAAGGTCCTCAGTTGAGGATATTTGTAAAGGATATACTGCTTAGGAGAAAATTTGGCTGTAATCGATGACTCTGCAAGCTGACAAGCACAGATTCAATAACTATAAGTTATACAAATCAGATGTCGAAGGAGGAGGCCAAGGAAGGCAACGTCTACGTCGTGGAGCCCATCGAAATCAGTAGCGAGTCAGACCCTTCAGAGCTAGAGGACATGGATGACCTGGATGAGATCAAGGCGGATGCTCTGGATATTGATGAGTTGGATAAACTCATTGAGACGACCAAAGCAAGTAAGTTGACAACTCAACACAGAGAACGAACGCACCATCCGAGAAGAGCCCATACAAAAGATCACGGAGGCAAAGGATGTGAAACGGTTGGAGGTCATCGACGATTTCATACGCAACTTCCTCATTAGAAACAAGATGAATCGCACCTTAACAGCGTTCCAGCAGTAGTGGTACGAGATCGTGCAGAAGGGTCGCCAAGCTGACAACCTTGGGCAGATTCCGGATGCGTACATCGAGAATGAAGCACTTCGGCAGGAAATTGAAGGATTGAAGGGACAGCTTGACAAAGCAGTGATCGTTGCTGAGAAGGCCAAGGCTACGTACGATAAGCTGCTGAAGGAAAGAGATTTCCACAAGATGCACCATCAGAGGGTTCAGCAGGAAAAGAAAAAGCTCAACGGCGATATCGAGAAACTGAAGAACCTGCATGTTGAGTACGAACAGAAGTATGATGAACTTACTGAGAAGTACACTCACGTAATGAAGGAGAAGATGTTGCTCAAACTCGAAAGGGATCGCTTGAAGGCTAAAACGCAAATTCAAAAGTCGACGATACCACCCATCAGCGAAGCTGCTCCTGAACCCAAGATGAATGCCACTTTAAAAAAGCTTACGCCCTTCCCTGAGGATGAGAGGCCGAATCCCTTCCAAAGCCAACACTTCGAACCCTATCCTTACAAGCAGTCAGTTATGTACAAGACATACCCAGGGCATATGATGGCTATCACACGAATCGCCTTCCATCCCAAAAAGGCAATCATCGGTACTGCAAGCGACGATTATACCTGGAAAATCTGGACAGTCCCCAACGGTGAGCTCATCATGTCAGGTGAAGGCCATAAAGATTGGGTCAGCGGAATTGCCTTCCATCCGAAGGGCTTACATATCGTTACAAGCAGCGGCGACTCAACTGTCAAGGTTTGGGACTTCGTAAATACCACTTGCACTCATACCTTCAAGGATCACATCCAACCGGTCTGGAGCGTGGCAGTGCACGACACTGGCGATTTTGCAGCAACTGCTTCGATGGATCACAACTCCAAGTTGTTGGATTTGAATGCAGGAAAGAGTCGGCATACTTTCCGTGGGCATGTCGATTCCGTAAACCATGCTGCCTTCCAACCCTACTCCAACATACTCTGCACCAGTAGTGCTGATAAGACCATCTCCCTTTGGGACATTAAAACTGGCTTGTGTGTGCAAACCTTTTACGGGCATCTCAATTCTGTGAACCATAGCGAATTCAACCTGAAGGGTGACACGATAGCTTCATGCGATGCCGATGGTGTGGTCAAGGTATGGGACGTTCGAATGGTCAAGGAGAGGTAATCCATTTAGTCTATGCAGAAATCAATATGATTCAGGACCTTATTCAGCCAACGCTGTTACCTTCGACAAGTCATCAACATTCCTGGCTGTGGCTTCCGACGAGGGCGTCGTCAAACTGTTCAATGACACCACAAACAAGCTGGAGCATACTCTAAAGGGTCACGAAGATGCCGTTCAGGACGTTGCCTTCGACTTCAACTCCAAGATGATAGTAAGCTGCGGCTCGGATTCAACCTTCCGCATCTGGCAGTGATCGTTGTTCGTCGGATCGCAACTGGAACTCCTTCCCATCGCTCAGTATGCGGTGATGAACAGAGGCTAGCTTCTCAAGAAATAATTTAAATTTATATGTTGCTAAGCAGGCCTTGGAAAGAAGGCTGGGAGGACAATTTAACCAACCCATAGAACTGCCAGACTGCTCTATATAGCAGTCAAAGCCGGCAATAGCCAAGATTTGGCAGTGGAACTAAACAAAGACGAGCAAGGCCATAATCAGTGAGCTAAATTCAGCGAAGATTGGAGTACCTCGAGAGGAAGATGCAAAGCATTAATCTAGAAGAAAGCTCGTTCAGCGACGATTCAGAGCTAGACATGGTAGGCTCCAAAAGGCTATCACCCGCCCTTTATCTGTCCGATAAGAAGGTTAGGAGTAATCATCGGATTTTATCTCGTCCCTCCGCAAGGAAATCGCCTAAGGAGGTCCAAGCGAAGTAGCAAAAGTAGTCGCCGACATACAGAAAGAAAGTGAAGCCACCTCGACATGAATCTGTCTCAATTCAAGAACCATACGAGCATGTACGGGTAACATTCAACGGGAAACCTATGATTGACAACGGTGCTAAACCAAGACGCTCCAAGCAAACACAGCAAACAAAAAGTCTAAACCACAAAAATGTGCAGTCGTATGGCGGGGAGATTGGTTCCCGGCATGAAGTAGAACGGACTATCATCCTCTCTGATAAAAGTCTTTCCGAATACTCGTTGAAGAAGAGAGGAAAGTACTTGAAGATTGAACACGAACGGAAGAAGCTAAAGAAAATCGAAAAAGAGTTGCTTCGATTCCAAAAGTAGAACAAACTGCTCCGATGCAAGCTGAAACTCTTCGAGGGTTTACAACAACCCGGCAAGAAGGCGAAGCCAGCTGGGTTGCTGCATAACCAACGAAGTGATCTCTCCAAAAAACCAACGAAGGAAGGTTCCAAGATCATTCAGAATGGTTCAGCAATCGTCGCGGGGAGGGCACCAACAAGACGCAACCACAACGGTTGATTCCGACAATCAAGGGTGATGTAATTTTCTGAAAGCCAACTCATGGTGTTTCGAGTCTCTCAAATATCTTAAGTGTGAGATTCTACCGGATTTGCATATCATATTAAAAATGGCAAGGACTAAGCAGACCGCGAGGAAGTGCATGGCAGGGAAAGCACCAAGACCGACTGCAGGTGGAAAGGGTGCGGCTGGAGGAGCTCCGAGGGGTAGAAGTGCTGGAAAGGGCATGTCGTTTGGAAAGACAGCACCACTCGCATCAACGGTGATGCTAGTGGAAGCCTAGGAAGAGGTGCTGGACACTCAGCAGTTCTCGATTAAGTTTGACGACCAAGCTGAATGCGAAAAGAAGGCTGTGACGAGCAAGTTCCTTCGATGTGGTGAATGCGAAGCCATCTTAACAGGGCAGAGCAAGATCCTGACGAAGACGGAATACGAGAACCTGAAGAAAGAGGACAGCAAAAAGCGACTTGAAGAAGTCGCCTCTGACGAAGTAAAACAAAAATACCTGGTGACTAACAAGAATGTATGGATCTGCGAGTTCTGTTGTCACCACAACGAAATCGAGACGAATTTCAAGGTGGAGGTGCTAGAGAATCCGTGCTTCCTAGTAGAAGAGAATAAAATTCGTACTGGCAAGTCCAAGAAGAAGAAAGACGACAAGGAAGAAGAACCCGGACAGATTCTGATCTTCTGTGTGGATCTCTCTTCGAGTATGGAAGATAACGTCGAGTCCAACTCCAAGGAGGAAAAGAACAAACTGTAGTGTGTTCAGGAAGCCATTGTGGATGAGTTACGCAATCTCCGTGACAAAGGTACCAAGAAGGTGGGACTGGTGACCTTCAGCAGCGGGGTTGTCATCGTTGGCGACGGCAGCCAAGCAGCCAAGTCTATGAGCTGCAGTATGTACGACTTCGAGAAGATCGATGCTCAAGCTGAAAGCTTTACGGGTTGGTTCGGTAGTACGATTAACAAGTCTTTTGTCAAGCTGAAGGATGCGGTACAGAAGCTAAACAGCAACGGGTCAACTGCATTGGGGCCTGCCTTACTGGCATCCACCAAAATAGCCTCAACAGGAGCTGTCGGTTCTAAGGTCATCATCTGCACTGATGGGTAGGCCAACACCGGAATCGGCAATGGTAGCGATACAGCCTTCTACGATAGAATGGGCGAATACGCAAAGTCCAAGCATGTGACTATCAGTGTACTAACCATCAAAGGTGCAGGCTGCAACGTCAAGATGCTGGGAAGGGTAACTTCTGCTTCTGGCGGCTCCATCATGAAGGTTGATCCAACCAAGCTCGGCACCGAATTCTCCAAGGTTATCAGCGACGAGACCCTTGGTGCGAATTGCGACGTCTTAATCCGTCTTAACAAGCGATTCAAGTTCCGCGGGGTGGATGCTAAGCTACTGTCTGACCACGACAGAATCTTCAAGGATAAACTAGGCAATTTTTCGGCGGATACTGAGTTGACGTATGCCTTTGACCTGATTCCTGCTGAAGAGGCTTTGGCACTAAAGCACGTGAACCCCGAACTCTACAACCGCAAGAACTTACCGATGCAGGTTGAGCTGTCCTATACGAGTCCTAACGGAAACCGCTATATGCAGGTGTTCACTGATTGGAGGGAAATGACTGAGGATGAGTCAGCTCTCTTCGAAGACGCAAACTTCGGATTATTTGCAGCAAGCATTCTTCAGAAGGTCTCCAAATCCATCAAGGACGAACACTTTGAGGAGGCTGAAAAACTTATCGAAAAGTACCGCAAGCTTTGCGAACTCAAATTTTCGAAGTTCAAAGAAAATGCTGAGAAGATCAAAAAGTTTAATGAGAGAATTGCGAAGCTATAGTCAGTCATCGCGAGCAAGAGGTTTAAGAAAGGTGGGGGAGTTGCCGTACCAAGGGGCATGATGAAACGAAGGAGCAGATCTCGCTCAGCTTCCTCCTCTTCCGAAGAAAGCCAAAGTCGAAGTCTGGACAGGAGCCGGTCGAGACGTAAAAATGCCCCCAAAGCAGTAAGCAAGAATCTCAAGAAAAAGGTAGCTGCAAAGAAATCAAAGAAGCGCAGCTCAAGTCCAGCCCTCATTGCTAATCAAATGAGCAGCGACGAATAAGAAGAGGTCTTGTACAGATAGATGCGTGCACGTTCGCGCTCGAGGGATGATAGTGACTGATCTTCGTGGCTTTTATAAAACACACTTATGGATTTCCAATAGTCAGAGAATAAGACGGGCTTCAGGATGCCCTTCCAGTACTTCCCCAACAATAACAACACGTCACTGAAGATGCACTTGCCGATGGGCTTCTTCTATTCGCCCTTCGCAGCTGAAGCCTCCAGCTACCAGACTATGGCACCACGCTGTGCGAAATGCGGGTCTGTTGTGCATCCATACTCTGTTAAGAACAAGAATGCCAGGAAATGGAGCTGTGGGTTCTGTGGTACCGATAATGGGCTGCTCATGGATGTTGGCAACTACAACACCGAGGAGTTTGTGGAGGCCAAGTCAGGTGAGAATGGCATCTTCTTCGTTGTGGATCTTTGTATGCCTGAGCAGGAGCTCACAGGCTTAAAGACCACCTTGCTGAAACTGCTGGAGAGCCTGCCTCAAAACATCTTCGTGGGATTGATAGCTTTCAGTCGAGTGGTATACGTGTACGATTTTTCGGAAGAGTCGCTAAAGTTCCACTGCTTCAACGGCCATAAAGGTACTCGATACAGTCTAGCATAGATTATAGTCCAGCTGCCGTAGCAGAACAGCTTGGAATGGTTGGCAAGAACGATCCAAGAAAGCAGAGTGCTGGACACTTCTACGCTCCCATTAAAGATACTACTGACAAGTTGAAGCGGTGTATTGAGTCTCTTGAACCCGACAGCTTCCCATACGATCAGAACAACGATCGGCAGTAACGAGCCACCGGTTGTGCTTTGCAAATTACAATGTCAATCCTAGACGCCTGCAATATCTGTACACGCATCGCACTATTGATCTCTGGACCGTGCACTATTGGCCCAGGGCAGATAGTTGGACTCCCTCTTGGGGAGACGATGCGTACCTTCATAGACATCAACGAGAACAACAACAACAATCGGCATCAGAAGGCTGCTCGGAAGTTTTACGATGGAATCGAAGCTCGGTTGAGTCAGAAGCATACCTTAGATATTTGGGCGTTCGGACTTGACCAGTACGGGTTGGTTGAAATGAAGGATATGGCAGCAAAGTCAGGCGGTATCATCGCCATGCATGAACTGTTCAGCCATTTCATCTTCGACAGCAGCTTTACTATGCATTACGGTGCCAACTAGCAGGGGACCTTTAACTTTCCTATTGCTGCCAAGGTCAGTCTCTACATGTCGAAGGAGATGAAAGTGAAGGGGATGCTTGGTTACGGAAAGAGTCTCAAGGAGGATAAGATCAACTTAGCAACATAAATGGAAACCGGCTAAGGTCGCACCAATGTATGGTATGTCGGTGGGCTTCCTATGAACACATCACTGCTGTTTTTCATCTCGAACGCAGATGGTGTCAAAGAGAGCGAAAAGGTAAGATACTCTCTTAGCCTTAGGGTTGCGTGGTTCAAGTTGTTACCCAATTCAAATACAGCGACAATATCATGCGAACAAGGGTTAGCACGATTACTCGAGAGTACTTCCGGGAACAGCAGATTAAGGATATAATTCGCAGCTTCGATCAGGAGGCTGCTATTGTGATGCTTGCACGATACTCCAGCTACAAGGCAGATGTAGAGGACTGTCAGGAGGTCAAAAAGTGGCTGGATCGGACACTTCTAAAGTTCATAATCCGCTTCGCCAACTACCAAAAGTTCGATGTGAATAGCTTCCGGTTGCCACCCTCAATGAAGTTGTTCCCGCAATTCGAATATCATCTACGCCGCAGTTTCTTCATCAACACCTTCAACTGCTCCCCCGACGAGGCGACATTCAACCGAAGCTGCCTGATGCGGGAGAGTATTGCGAACTGTCTGGTGATGATTCAACCGGCATTGCTGATGTATACTGCTGACAAGCCGCTAGCAACAGCCGTGCAGCTGGACATCGAAAACATGAAAGAAGATGTTGTGCTATTGCTGGATGCCTACTTTAATGTACTGGTTTGGTATGGCGAGCATATCTACCAGTGGAAGAAGGATCGCTTGAACGAGCAGGAGTAGTATGCCTACCTCAATGACCTCTTCAACAACCCCATCGAAGACTCGTCGGCAGTAATCTACGATCGCATACCAGTTTCCAACTTCTACGAAACTTTCAAGAGTGACGGCAAGGAACGCTATCTGAAGTCTCGGGTCAACCCCTCAGCAAGCAATGCAAGCATGACCGAGGTAAGCCACAAAAGTAACGCAGACTGGCAACTTTGTCACCGACGATGCACCCATCAAGCTCTTCATGGACTTCCTTGTCAAGTCGGTTGTGAACTATTCCGAGTGATCTCAGTGCTGAACGGTCATGGCGACATCGCCGAATCAATCGATTATTCGGGTTGCAACGAGCTAGATTCGTCCTGTGGCAGTGTTGTCGGTTATGCGTAGCGATAGCGAGTTTTACTATTCCGACGGTCGAATTCGTTAGAATGTTTCAGGACCTTAGTGATGCCAGCCTCGATGCTTTTTTTGCGAGCTACCGAGAGATCCTCATCTCCAACGAACAGTTCGATATACTTGTCGATAACTTGGCGCAATGTTCCGCAGTAGTTGGGAAGTTCCATCATGCAGCGTACTGTCCGGTATTTGTAGGTGCTCTAGCCAGTTGCCTTGCCGTGGACGGGATGCAGTAGCCTGTATGTGCCTTTGACTTTAGCCACGCTGTCCAATGAGCAGAGCAACTGGCTTACACTCTTTTTCCAGGTAAGCTACTCCCCCATCTAAAACATCTTCTCCAGCTCTGCGAGTACCTCCTCGCGGTTTAGCCCCTCCCGGAATCTCTTTAACACAGTCTGGATCTTTTTTTCGAGGGTAAAATTGTCTCCCTTATGCCTTTCCTCAATTACATTGTCCAACCGAAGGAGCTTCTGAACCTTTGACTGAACTGAGTAAACTGATCGGCCAAACTCATCCGAAAACTGTTTAAGTTGCTGTGAGGAAAGCTGTCCGCGCTCACGGATCGCCTGTTGCAGCTTTTCGGTTTAGGCTTCTAGCCAACCCTTCC
>ERZ724527.740-NODE-740-length-15785-cov-3.788875_pt1 | contig 15785 bp, 11 predicted proteins | sample MGYA00376060_ERZ724527 | MGnify/ENA primary metagenome ERZ724527 (study PRJEB28724, sample SAMN07190886) | activated sludge metagenome | isolation source: activated sludge of sewage treatment plant in Hong Hong | place: USA: Christiansburg, Virginia | collected...
TACGCTGGCTAGCACATTAAAAGATGAGGAATTGTTATCTTTGCCATGTGAAGAATTATTGCACCGACTTTTTCATCAGGAAACAGTCCGAGTTTTTGATCCTGAGCCGGTGCATTTTCAATGCACTTGTAGCGAGCTGCGTTCGCGTAATGCTTTGGCGATTTTAGGGCGTGAAGAATTAGAAGAATTGTTTTCCGAGCAGCCAAATGTAATGGTTGATTGCCAGTTCTGCGATGCGCAATACCACTATACGGTCAGTGATATGGCAAAGATTCTTGGCGAAACCACGCCAGCGCTTCACTAGGGAAATCTGATGTTGATTGAGCCGGGCAGCAAATTATTATTTATTGGTGATTCGATTACCGATTGCGGTCGCGCGCGTCCGGTAGCGGAAGGCAATGAAGTGGGCAATGGTTATGTGAGTTTGATCAATGCGTTATTGGGGGCTTTGTATCCTGCGCACGGTATTCGTGTTTTTAATATGGGTGTGAACGGCAATACCGTGCGTGATCTGAAAGCGCGCTGGCGTAAAGATGTGCTGGACCAGCAGCCGGATTGGTTGGTGATTTTTATTGGCGTCAATGATGTCTGGCGTCAGTTTGATACGCCGTTGCGAATAGAGCAGCATGTATTGATTGACGAATATCGTCGCGAACTTGAAAGCTTGATCAAACAAACGCTGCCGCATTTGCAGGGGCTGGTATTAATGACACCGTATTTTCTGGAGCCGAATTGTGATGATCCCATGCGCGAAGCGATGGATGCTTACGGTGATGTGGTGCGCGAGCTCGCTGCAATATATGGCGCTGTGTTAGTCGATACGCAGGCAGCGATGAATGTGTTATTGGAGCAGATGCATCCGATGTCATTGGCGTGGGACAGTATTCACCTCAATCAGACTGGCCATATGGCATTGGCGCTGGCTTTTATGCGAGCATTTCCTGCGCGTGAGCACGCGATTGTTTTGTAATTTTTTCACCGCCAATCATGCGGGCAATTTCGTCGATGCGCTGTTCTGTTTTCAGTTCCATCAAAGCAGTTTCCATGCGCTTGCCTTTTAATTCTTTGCTGACTTGAAAATGCTGATGCGCTTGCGATGCTACTTGAGCCTGATGCGTGACGCACAAAACCTGGCCGCGCGCTCCTAGCTGGCGCAGTAGTTGGCCGACTACCACGGCAGTTGCGCCGCCGATACCGACATCTACTTCATCAAACACCAGTGTGGGGATTTGTGAGGTACTGGCTGCGACCACCTGAATTGCCAGAGAGATACGTGACAACTCGCCGCCAGATGCCACACGTGCCAAAGCACGTGCCGGTGTGTCTGGCTGTGTGCTGATGAGAAATTCAGTTTGTTCGGCGCCAAAACTGTGAAGCTCGCTGTTTTTAGATGATCCGGTATTTTCGTGAGGCTGCAAGACGATTTCAAAACGGCAGTGCGCCATTTTTAATAAGGCGAGTTGTGCGTTGACTTGTTTGCTCAAGCTGCTGGCAGCTTTTTGTCTTTTGGCAGTCAGTGTTTTGGCAATTTTCTGGTATTGCTGCTCATGTTCTGTCTGTTGTTGTTGCAGGCGCATAATCGCACCGTCGCTATCCAGCAGGGTTGCCAACTCTGCGTGCAGTTTTTCGTGCAGTGCCGGCAGCTCACGCGCTTGTACGCGGTGTTTTCGTGCCAGTTCGTATAAGGTATTCAGGCGCTGTTCTACTTCCATTAAACGTTCAGGATCAATGTTGACATGATCGCGGTAGCGTTGCAGATCATGTGATGCTTCTTCGATCTGGATCAGTGCACCATTCAGCATGTCGCTGACTTGCGGCACGGCTTCCGACAGTATCGAACGCGTGAGTAATTGTTGCGCAGAAGCTAATGCTTGCTGGATATTGAAGCGATCATTTTCACAAAAAATCTGTAATAAGTTGTCACAGTTTTCAATCAGCTCACTGGCATTGGTCAGTTGCTTCTGCTCTGTTTCCAGTGCGGTAAGTTCATCCGGTTGCGGTGCAATTTTGTCCAGCTCATCTACCTGATATTGCAGCAGTTGTATGCGTGCACTGAAATCTTCCTGAGCGCCTTGTAGTTGTTGAATCTGCTGCTGGATGTCGCGCCATTGCCGGTAAACGACTTGCAGCTTTTTCAGTTCGTCACCGTGTTGGCCAAAGGCATCGAGCAGACGGCGGTGCGTTTCTTTTTTCAGTAGCGACTGGTGTTCGTGCTGGCTGTGGATGTCGATCAGCATTTCACCCAGTTCACGCAATTGGGCGAGGGTGGCGGGTTGGCCGTTGATCCATGCGCGTGAGCGGCCTTCGCGCAGAATCACGCGGCGTAGCAGGCATTCATAACCTTGTTGTTCATCTTGCGGAAAGCCGTGGGTGTCCAGCCACTCACGGGCTTCAGGGATATGCTGGAGATCAAACAGGGCTCCGATGTCTGCACGATCCGCATCGCTGGCGATGGCTTCGGCATCAGCGCGGTCGCCCAGCGCCAACCCCAAAGCATCGAGCAGGATAGATTTACCTGCGCCGGTTTCGCCGGTGATAACGGTCATACCCGTGTGCCACTCGGCATCCAGCGTGCGAGCTACGGCGTAATCCTTGATAGTCAGCTGCAACAGCACAAAAGCCGCTCGTGGAGAAAGTAGTGGTTATTTGTACAGTATTATGATGCCGTCTGCAACCACTGCTTGATCTGATGTCGCATAAAAACAGCGGCTGCAACCAGCCAAAAACAGATTTCCGATACAATGATGAAACGTTGTTCGGGAATCACTATTAGGGCTTGCGCAATAATCAGGAGTGGAAATGCAGCAATAGCAAGCAATTCAGGCTGATTTTTTGATTTTTTTAAAATCGTGATAATGAACAGAACAACAATAACTGTCTGGGCGCAAAGAATGACAGGGGACCAGTACCGAACTTTATTTGGCGCTGCTGGATAAGCTTCTTCAGCATTGGATGCCGTAAGGCGAAAATCGCCAATTTCGAAAATAAACGGCACAGGATGTATTTTATCTGGGCCAATGGTGACAATATATTTACTGTCGGCAGGAATTTCAGCGTGAAGAAAATGGCGAGTGGGTTGAGTGGTCATGGGTATCAATTTTTCTATTAATATCACTCGGTCGATTGTCATGATACCAAGTTTTAATTGCGATGAAACGGCATCAGAACGTGCGGATAACGCAAATGTTACCGATTTTTCCGGCAAGTCCACAAATGTAGTGATGGCATCATCTGATGCAGAATATAAGTTTACTATCCAGCCATCATTACTGTAAGGATCCTTCCAGTCTTTTTTCTCTTTTATGATCAAGGTTTCGGGAATTCTAACGTCACTAAAATCGATATCATTTCTTTCAAAATAAGTTTGTGACCCATAACTGCCTAGTAAAAAATATACTCTTCCAGCAATCAGGCAAGAGAGTTGTTGCCAATCATTTTTTTGCCAGGATGGCAAGATTCCTCGCTGGACAGCACAATGACTTGTAAACCAGGGGTAACCCTGTTCAGGGATCAGCGTGTCGTAACCTGTATAGGTACTGCTGCGATGCATGTTGCTCCAGAAGCGCATTTCTGACGACGTTGGCAAATGAGCAATTTCGCCACTGTAGAGAAATGTTGCATAGTTCTGTAATAAAACGGGTAGCAGGGCAGATAGCAAATAAAATTTTCGCCACTCGCGTTGCTTTTGTAGTACAGAAATTGTCAGATATAAAGCAAGAAATGCCAGCAATGGATAAAGGTAAAAAATTCGCAACCCTTCCGCACAGCCCAGTAGCAAGCCGATAAAAAAATAACCGATACCTCGGAATTTTGCATTGCTACTTTGAAGAATAAGCAATAGAAAAATAGCACACAGAATTAACAGAGCGGCTGGGGTGTCTGTTAGTGAATAAAAAAAAGTAGGCCAGATAAATACAGCATGTATGCTCGCACTAAAAACTACGGCCAATACTTGTTGCGGCCTTGAAAATCGCCCGGATTTTCCTGTCGGTCGAATCAATAAATGAACTGCCAGTGCTATAGAACAAAGCAGCAACAGGGCATGCAGAATCAGTATGGCCGTTGATGGAAGGCCCAGGCGGTGGGGTAAGCTGAACCACAGCATGCTGATAATCGGTCGCAAGGTGTTGAAGCATTGACCTTCGTAAGCGCAATCTTCACCCTGCGATAGATATTCGGACGCATCACCCACTTGAGGCCATGCTGCAAGCCATTCAATGTTCAAGGGTGTATTTCCGCTGGAGCTATCACGTTAATGCGCTTCGTCCCAGTTGCTGCCTACGCCGGTATCCACCACCAACGGCACTTGTAAAGCAGCAGCAGATTCCATCAGTTTTTTGACTCGCGTACGTAATGTTTCCACATCACTTTCTGCTACTTCAAACACCAGTTCGTCGTGGACTTGCATGATCATGCGCGCATCGATGCCCGAAGTTTCCAGCCAGGCATCAACACTGATCATCGCGCGTTTAATAATATCAGCCGCTGTGCCTTGCATAGGTGCGTTGATTGCGGTGCGTTCTGCACCTTGGCGAACGCCGCCATTTTTTGCATGGATATCTGGCAAATACAAACGGCGACCAAATAATGTTTCGACGTAACCTTTTTCCGCTGCGTCGTGACGTGTTTCTTCCATGTAGCGCAACACGCCAGGGTAGCGAGAAAAATACAAATCAATATATTCCTGCGCCTGCCCGCGTCCTATTTGTAATTGTTTTGCCAGGCCAAAAGCCGACATGCCATAAATCAAACCAAAATTAATGGCTTTGGCGCTGCGACGTTGTTCGTGCGTGACTTTGTCCAGCTCCATGCCGAAGACTTCAGCGGCTGTGGCGCGGTGAATATCGAGACCTTTGGCAAACGCATTGCACAAACTGGCATCGGCAGATAAATGCGCCATGATGCGCAATTCAATTTGCGAATAATCCGCCGCAAGCATTTTGTAACCTTTTGTTGCAATAAATGCCTGTCGTACACGGCGGCCTTCTTCTGTGCGTACCGGAATATTTTGTAAGTTGGGATCAGTAGATGACAAACGTCCGGTTGCGGTGACGGCTTGATGATATGACGTGTGTACACGGCCAGTTGTTGCGTCAATCATCTGCGGCAGTTTGTCGGTGTAAGTAGATTTCAGTTTGCTCAGGCCGCGGTATTCCATGATCACTTTTGGCAGCGGATAATCCAGCGCCAGTTCAGCCAGCACAGCTTCTGCAGTGGAGGGTTGGCCGGTTGGTGTTTTTTTCAGAGCGGGTAGTTGCAACTTGTTGTAGAGAATTTCGCCCAGTTGCTTTGGCGATCCAAGATTAAATTCCTGTCCTGCCAACTCAAACGCCTGCTGCGTGAGTTGATGCATGCGTATACCAAGTTCAATGCTGTGTTCGTGCAATATTTTTGCATCGACGAGTACGCCATTTCTCTCTATTTTTGATAACACGGGTATCAAAGGTATTTCGATATTTTCAAAGACTGACTGTAAAGAGAATTCAGCAGTAAGTTGCGGCCAAAGTATTTCATGAAGGCGCAATGTGATATCGGCATCTTCTGCAGCATAGAAAGATGCTTTTTCCAGATCAATCTGGTTAAACGTGAGTTGGTTCGCACCTTTGCCTGCAATGTCTTCAAAACCTACGGTGGCATAGTCGGGAAATTTTTGGGCTAGTGGATCCATGTCGTGCCGTGTGGCAACAGAATCCAGAACGTAAGATTCCAACATCGTGTCATAGACAACGCCGCGCAATGTAATGCCGGCGCGTGCCAACACATTCATGTCGTATTTTCCGTGCTGCATCACTTTTTGGTGTCGATCGCTTTCCAATATTGATTTCAACGACTGCAATGTTTCGCTGCGGGATAGTTGTGCAGGCGCACCGAGATAGTCGTGCGCAACCGGTACATATGCTGCTTCACCGCTCGCCACGGCAAATGACAAACCGACAATGTTGGCCTGCATGTAATCAAGCTGATCAGTTTCGGTATCAAAAGCAAAATACGCAGCAGCTTCCAGTTTTTTAATCCAGCGTTGCAGCTCCGACATATCAGTAATGGTTTCGTATTGAGCTGCTTTTTCTGCGACAACTTTTGTTTCTGGTTCTGCAGTTGATGCAGGTTCAGTGGCTACGATAGATGTTGTTGCTGGACCTGCAAAAATATCCTGCATGTTCCCAGGTTCTTGCGCTTTTTCACGTTCTTTGAGGGCTGCGATGACATGGCCGCCGCTGCTGATTTCGTTGATCCAGCTTTTGAATTCCATTTCTGTAAATAGCGCGAGCAGTGTATCCCGTGCTGGTTCGGTCGGTTGCAGATCATGCCAATTCTGCGGCAGATCGAGATCAATTTTTATGGTGGCGAGTTGTTGTGATAACGGCAAAAAACCGAGCGCCGCGCGCAAATTTTCGCCAATCTTTCCGCCAATATTATCGGCGTTGGCCATCACGTTTTCCAGCGTGCCATATTCCTGCAACCACTTCACTGCAGTTTTAGGGCCGCATTTATCCACGCCGGGAATGTTGTCCACCTTGTCGCCCATCAGCGCGAGGTAATCCACAATCTGTTCCGGCGCGATGCCAAATTTTTCGATCACACCTTCGCGATCCATAATCGTGTTGGTCATGGTGTTGACCAACGTGACATGTGGGCCGACCAGTTGTGCCATGTCTTTGTCGCCGGTAGAAATCAGTACTTCATGTTTGTGTTTGCGCGCCTGCATGGCGAGTGTGCCGATGACATCGTCGGCTTCTACGCCGTCAATAATTAAAAGCGGCAATCCCATCGCGCGAATGATGTCGTGCAGTGGTTGTACTTGCGAACGCAATTCATCTGGCATGGGTGGGCGATTGGCTTTGTAGTCCGCGAACATCGCATTGCGAAATGTATCGCCCTTGGCATCAAATACCACGGCCATCGCGCTGTGCGGATATTCTTTGCGCAAACTGCGCAACATATTCACCACACCTTTTATCGCGCCGGTGGGCTGGCCTTTTGAAGTAGTGAGTGGCGGCAGCGCGTGAAAGGCGCGGTAGAGATAGGACGAACCGTCCACCAGAATGCAGTCAGCGTTTTTCATAAAATATCTTGCAGTCTCGTGTGTTTTATAAAATATGAGGTGCAAAGCATAACACCAGCTGCAATAGGGTCTGGCGGTGTTATCCTTGTCAGATAGATTTATTAACTCTGGGTTGCAATGTCGGTAGAGACTTTGTCTGTAGAAATGCTGCTGGAACAGGCCTTGCGTGAAGGTCATTTTTCCACCTCGGATGTAGGGGAGGGCGATGAGCGCACTCGCGCTACGCTGTTGGCGCGTCTGGTCGGTTTGCAGAATGTGGATTTGCCGCCGTGGGAATCGCTGGAACATGCGGTGCGTCGCCCGGGGCCGCTGTTGTTATCGCAGCAGGAAGCTAATCTCCTGTATTTCTGTGATCAAGTATTCGAGCAATGCCATTCACAGACCGATCTGGAACCTGCGTTGCTGGAAGCCTTTATGGCGCTGCGCCCGTTAGTGGCCAATGTACTGTTGCGTGATCCTGCCAGCCTGCGTGCATTGCAGCATCCGATGTTTTCATTGCTGGATCAGTTGTGGGATGCAGGCCGTTACTGGAGTCCTGATTTGGGTAAACCCGGTGATAAGTACCGTGCGCGGCTGGATGACATGTTGCAGCGTTTGCGAAAAGCCGATCCGCTTACCGTACCGTTTCAAGAGTGGCTGGATGAATTATCTGGCCAATTGGCGAAAGATTTTCACCGTGCAGAAACCTTGTCTGATCGTATTCGTCAGACAGCGCAGGGCGCGTTGGCTGGTGCAAACGCTGAGCGAGTAGTGCGGCAGGAAGTTAGCAAATTATTAGAACGCGCAGCCATGCCGGATGTGGTTGAAGAATTATTGAAAGGCCCACTGCGCCATTCCATGCAAGTTATTTATCTGAGTCGCGGTGTTGCTAGCGATGAATGGAAGCAAGTGCTGAAAGCTGCACATATGTTGATCGATTCGATGCAGGCAGTGGAAGCCGAAGCGGATATGCAGCAGGTATATCAAAACATTCCCAAAGTTATTCCGTTGTTAACAAAACAGCTAGTCAGTATTTCTGATGCTGCAGAAATGGAAGATTGGATAGCGCGCATTGAAAAACTGCATATGCAGATTTTGCTCGGTGGCAAAGTAGAGTTGCATCCTGCGCAACCGTTGTCAGTGCTGGATGCAGAAAGTGGCGTCGATGCCAATGTCAGTAGCGTGCTGTTAGAACAAGTCAAACGGATTCAGGAAGGGCAGTGGCTGATCTATCAGCGCGAAGATGGTGAAAAATTGCGTTGCCGTCTAGTGATGAAAACAGAAGAGGCCAGCCAATTGCTATTTGTGAATGTGTTGGGTGCGAAGTGCCTGGAAAAATCGCTGGAAGAGTTTGCTTATCTTCTGGCGGCGCGCCATGTTCGCTTGCTGGATGCAGACAATAATTTTTCACAAATCTTGCGTGATACTACGGCAGGATTTCTCCAGTTGTTCCAACGGCAATCTCTGTTGATGACAGAAGCTGCTGAACGCCAGCGTATTGAAAATGAACGCCGCCGCTTGGCGCAGCAAAAAGCAAAACGTGAAGCGGAGCGTATTGCGCAAGAACGATTGGAAGCGCAGGTGCGTGCCGATGAGCAGGCGCGTTTACACGCCGAAGAGTTGGCGCGCCAGGCGGCGGAAAACGCTAGAAAGGCAGCAGAACAAGCCAAGCGTGCTGCTGAAGAGGCGCAGCGTGCAGCTGAAGAAGCAGCAAAATTTTCTCGCGCACAAGCGGCACAGAAATCTGCAGCAGAAGCTGAAAACATGCGCCGTGAAGCTGCGCTTGAAGCGGAGCGCGCATTGCAGGCAGAAAAACAGGCGCGTATTGATGAATGGGAGGCAACGTTGCAATCGGTGCGCACACTGGGTATCGGTGCATGGGTGGATATCGAGATCAATGGTGAGCGTCAGCGTTGTAAGCTCGCCGCTGTAATGAATGCATCCGATAAACTGATTTTTGTCGGGCGCGACGGCAAGAAGCTGATTGAACCCCGTCGCGATGAATTGATCAAAATGCTACTGGATGGTAAGGCGCGAATTATCCAGCAAGGCGATCAGTTCGAAAATTCACTGGCTAAAGTTATCCAGACTTTACGTAAAGATTAAATTGAGAAGGGAGGAAACCATGAAGGAGTTTTTAATATGAAAGAAGATTCAATGAAAGAGTTAGAAGCCTGCAAGCGCGCTGAATTGCGTGTTTGCAAAGAGATGGCAGTATTTGTTGAGACTTATTCATCGCCTGCTGGTGAAGCTCGTAGCCCGAATATTGTTGTTTCCAAAACTGTGGATGTGTCCGCAAACGGTTTGCAGATTGTGATGGATAAGCCGGCAGCGCCTGGCAGTATTCTGCAAGTGTGTGTCGAGTTTATTGGCGAACCAACGCACTATCACCTCACAGGCGAAGTGAAATGGGTGGCAAAAATTGGTCGTGAAAAAGATTTTCTGGTCGGTTTTTTGTTGATTGAATCTGCTCAGACGGATATCGAGCCGTGGAAACATCGCGTGGCGTTGATGATGGACGATCCAACTAATTCTGTTTATTGATTGTACTGATGTCGATTGCGCTGCTGATGCGCGCGCCACGCGCCACCCAGCAGAGACACAGCATAGCCAATCCAGCCATCGTCAGAAAAAATAGCGGCGCGCCGAGCCATTCGGCGATTACGCCGCCTGCCAATCCCAGCGTGCCGGACGCAACCATAAACAGTGACATTTGCACGGTGTAATCACTGCCTTCGTGCCCAGCGCGACAAAACCCCATCATCCCTGCAAACAAGGCGACGGTAGACGTCGCGTCTGCCATCTGCTCAAAAATAGCGATACCCAATACGGATTCATCGCTGTTCCAGCCCATTGGCACCAGCGCCCAGGCCGCCAAACCAATGGCTTGCAATAAGCCAAACCAGAACAGGGCGCGCCAGCCGCCGAGCCAGCGTGCGCACAAGCCGCCCGCGAATGCGGCCAACATGCCGGCGATGGATGCCGCCATGCCGACATGTCCGATACGTTCAAGCGAGAAACCGCTATCCACCAGCAACGGGCGGATCATGCTTGAAGCCATTGAATCAGCAATCTTGTATGTCAGTAGTATCGGCAACCACAGATGCATACCGGGCAGGATCAGTAAGGGACGCCACTCTTGCCATAAATTTGCAGATGATTTTTGTATTGAAGGTTTCTCCACAGTGGCTTTGTGCGCGATCGGTTCGCGAAAAAACAGCACCGGAATCATCAGCAAAAGCAGGCCGGCGGCTAACCAGCGAAACCCGTCTTGCAATCCGACACTCGCCATTAAAATCAAAAAGCCGTTGCCGCCTGCCAACATGCCGAGTTTGTAACCGGCTACCTGGATGCTGTTACCAAGCCCGCGTTGTTGTACCGATAACATTTTTACAGCCAACGCATCGGTAGCAATATCTTGTGTTGCAAGACAAGTATTAATAAATAGAGCGGCGAGCAAAAACCACGGCAAGTTGTCGCTGAACCAGTTTTCAGGTTGCAACAGAGATAGCAATGCTAACGCCAACAAGCCGAAAGATTGCATCAAAAGAATCCAGCGGCGGTAGTGACTGTTTTTTCCTACACCTAGACGATCGATTGTCGGTGCCCACAAGAATTTAAAAAACCACGGCAGCGCTAACAGTTTTGCAAAACCGATCAGGGTGAGTGATACGCCGTATTCACGCAATAAAGCTGGTAATGCGTGTGCAAAAAAACCGGATGGCAAACCCTGCGCGATATACAGGCTGGACAATAACAATGCCAGTCGTGGATTCATATTTGAGTAAACGTGTTAAGCCAATCGGGTAAAAAATATTGTTCGACAGCATCCGCGAGCCGATTGATATCCGCTTCCTGCCGTGCTTGATAATCAAATGCCTCGATATTTTTTAAGCCCGCCCACGCCAATAAACTCGCCAGTGATTCTGCTTCATCAAAAATGCCATGCACATAGCTGCCCATGATTTGATTATCTGCCGATAGCGCGCCATCGCGATGATCGCCAAGATCGAGTGCAGGATTCTCCAGTGCAGCGCCGCTGCTTACACCGCAGTGAATTTCGTAACCAGAAACTTTGGCGCTATTTGCCAACAGCGTTCCTTGTACGCGCAGTAATTGTTTTTCCGGTTCCAGTACCGTGCTGAAATCCAGCAAGCCTAATCCATGTGTGTTTCCTGCTTCGCCTTCAAGTGCATGTGGGTCATCAATATTATTGCCGAGCATTTGAAAGCCGCCGCAAATGCCCATCACTTTGCCGCCGTAGCGTAAATGTTTTTGCAAATAGGTTTCCCAGCCACGCGCGCGCAAAAATTCCAGATCTGCGCGCACACTCTTACTGCCAGCCAGAACCACCAGGTCAGCGGGAGGTAACGGCTCATCTGTCCACACAAATGTCAGTTCTACTTGCGGGTGCAAGCGCAAGGCGTCGAAGTCGGTGTGGTTGCTGATGCGTGGTGTGACAGGAACTACAATTCGCAGCCGTTCACCTTCGCGCTTTTCGCTTTGCTGCTCAGCAATTGCATCTTCAGCAGCCAGATGCATACCGTGTAGATACGGCATCACAGCCAACACTTTTTTACGGGTGCGAGCTTCAAGCCAATCGATGCCCGGTTGCAGTAATGAAACGTCGCCGCGAAACTTGTTTATCACAAAACCAACCACGCGATTTTGTTCACTTTCGCTCAACAAATCCAGCGTGCCACATAAATGCGCAAACACGCCGCCACGATCAATATCGGCAATAATAATCACTGGGCAATCCACCGCTTCAGCAAATCCCATGTTGGCAATATCGCTATCGCGTAAATTAATTTCTGCCGGACTGCCTGCACCTTCGACGATCATGACATCATACTGATTAGATAAACGTTCAAACGATTGCAGTACATATTGCATCGCTTCGTTTTTGTAGTTGTGATAACCCCAGGCATTCATGTTGCCAATGGCTTTGCCATGCACAATCACCTGCGCGCCGACATCGGTATTCGGTTTCAGCAAAATGGGATTCATATCGGTGTGCGGTTCGAGATAACAGGCTTGCGCTTGCACGGCTTGAGCGCGACCTATTTCACCGCCATCAACGGTGACGGCGCTATTCAAAGCCATGTTCTGAGGTTTGAACGGCACGACTTTTATACCGCGTCGCGCCAATACGCGGCAGATGCCAGCAACCAAAGTGCTTTTGCCTGCATCCGATGTGCACCCTTGCACCATCAGGCAATGATTGGCGCGGAAATTCATATCACGCATTTGATTTGCCATCGGTAGTTTTATCAGAGACACCAGCAGAATCAAACGAAGCCATTTCATTAAAAAACAGAACGGCGGATTCAATTAAAGGATAAGTGACTGCTACGCCACTGCCTTCACCGAGTCGCAAGCCTAAAGAAACCAGCGGTTGCACTTGCAAATAGTCGAGCATTTTTTTGTGACCGGATTCATTGGATAAATGTGAAAACACACAATAATCACGTGCATGCGGTTCCAGTGCAAAAGCAATTGCTGCTGCGCTGCTAGCAATAAAGCCATCGACCAACACCAACATATTCTGTTCGCAGGCAGCGAGTATTGCGCCGACCATCATCGCAATTTCAAAACCGCCAAAGGTGCGGAGAATTTCAAAAGGGTCGGTCAATGTGCCGTGTTTTGCGAGAGCGGCCTTTAATACAGTGGTTTTGTGCAATAAACCTTTGTTATCCAAGCCAGTACCGCGCCCCACGCAATCTTCCACACTGGTGCAAGACAATGCAGAAAATAATGCAGTGGCCGATGAGGTATTGCCGATACCCATTTCGCCGAAGCCGATTACGTTACAACGGCTTTCGTGTGTGGCTCGCGCCAACATGGCGCCGCGTGCAATCGCTTGTTCACACTGCGCGGCAGTCATTGCAGCTTCATTTAAAAAGTTTTTGGTGCCGGGTGCTACTTTTGCCTGCGTGATGGGTAAGCCAGACAAGTCAGCGTTTACACCGGCATCAACCACGTCGATAGCAATATTGTGTTGCTTGCAAAAAACATTGATGGCCGCACCACCATTGACAAAATTCTGCACCATCTGCTGTGTCACCACTTGAGGAAACGGGCTTACACCTTCAGCAACAATGCCATGATCGCCAGCGAACAATAGCAAATGTGGTTTTATCAATGTTGGTGTTAACGATTTCTGTATCAGTGCAATTTGCAGAGCGACATTTTCCAGCACGCCAAGTGCGCCTGTCGGTTTGGTTTTCTGATCAATCTTGTGCTGGATTGCTTCAGCTAACTTGCGGTCAACCGCGTGTACGGTAAATAGTTTTTGTGCATCAAACATAAGTTTCTCTCACAGATCAGCTGGAACAGTGTAGATACGTTTTCGATTAAACAACGGGCATAAATATTCAATACGGCAGGCTTGTAATGCAATGGAGGCGCTGCCAGTGGGTTGGCCGTAACGCGCATCACCGATCACCGGGTGGCCCAGACTGGCGAGATGGCGGCGAATCTGGTGTTTACGGCCTGTGTCGATATGCAATTGCAAATGTGTTTGCTGGTTGCCCGCATCGTACACCGCATTGTCTATCCAGGTGATAGCCTGCTTGCCATCGATATCACTTTCTATTTTTAGAGGCAGGTTTTTTTCAGGTGACAAATCGGCTGGATTCCATTCGTCGCTAACACTGGCACGGTAATGTTTATTAATCTTGTTATTCTGGAATAAATCAGACAGCGCGGCCGCTGCTTTTTCAGTGTGTGCAATCAACATCAGGCCGCTGGCTTCGCGATCAAGTCTATGCAACAGAAATGTTTTGCGATTCATGGTTTGTTCGACGATGCGTAGCAGTGAACAGTGGTCGCCCTGTTTGGAGCCTTGTGACAACAAGCCGGATGGTTTGTACCATACTGAATACTGGTTCTCGTCAGAAATCAGTGTGGGCGTTGGCGGTTCAATGGCGAGAATATCGGCATCGTAATAAATATGTAGAATGCTGTTAGCGGGCAATTCGCGTGTTGCACGGCGCAGGCGTTCCTGTTTTTTGCCTGTTTGTATCCATACAGCACCGTTTGCCAATGCTTTTTTTAATTGCATGCGTGATAGCGGCGTGTTTTCAGCTAGCCAGTCGATAGCGCGTTTTCCATGCGTGGTAATTGGGATATTTTTTTCGACTTTCATTATTAATCAATATTCATTTTCGTTGGCGAGAATGTGGCGATAACTGGCAAGGCGTTGAGGAAAAAATTTTCCTGCTTGCTCAGCGGCCAGCAAGGTGCAGCCCGGCTCATGTTGATGGCTGCAATCACGAAACTTGCAGCCATCGGTGTATTCACGCAAATCGATAAAATGCGAAAGCAATTCTTGCGCAGGTAATTGTTGCAGCGCGAACTCCCGTATGCCGGGCGAATCAATTAAATCGCCACCAGTGGGCAAGTGATAAAGACGTGCGGTAGTGGTTGTGTGTTTGCCTTTCTCGCTGCCGGTAGACAATGCGCCGACTGTGACATCCACCCCCGGTAACAAAGCGTTAATCAATGATGACTTTCCAACGCCGGATTGCCCGACAATGACAGAAGTTTTACCGCGCAAAAAATCAGCGACTTCTGTAAGCCCGCTGCGGATATACGAGGAGACAGATAGCACGAGATAACCGATGCTACGATAAACCTGCAACAGATTTTCAATCGCATCGCGATTGTGATCGTTGATCAGATCAGTTTTGTTGCAAAGAATAATGGGTTGTATGCCGTATAAATCTGCAGCAACAAGATAACGATCAATCAGGAATGGAAACGGCTCCGGCAGCGGCGCAATCGTAATCAACATTGCGTCAATATTTGCGGCAATCGGGCGCAACACACCGCGACCGTCTGGGCGCGATAATAATGTGCGTCTTTCGCACCCTGCCACCACAAGACCTTTTGCATTCGATCCGGCGCCATCAAGAGGCAAACGCACAATTACATTATCGCCAGTAACCAGTTGCGAAATATTGGCGCGCAATGAACAGCGAATAATGCGCGAGGTGTCACCTGGCACTTCTACATCAAGTTGACGACCGTAATGTGCGATTACCAATGCTTTTTGTTCGCTGCCCAGGCCGGATTCATCGATCACTTTTACTACACCATCAACCGCGTCACGCTGGCGGGTTTGTTGCAGCGCAATGCGGCGGCGTTGTTGATCGGTCAAGCGTCTAGCCATGCTGTACTTCACATCCACGGGAATAGCGGTAAGAATGGCGCACACGATACCATTCCGGCATTGTCATTCACACCAGGCCAAGAGGCAGACACGATGCAAGCGAATCCCGCTGTTAACAAAGACAATTTGATCTGGATCGATCTGGAAATGACGGGATTAAATCCAGATACCGATGTGATTATTGAAATTGCGACCATCGTGACCGACAGCGATCTCAACATACTTGCAGAAGGCCCTTCGTTGGTGGTGAAACAACCGAAAGCGCTGCTCGATGGCATGGATGAATGGAATACACGTCAACATGGCAACAGTGGTTTAACGGCGCGTGTGTTGGCTAGTGATATTGATGCAGCGGAAGCTGAACGGCAGACGATACTTTTTCTGGAGCAGTGGGTGGAAAAAGGTGCATCACCGATGTGTGGCAACAGCATTTGTCAGGATCGTCGTTTTTTATGGCGCGGCATGCCGCAACTGGAAGCATTTTTTCATTATCGTAATCTGGATGTGAGTACGATAAAAGAATTGGCAAAACGCTGGCGGCCAGAAATTGCGAATGGCGTGAAGAAA
>ERZ724527.744-NODE-744-length-15723-cov-4.262127_pt1 | contig 15723 bp, 12 predicted proteins | sample MGYA00376060_ERZ724527 | MGnify/ENA primary metagenome ERZ724527 (study PRJEB28724, sample SAMN07190886) | activated sludge metagenome | isolation source: activated sludge of sewage treatment plant in Hong Hong | place: USA: Christiansburg, Virginia | collected...
CAATAGCTATAGCTGGCGCCTGTCATTGCAATAACGCCGGTGTCACTGCGGCCTAAACTTTCTGCGCTGCCTTGAATGTGTTCTTTGTGCATCAGGTACTGTACGTTTTCTAATTGCGCAGTATTTTCATCAATCTGTATATCGGCTTTATCGCCGACCAATAACAAATTCGGCTCGCGCAATGTGACATTGCCTTCCAGCGTGACTTGTTGCGGATTTTTTTTCAGCGTTGCGCTATCAGCGCGCAAATAACGATAACCCTGACTGATTTGCACGTTGCCTTTCAGTGTAGATATCTGATTGGCAATGTCGGTATCGGTTTCATCAGCGTGCGCATTCACTTCGGCATTGGCGGGATCGCTTTCATCACCAGTGCTCACCGGATCAATATACGTGCCGCAACAAATATCCGCGTCGTGTTTTTGTGTTTCAGTCAGTTGCTGTTTTTGCGCTTCAGTCAGTTGCGCCAATGGAACCCAGTCATCACTGATGCGTGTGATGTGTGTTGGTGCTGTTACGTCGGTTGCATTATTGTTTGCAGTTACATCAGTTTTTGTAGCTGTATTATTTGCAGCGTCAGTTGTTTGCGCGGTTGTAGTTTGCGCAGATGATGTATTAGCGGTCGCTTCGATGGCGGCATCTTCGACGGATGTGTCCGGTACAGCGACTACTTCAGCGCCATCGGCATTGGTGAAAGCGCCGGCAGCTTGGCACGACCATTCGCCATTGGCATCGAGGCTGCAATCCCATCCAGCGTGTGCAGTAGGGCTAGCGGCAGCGGCAAGAATCAGACTCAGGCCGGTGAGTGTCTGGCGATGCCCCAGAAAAGGCGTGCGCGGAAACAGTTTCATGTGGTTTATTCCGTTAAAGACTTTGGCGCGAAAAGTCCGGCATTGTAATAGATAATGCCGACCGGAATGCATTTTGAGAAACACACACTGTGGAAGCAAATATGGGTCTGCCACTGCAATTGAATGAATGGGTCGGCCAGCAGCTGGGTCGGGCAGGCGTTGTACTGGCTCCGTTGTCGGGCGATGCCGGATTTCGCCGTTATTGCCGGGTGGAAAACAGCAGTCCGCCGGTTATGGCGGTTTACGCACCACGCGCTACTGAAAACAGCGAACTGTATCTGGCCGTGTCTGGCTTGTTAGCTGGCGGCGGGGTGCGGGTGCCGCAGGTATTGGCTACTGATCTCGATCAGGGTTTCCTTCTGGTGGAAGACTGCGGTGACCAACTGTTATTGCCGGCATTGAACAGCAGCAGCGCGGATGGTCTGTACGGTCAGGCGCTGGATATGCTGTTACAGATGCAGATGATTAACGTGCCGGAGGGTGTGATCGCCTATTACGACGCCCAGCGTTTGTGGGATGAAATGGCGCTGTTTCCGTCATGGTTTGTGCAGAATTTGCTGGGGCTACCTTTTGGTCGCAATGAGCAGACGTTGCTGGATAACTTTTTCGATTGGCTGGTCGCCAGTGCATTGGAGCAGCCGCAAGCGCTGGTGCACCGCGATTACCACGCTCGCAACCTCATGCTGCACGCCCACAGCGATGCGCCAAATGAGCTGGTCACTATCGATTTTCAGGATGCGTTGATTGGCCCCATCACCTATGATCTGGTGTCTCTTCTGCGGGATTGTTACATCCGTTGGCAGCCGGAACGGGTAACAAAGTGGGCGCTTGCTTACCGTGAAAAGCTTGTAAAAAAAGGTAAGCCAGCCGGTAATAATGAACAGCAATTTTTGCAGTGGTTTGATCTGATCGGTCTGCAGCGCCATATCAAAGTGCTGGGTATCTTTGCCCGCCTGTGGCTGCGTGACGGCAAAGCGGGTTACCTGAATGATCTGCCATTGGTATTGCACTACACAATGGAGATTGCGGCGCGCTACCCACAGGCAGCGGATTTTGTCGAATGGATGCAGGTGCGCGTGTTGCCAGCTTGTCAGCGTCAACAGTGGTGGAAAGAGATCAAGCAATGAAAGCCATGATTCTCGCTGCAGGTCTCGGCACGCGTATGCGCCCGTTGACCGACCACTGCCCGAAGCCGTTGCTGGATGTAGCGGGCAAGCCGCTGATTGTGCGTCATATCGAGCGGCTGGCTGCAGCCGGGTTCCATCACATCGTTATCAACATTGCGCATCTCGGTCATATGATCGAAGCCGCACTCGGCAACGGCGAAACATGGGGCGTGCGCATCCTGTATTCGCGCGAATCACAGCCACTGGAAACGGCAGGCGGCATTGTGAATGCGTTGCCGCTGTTGGGTGACGAAGCTTTTTTGCTGATCAATGGTGATATCTGGTGCGACTTTCCATTAGAAAATTTATGCACGCAGGCATTCTCTGGATTGGCGCACCTCGTACTGGTCAACAATCCCGAGCACCATCCTGCCGGTGACTTTGTATTGAGTGGAGGCAAAGTAAAACCGCGTGGTGAACAGACAGGCCTCACGTTTAGCGGATTGTCAGTGATGCATCCACGTTTGTTTGCAAACTGGCGCGCACGCACTGGCGAAGCATTTCCGTTGCGGGAGGTATTGCTGCCGGCAATGGAGGCCAATCAAGTGAACGGCGAACATTACGGTGGGTATTGGCTGGATGTTGGCACGCCGCAACGCCTACAGCAGCTGATAGAGAAGTTTGTATAATGAAAAGTTGCAGCAGCTTATTTCTACGGAGCAAATGATGAACGCGCAGCAAGATACGCATTTCAAAACGATTGGTTACGTAGTATGGATTTTTGGTTTTCTCGGCGCACACCGCTTTTATTACGGTAGACCGGTTACGGGAACCATCTGGTTTTTTACTCTCGGTCTTTTAGGTATTGGCTGGATTATTGACTTGTTCCTGATCCCTGGTATGGATCGTGAAGCTGATCTGCGTTTTACCGCGGGTGAAATTGATTACAACCTCGCGTGGATTCTGCTCACGTTTCTTGGATTGTTTGGCGTACACCGTATGTATCAGCAAAAATGGCTCACCGCTATTCTTTATCTGTTCACAGGCGGAATTTTTGGTCTGGGTATTCTTTATGATTTCTGGACATTGAATGATCAGGTTTCTATTCTGAATGCGCAGAAACTGAATAAATAAAAACTGAATAAAAGAGCTTAAGCCGTGTTGCTATTTTTAAATCGTTCACTGGTTCTACGACTTGTTGCTGGGTATGGTGCAATATTTATTCTGGGTCTGGCGCTGACGGGAGTTTTTTCTTTCACGCGCGTGATGAAGCTGGTGGATAACACCATTGATACATATGGTGAAACTGTCGCTACACAATTGGCGAACAGCACGCTGGATGCCGTGATGCAGCGCGACATGATTGGCTTGCAAGCACAGTTATCTCGTCTTTTGAAAACTCCCGGCATTGTCAGTGCTGTTATCTATGACGCCAGAAACCAGTTGATGGCGCAGGCGGGCGCAACACCGAGCGAACTCAACGGAAGAGATTATTTACACAACTATTCTGCTACGTTGGTGCTCGGCGACAATATGACGGGTAGTGTAGTCGTCACGCTGGATACAAAAGATATCGAACATGTGTTGCCGGAAATGCACTGGATATTAGTTGTGATTGGCGCAATAGTCTTGTTGTCGTTGTTGTTTCTCAGCCGTTATTTTGCGAAAGATATCAGCCAGCAGCGATCATCATTGGCGCAAGCACTGCACGATTATTTTCCATTGCAAATGGAGCAGTTGAAATCAGAGAACCTGAGTGAAGATGATATCCGTCTGGTGTTGAGCGAGCTGCGTGAACACGTTGACCGCGTGCAAGCGCCTTCGCCAGCTGCATTGCGTGATGCCGCCGCCGATATTCTTAACAGTGGCGGTGGCCGCGCCTATTTGCTTCTGGAATGTCACAATCTTGATTTGTTGCAACGTCAGGTAAGTCGCGACCGGCTTCGTGCGCTTCTTGATCAAATGCAACAGCAAGTTGAAAAAACCTGTCGTCTTTACAACGCGCAGCGTATGCCTGTGGCGGGTTCTTGTATCAAGATGGTGATTGCAGCAGATGCGGAACATATTACTGATGCGTTGTTACAAACTGCATGTTGCGCTCGAGTGCTGGCCGGCGTATTGGAACATTGTCGTGATAGTGAATTGGGCATTCAGCTACAGTGGAGTTTGTCGCTGGATTGGCACGCGCCATGTGACAATGACATTCTGCGCAATCGACAACAAGCACTGGATGAACAACGCAGTCAGTGGTTATGCAGACAAGTGGGAAGTGGTCAATTGGCAGTTAGCGCCGATGCCGGTGCGTTGTTGCAAGAGCAGGATAAGTTGACGCTAGCAGTTGAGCATGGCGAAGGCGGTAAGCCGTTTTATCGCGTAACCGGATTTGTGCAAACCCAGCGCGTGTTGCTGGATGGTCAGATAGCTCACTTGCTTGAGAGCTAGTTTTTTTTGCGCTCGAACCCGATCACACTTTGTATCTTGTTGTCAGCAATGTTTTCGGTTTCAAAATAATACGGGCCGATGGTGAAGCAAACATTACTGGCGGGAATTGCGCCGAGATAATCCACAAATAAACCATTCAGGGTGCGAGCACTGTTTGCCTTGATGGGCAAATGCCAGTCGAGATGGCGATTGATGTCGCGAATGTTGACACTGCAATCAATCCGGAATTGATCATTCGGGAGGCGTTCGTATTCGCTGCTACTTTCGCCAAGGTTGGTAGTAAATTCACCAACAATCTCTTCCAGAATATCTTCCAGTGTGACGATGCCTTGCACGTCACCGTATTCGTCCACCACTAATCCCATACGGCGTTTTTCTTTCTGAAAATTCAGTAATTGCACATTGAGAGGCGTGGTTTCCGGCACAAAATACGGTTCGCGCATATTGGCAAGAATAAAATCTCGCACGTCCCGCTCTTTAGATTCATCATCAAACAGGCGGCCGATGCGCCGCATATGCAGAATACCAAGAATATTGTTGATATCACCTTGATAAACTGGAACGCGTGTGTATTCCGTGTTGCTCAGTAATTCGGATATTTCTGCATCACTGCGATCGATATCGATGCCGCTGATTTGCGTGCGCGGGATCATGATGTCTTGCGCCGTCATCTGGCCGAGATCGAGAATGTTGAGCAGCATGCCGCGATAACGTGGCGAAATCATCGCGCCGGATTCACGCACCACCGTGCGCAATTCATCCGGGCTTAAATGATCGCTGCTGGCTTTTTCAGGATTGACACCAAACAATCGCAAGAATCCGTTCGAGACAACGTTTGTGAGCCACACCAGTGGATACAGCGCTTTTAATAGTGGAACCAGGACATAGCTGGCAGGAAATGCGATGCGCTCTGGATACAACGCACCGAGCATTTTAGGGATAATTTCCGCAAAAATAATGGTGACCAGCGTCATCACGAATGTCGCAATGGCGGCTCCGGTGCTGCCGTACATGCGCTGCACAACAATTGCTGCAAGCGCGGCTGTAGCGGCATTGGCGAGGTTATTGCCAATCAGCACGATGCCGAAAAAACGGTCCGGCCGGGATAAAAGTATATCGACCAGTTTTGCTGCGCGATGATTTTTTTTGATCAGATGCCGCAGTTTGTAACGGTTGAGCGAAACAATGCCGGTTTCAGCGCCGGAAAAAAATGCGCCGAGTAAAGTCAGGCTGGCAAGCACGCCAATCAGTAGGCCGAGCGAAATATCTTCCAAAGTTTTGCCTTATGAGAGTAAAAATTATGTAAGCAGAAGTTCCAGAACCAGTTTAGTGCCAAAATAAGCCAACATCAGTGCAACAAAGCCGCCGATTGTCCAGCGAATCGCTTGTTTGCCGCGCCAGCCATGCACACGGCGCCCGAATAGCAGTATGCAATAAACACAGAGTGCCGCCACTGAAAAAAACATTTTGTGCGCAAGGTGTTGCGCGAGAATATCATCCAGAAAAAACAAGCCACTGACGATAGACAATGCCAGCAATATGGTTCCTGCCCACAGCATTTCAAATAACAGCGATTCCATGGTTTGTAACGGCGGCAACAATGCCATCGCGGTTTGCAGGCGGCGTGTTTTTAGTAGATGGTTTTGTGCAGACAATGCGACTGCCTGTAAGGCGGCGATGGTGAGTATGCTATAGGCAAGTATGGATAACAGAATATGTATGGCAATAGGGTAAGTGAGTGCGTGCGGTGTGTAAGAGCCTTCGACCAATACCGAACACAACACTGCCAGGGCTGTCATGGCGAACAGTGGCGGCAACAATGATTGCACAGGCAATTTGATGCTGCTGATCAGAACGGTAATGTTGATGACCCAGAATATCAGCGATGAAACACGAAAAAATTCAAAGTTAAATCCATTTGCCGTATCGATCAGTTTGTAAACGCTGAATCCGTGCACGCACAAAGCCAGCGTTGCTAAAACATAAAACAGTTGTGACGGATTTTTTGGTTGTGCGCCGAGCCAGCCGCGCCCCTGCCACAGTGCGAGACCGGCATAGATGGCAAAGGCGGATAGGCCGGGCAGCGTATCAGGCATGGGGTTTAAATTTGATGGTCACTTTGCCCCAGCCAGAAAGATGCTCGCCGTACAAACGCTCACACTGATCGGTAACAACAGTGTAATCGCCAACGGCCTTCATAATTTCTTCTACCAGAATGCAACCCATCATCACGCCAAGATGCATGCCGAGACATTTGTGGCCGCCGTGACCAAACATCAAACTTTTTTCAGTAGGTTGGCGATACAAATCAAATTTGTCTGCATTCGGGTAAACCGTTTCATCGCGCTCTGCAGAAGCATATAAAAACAATAAAGGTTGGCCAGCTTTGATTTGCGCGCCATTCAATTCGAAATCTTTCTTGGCAACACGCGCCAGCATATTGGTAGGTTGATCGTAACGTGCCGTTTCCAGAAAGGCTTTGCGAGCCAGATCGGTTTTGCTGGTGGTAATTTCTTTTAGCACCGCAGTTTGTTGATCAGGATTTTTTTCGAGATTCCAGAACACGCCTGCGACAGTAATCGGTGTGGTTTCTGAACCGACGACCAGCAAAGAGAACAAATAAAACATCATTTCTTCATCAGAAAGGCTGCGGCCATCAACGTTAGCTTCCAGGAAAATCTTGGTATAACGCGCGGCGAGTGCCGGATCATTGCGCAGCTGATAAACGTATTGGCCAAAGTAGCCAAAAAGTTGACCGGCTGCTGCCTGGTTGCGTTCGGAGCCACCACCTACCTGGCCTTCTTCGCGGTGCAGCATGTCATCGATCAGTCCGCGCCATTTTTCAGCATCTTCGCGTGGCAGACCGAGGTTGTAGCCGGCGTTGATACAGGTCACGCGGTTGGACAGATCGCTGTAAACATCAAACTCGCCTTTCTTTAACAGGGGCGCTAACAATTCACGGGTCAGTTCACGCAAGCGCTGTTCGCTCTCCCTTACGCCTTCTGGAGTGAATTCATGGCGGATCAGTCCGCGCCATTTGCGGTGTTCGGGGGCGTCCATGGTCATAAAGGTTGATGGCACAGGCTCGCCTAGCAGAACTTGACCCGGGGTCTGGCCTTTTGTGAAAGTACAATTCTCGTCAACTTTAGTACTCGCATCCCAGATATCCTGAAAGCGAGCTAGTGCCCAGCCGTTGTATTTGGGCATGAAATGCGGGGTGGCTTCTTTGCGCATAGCGGCATACAGAGGGTACGGATCTTTCATGGCTTCATGTGAATAGGGATCGTAATCGGTAACGCTCATTGAAAATCTCCATCTTTAAGTTGGGCTGCCGCCGCATTGTGCCGCAATGATCAGACGCCGGCCAGCACACCCCAATGTTCTTTTGTTGTAAATCAAGCAAACCATTTATGTGCCTTGGTGCGACTTGCTACACATCCCCGCCAAACCTCCCTACACTATGCACCATGAGTATTTGCAAGCCGAGAGCATGACCGGCAGGGACAGGACACGCAATGAGTAACATGGTAACCCGTTGCCCACAGTGCCAGACCTCGTTCAAGGTCACTGAAGAACATTTGAAAATTGCCAATGGTGCGGTGCGCTGTGGTTCGTGCCTGCTTGTATTTCAGGCGCGACAACATTGGGTCAACCCCGACAATATGGCTGCCTCTACTGCTCCCGCCAGCGGTGCGGTTAACAAGTTTCGTTTCGACCAATCTGCCATCGACAACAGTGCGGCCGCTAGCACGCCAGAGGAGCCTGTCGGACAGCGTCCGACCAACGCATTCGTGCTTCCGAAAGTCAATCTCGATAATAAATCTGTTTTTGATAATAAAACCACTAGCGAAAATAAAGCTCGGATAGATAACCCAGCACACAAAAAGCTGGATGAAATCGGCGACGATGAAAGAATCAGTGATGATCTTGATATTGAAGATGACGAAGTAGAAATAACACCAAAAGCTGTTGTGAAAGCGGGACAGTTCGGCGACCCGGACGATGACTATGGCAGCGTGTTCGATGATTTTGATGATCAGGCTGATAGCAACAATTTTGATAATGCACTCGACGATAATTTTAATGATCTTGATGCATTAATTGAAGACACTGTATCCGGTTCAAGCAGTGTAGATACATCGGATGACGCATGGGCAAAGAAAATGCTCGACGACATCGAGCAGGAAAACAAGCCAGAAGTGATGGACCTGGGTTCCATTGAAAACATTCGCGATGCACTGACAGATTTTACTAATCCTGTTGACGTTGATGCTGCTCGCCGCGATCTTGGTTTCGAGCACGAAGATCCTTTCGCAGCGCATGACGTGGGTGACAAAAAAACAGATAGAAGCGGTGGCCGCGCAGAAATGATCGCGCATATCGAGCCTTTGCCAGTTGAGTTGTCGTCAGACAACGCAAAAGATGCCGTGGACTGGAAAACAATTTTATTATGGAATGCGTCGGCGGCAGCATTGATGTTACTTCTGCTCACGCAGTATGTGGGTTTTAATTTTGATAAGCTGGCGAAAACCGATACCACACGCCCTTACATGCAGACTGTTTGCAATGTGCTAGGTTGCAAATTGCCATCTGTAGAAAACTGGCGTTATATCAAAATCCAGAATTTGATAGTGAGACAGCATCCAAAGGTATCAGATGGTTTAGCAGTGGATGCCATATTGTTTAACGTAACCGGACAGGAGTTGCCATTTCCAGAACTCGAACTTTTTTTCAGCGATCTGTCAAAAATACCGGTAGCGAGTCGTCGTTTTGAACCCGCTGAATATTTATCTGGAGAATTGAGTGGCCAGACGATGATTCCGCCGGGGCGTCCTGTTCATATTGCGTTAGAAATTGAGAACCCGGGAGAAGATGCGGTGAACTGGCTTTTGCAAGTTGCAGGCAAGACAGACTGATGAGCGCGCAAGACTTGCCATTGAGAAGTGCAGCTTTGCATATTGTGACAACCTCTGTGTCAGAGCAGGAGCAAGTGACGGATCTTGGTCAGCAGACTATTCGTGATTGTGTCGAACGCTCCATGCGAAACTATTTCAGTCACCTTGATGGCCATGATGTGTCTGATATTTATCAGATGGTATTGGCAGAAGTGGAAATACCTTTGCTGGAAGTGGTTCTGGAATATACGCGCAACAATCAGTCCCGCGCTGCTGAAACACTCGGCCTTAACCGCGGAACTTTGCGTAAGAAGTTGAAACAATACAACATGCTGTAAGTGTGTGCAGTTAAAATATGAGGAGGCGTAATGCCTCCTTTTTCTGTTTTTATTAGTTGGTTTTTCTACCATTCAGTTTTTACCAGAGGTTTTTATGACTAATGCTGTAACGCCTGTACGTCGCGCCCTGATTTCTGTTTCCGACAAAACCGGCATTGTTGAGTTTGCTCGCGCTTTGGTGCTGCGCGATGTTCAGTTGTTATCAACCGGTGGCACTTTCAAACTATTGCGGGAAAACGGTATCTCCGTAACAGAAGTATCAGACCATACCGGTTTTCCTGAAATGATGGATGGCCGCGTTAAAACGCTGCACCCGAAAATTCACGGCGGCATTCTGGCGCGGCGCGGGCAGGACGATGCAGTGATGGTTGAACACAATATTGCACCGATCGATCTTGTCATCGTTAATTTGTATCCCTTTGCGCAAACGGTCGCGAAGCCCGGCTGCACGCTGGAAGATGCGATTGAAAATATTGATATCGGCGGGCCAACGATGGTGCGCGCCGCTGCAAAAAATCACGAGCATGTTGGTATTGTTGTAAGTAGTGCGGATTATTCCGCAGTGCTCGAAAGTCTGGACAATGAAAAAGGCTTGTCGCACGCATTGCGTTTTGACTTGGCAGTAAAAGCTTTTGAGCACACAGCGCAATATGACGGCATGATCGCTAATTATCTGGGTGCGCGTGTTGGGAACTCAGTTGAAAAATTTCCGCGCACATTCAATGCGCAATTAATCAAAGCGCAGGATTTGCGTTATGGTGAAAATCCACATCAGAGCGCAGCATTTTATGTCGAAGCCCATCCGCTGGAAGTGAGTGTTGCTACAGCAACCCAATTGCAGGGTAAAGAATTGTCTTATAACAATATTGCGGATACGGATGCCGCGCTGGAATGCGTAAAAAGTTTTGTAAAGCCGGCCTGTGTCATTGTTAAACACGCTAACCCCTGTGGCGTTGCAGTTTCGCTGGAGGGTATTTCTGTTGCGTATGATCTCGCTTATGCAACGGATACTGAATCCGCATTTGGCGGCATTATCGCTTTTAATCGTGAGCTTGATGCTACCACTGCAAAAATGATTGTGGATCGCCAATTTGTAGAGGTGATTATTGCACCATCGGTAACAAAAGATGCATTAGCAGTGCTTTCTGCCAAACAAAACATTCGCGTGCTGGTGTGTGGCGCATGGTCAGAAAATCGCATAGCACAATTTGACTGGAAGCGTGTCAATGGTGGTTTGTTAGTGCAGGATCTCGATACAGGCATGATCAAGGAATCCGATCTTAAAGTTGTCACTAAACGTGCGCCTACGGAAGCTGAGATACACGATCTTGTTTTTGCGTGGAAAGTCGCAAAATATGTGAAATCCAATGCGATTGTTTATGCAAAAAACCGCCAGACCATCGGTGTTGGCGCTGGCCAGATGAGTCGCGTTAATTCGGCGCGCATCGCTGCTATTAAAGCAGAGCATGCAGGTTTATCCGTGCAGGGTGCCGTTATGGCATCGGATGCTTTTTTTCCTTTTCGTGATGGACTGGATAACGCGGCGAAAGTTGGCATTACCTGTGTGATTCAACCCGGCGGCTCTATGCGCGATGATGAAGTCATTGCAGCAGCGGATGAACACGGCATCGCCATGGTGTTTACCGGTATGCGTCATTTCCGCCACTGATCGGGAGAAGATATGAAAATTTTACTATTGGGTTCAGGCGGTCGCGAACACGCACTGGCGTGGAAATGCGCGCAGGATGCACGGGTAGAAAAAATATTTGTCGCGCCGGGTAATGCCGGCACAGCATTTGAAAACAAGTGTGAAAACATTGCGCTGGATGTTCTGGATAATGCCGCACTGGTTGCCTTTGCGCGCGACAATGTTGACCTCACGATTGTCGGCCCGGAAGCGCCACTGGTGAATGGTGTTGTAAATGCGTTTATTGCAGCCAATTTAAAAATATTTGGCCCCACGCAATACGCCGCGCAACTGGAAGGCTCCAAAGCCTTCGCGAAAGATTTTCTGGCGCGTCACAATATTCCCACGGCGTTTTATTCTGTTTTCACTGATACAGAAAAAGCCTTGGCGTACGTGCGTGAAAAAGGCGCGCCGATTGTTATCAAGGCGGATGGTCTTGCTGCGGGTAAAGGTGTCATTGTCGCGATGACATTGCAAGAAGCTGAAGACGCAGTGCGTGACATGTTGGCAGATAATAAATTTGGTGCTGCAGGCGCGCGCGTTGTTGTTGAAGAATTTCTTGATGGCGAAGAAGCCAGCTTTATTGTGATGGTTGATGGAAAAACTGCATTGCCGATGGCGACGAGCCAGGACCATAAACGTGTCGGCGATGGTGACACGGGCCCTAATACTGGCGGCATGGGCGCTTACTCACCAGCGCCTGTAGTTACCCCGGAAATACATGCGCGCGTGATGCGTGAGGTGATTGAGCCGACTGTAAAAGGTATGGCGGCAGAGGGGCATGCCTACACCGGATTTTTGTATGCGGGTTTGATGATTGATGGTAGCGGCACGCCAAAAGTTATTGAATTCAATTGCCGTTTTGGTGATCCGGAAACGCAGCCGATTATGCTGCGTTTGCAAACATCACTGCCATTATTGGTAGAGAGTGCATTGGCAGGTGAACTGCATACTGCTGATGCACGGTGGGATCCGCGTCCAGCGTTGGGTGTTGTACTGGCGGCAGCTGGATATCCGGGTGATATCACCAAAGGTGATGTGATTGCTGGGCTAGAGCATGTGCAGCCTGACGCAAAAATTTTTCACGCCGGTACCTGTTTGCAAGATGGTGCTGTTGTTACAAATGGTGGTCGAGTGCTGTGTGCAACAGCGCTGGGGCAGACAGTAGCGCAAGCGCAGCAGGCGGCGTACCATCTTGCTGATGGTGTAACGTGGAATGGCATGTTCATGCGACGTGATATTGGATGGCGCGCTATAAGACGATAGGTTTCCCAGGATAGGTGACTATGAAAAACATCCCGTCATTAGCAGTAGCTTTTTTTCTGTATGTGATTGCTTCAGTAGTCACGGCAGCGCCACTGGTTGAAGTCAATCGTGATTCTTTAGAAATATCTTTATCGCCGTATGTCGATGTTTTTGAAGATATGGATGGCAGCCTGACTATTCAGGACATGATGTCTGCACGATACGCCTCGCAGTTTGCCCCTGCAGCCATGACAGAACTTTTTTTTGGTTACTCCTCATCCGCGTACTGGATAAAGTTTACCGTTGAAAATCAGCGCGATGAGCCCATGCATTTCATACTGGAAGCTTCGCCTGTAGATATCGATTATCTCGATCTTTATGTGATCGATCCGCATACCGATCAATTGCATCAACATACAAGATTGGGTTCTGCCATGCCCTATGGCGATCGTGATTACGATTATCCATTACATCTTTTTGATCTCAATATTGAACCGCATACTGCGTACACTTATTTTTTGCGCGCCGAATCGGATAAAGCGATTAATTTGCAATTAACGTTAAGTACGCCGCGTGAATATCTGCATACTGCTGCGCAGCGTGACAGCTTACAAGGAATATTGCTCGGCGCACTGCTGGTTCTCGCTATCTTGCATTTGGGTTTGTTTATTGTTTTCAAATTCAAGGGATTTCTCTTGTACGGTCTTTTTCTGGTGGCTGTGCTATGGATTCAGGTCAGTTGGAATGGTTATCTACTTCAGTTTTACAACAATAGTGAGTTGTTGCTGGATCACCAGTTAATGACACCGATTTATCTGGCGCTGTTTTTTTGTGCCTTGTTTTCACAGCCTTTGTTAAAAACACGCAAACGTGCGCTGTGGCAACACCATATATTTACCGCGATTGCAGTGCTGTCGCTGATTGGCGCCATTGCCACCTGGTTTATTCCTTCACACCTCAACTCAATATTGGCCTCGTCGCTGGCTGTAATAAATATCGTTTTTGTTTTTGCTGCTGCACTGCATGCCAACATGGAAGAGCATGCGATGGCGCGCCATTTTCTTGCCATGCGAGCGATGACTACCGGCGTTGTGCTGATCGCTATTTTTAATGTGAACGGCTATTTGCCTCAAGGCGCATTCACAGCGTGGGGCGTTGCTCTGGCTATTACTTTTGAAGCAACTGTGATGGCTATTTCTATGGCCTGGTGTTGTCTGGCTGATTTACGCCACAGTTACTATAAGCAGGCGAATGAATTTGCTCAGGAAGAGCCACGACAATCACTGGTTAATCTTGCTGATGTTTGTCATGAATTGCGTACGCCTATCAGTGGTGTACTAGGCATGGCTGATTTATTGTTGAGTAGTACGATTACGGATCAACAGCGCAATCAGATAAAAACAATCAATAAATCCGGGCAAGCATTGCTGGACGTTACCAATAAGCTTGCGGATCTCTCTTCCATAGAGCGAGGCAATGTTGAATTGAATAGTGCGCCATTCGAATTGACGCCATTGATAGAATCTTGCATTGAAAACTGTCGAGGTCGAGCAGAGTTTAATAACATCGAGCTGATTTACCATCTTGATGGCAATGTTGCGGGTTTTGTTAAAGGCGATCAGGAAAAGCTGCAACAAACCATTATTAATCTTTTGCAGTTTGCTTTACGTCATGTCGAGCAGGGTGAAGTGGTATTGAGTGTTATTGCAGGAGATAGCAAGCAAACTGTTTTCAGTATTCGCTCTGGCCACAACACTTTAGTAGAGCGCAATATGTTGCCGAGCAACCGGGAGTTCGGTTCCAGCGATCATCTCAATCTGACGATTGCGGAACAATATATAAAATTAATGGGCGGTACATTGTCGCTGCAATCATTTATCGATGGCGGTGTCAGTATCAGCTTTGGGCTTTTGTTAGAGGCGCATTACAGTAATCCACAACTGCATCAGGACGATAATCTTGTATTGCATGGCCGCCGTATGCTGATTGTTGATGACAACGCGACTTGTTGTTCCATCATCGAACAGCAGGCGACACAGTGGGGAATGACAGTGCAATCCGCGCACGGCGGTAAGGAAGCATTGGCGATTTTGCGATCTCACACGACAGTGGATGAACCGTTTGATGTGGTACTTATGGATTACGAAATGCCGGGGATGAACGGACTGGAGTTGGCAGCGCATATCTGTGATGACCAGAAAATCAACAGTAAAAAATTGTTGATGATTATGCTGACGGGTGTCAGCCGTGCGCCAGGAAAACTCACTTCCGAAAACGTCGCTATCCAGCGTGTGTTATACAAGCCGTTAAGCGGAAAGAGTCTAAAGCAGGCATTGCAAGCCGCTTTGGCGCAGCATTTACAGGTTGTCAGCTAGATGTAAGCAAACCATACCAATCCCTGAATGTGTGTCTCCGCACTATTGATAAAGTCTGAGTGGCGTGAGATAATTATGATACAAGTCACAATTAAATGCAGGCTCTCCATGTCTCTTCTTCGGTCTTTTGGTAACACGCACATTTCACGCCAATCAGTCTTGCACGGCATACTGCTGATGGCGGCGCTGGCGTCCAGCCCGCTAGCTAGTGCGGCTCCCGCAATAACCGGACTCACTATTTCAAACAACACAGCGGGTACTTGGGGCGATAACATAGCGCCAGAACCGGATTGTCCGGCAGCGGGTGCCTGCCCTGGCATCACCTGGAAAGACGACTCTGCTTTCAGTGTTCCTAATGGCAGAAGCGAATGGAACTCGAGTGTATCCAGCAGTTTTACCGGCACTACATTTACTTCCCGGTATGCGAACCAGTTGCGCTCCAAGTCCCAAGTATCCATCAATATCAATCTTTACTATCGCCCCAGTTATCTGGTGACTGTGAATATCACCGGTTCGGGCAACTGGAAACTTGATCTCGGCATTCTGCGTAAGGGAATTATTCAGGCTGTCGATAATGGCGGCAACAACAGGCGAATCGAAGCTAAAGCAGTTACCACTTCACTGTCTGGCGATACGCTGGATAGTGGAAGTCTGGCGCTGCCAACAACCGGTGTGCTTAACACTTCTGTCACTACACCAATCAACCAGAACAATAGCGCTGTTGTTACCGGTAATGGCCCGGCTACTTTGCAGTTCACTATTTCGTATGACATCGACACCTATA
>ERZ724527.746-NODE-746-length-15693-cov-5.349213_pt1 | contig 15693 bp, 14 predicted proteins | sample MGYA00376060_ERZ724527 | MGnify/ENA primary metagenome ERZ724527 (study PRJEB28724, sample SAMN07190886) | activated sludge metagenome | isolation source: activated sludge of sewage treatment plant in Hong Hong | place: USA: Christiansburg, Virginia | collected...
GAACATCTGCTGACCGATATCGGCATCCCCATGGTCAAAATCGACCGCGGTGGTCAAATCACCTATCACGGGCCAGGTCAGGTCGTGATTTACCTGCTGCTTGATCTGCACCGGATGCAGATCAAGGTGCGCGAACTGGTCACCGCCATTGAACAGGCGGTCATCGATTTTCTCGCCCCCTACGGTGTCGATGCCCAGCGCCTCGCCGGTGCTCCAGGCGTCTATGTCGGAGATGCAAAAATCGCCGCGCTCGGCCTCAAGATTAAAAATGGCTGTAGCTACCACGGCTTGTCACTCAATGTCGATATGGATCTTTACCCATTTACGGCGATCAATCCTTGCGGCTATGCTGGGCTCAAAGTAGTGCAAACCAAAGACTTCAACATTCCGCTCACCGCCAATCAGGCTGGCGAGCAACTCACCCAATACCTGCTGCGGCAACTGGATAAAAAACATGGCTGAAAAAGGCGTCAAACAAAAAGGCGAACTGAAAACCGCACGCATCCCCATCAAGATCGTGCCGGTCGACAATCCACTGAAAAAACCTGACTGGATACGCGTCAAGGCCGGCAACAGTGCCGGGCGCTTCGGCGAGATTAAGACCATGCTGCGCGAGCGCAAACTGCACACCGTCTGCGAAGAAGCCGCCTGCCCCAACATCGGCGAATGCTTCGGCCGTGGCACCGCCACCTTCATGATCCTTGGTGACATCTGCACCCGCCGCTGTCCATTCTGCGACGTCGGCCACGGCCAGCCGCTACCGCCCAACCCGGATGAACCGCGCCAACTCAGCGAATCTGTCGCCGCGCTCAAATTGAAATATGTGGTCATTACCAGCGTCGACCGCGACGATCTGCGTGACGGCGGTGCCCAGCACTTTGTCGACGTCATTCGCCACACCCGCGAACTGTCGCCGACCACGACCATCGAGACCCTGGTTCCCGATTTCCGCGGCCGCATGGAGATTGCACTGGAAGTCCTCGGCGGCGCCCTGCCTGACGTCCTCAACCACAACATGGAAACCATCCCGCGCCTCTACAAACAGGCACGCCCGGGGGCCGACTACAAGCACTCGCTGGAGTTTCTCAAGCAGTTCAAGGCACGCTATCCCAAGGTTTCAACCAAGTCCGGCCTGATGGTCGGCCTCGGCGAAACGGATGACGAAATCCTCGAAGTCATGCGCGACCTGCGCGCCCACGATGTCGAAATGCTGACCATCGGCCAGTACCTGGCACCCACCGGCCATCACCTACCGGTCAGCCGCTACGTACACCCTGATGTATTCAAAATGTACGAAGAGGAAGCCAAAAAAATGGGCTTCACCGGCGCCGCCTGTGCGCCGATGGTTCGTTCAAGCTACTGGGCTGATCAGCAGGCGCATAGCGCAGGCGTTGCCTAAACGGGCTAGCGCGCCGGCGGTGGGGGCGGCGGCATTCCTGAGGACGGTGATGACGACACTCCCGGCGGTGGTGGTGGAGGAGCTCCCGGAGGCGGAGGAGGAATCCCGGCGTTAGCCGCTTTGACCGGCTTCGAATAAGCCACGTTGGCCGGCACCGGAACCCGGTGCCCCTTGGTGTACATGCACTGGATATAAGCATTGTCGTACTGGTGCTGCGTGCCCATACCTGAACTTCGCGCTGCGTCGGAACCCGCCGCACTACCCACTAACAAGCCTGCACCGGCACCGACCGCTGCACCATCACGCCCACCAATTGCAGCACCGGCCACTGCACCAATGGCAGTGCCGACCACCGCGCTGGTGACCGCCGAATCCCTGGCGGCCTGATCCGCGCTCTTGCCGCCTATCTGGTAGTAGGCGTATTGCCGACAAAGATTTTCATCGTCGCGGAAGCGCTCGATGGTCTGCCCAGTACCCGGCAAGACCATGACGCTTGGCCCCGTCGGCATGACGGTACAGGCACCAAGCAGCAACACTCCTGTAGCACTAACAGCCCGAAGCCAATATGTTACTTTGTCATTCATGGCTATCACCTCGCCGGTTCCGGCAAAACCTTCTGCCAGCCATCGGGACATTCCTTGACGTAGGGGTAATAGCCCTTGGCACTGTTGCAGTAATACCAGTATTGCTGCGCCGTCGCTGGCTCGGGGGCGGCCTGGTTTTGCTCGACATACACGGTTGGTGGCGACTGCGGGACGACAATCACTTGCGGCTGGTAATAATACGGAGGTGGATAGAACCACGGGCTCCAGACCGGACCAAAATAGACGCCGACACGGCCACGTACGCCATGCGCCAAGGCACTCCCAGTCCCGACCAATACCAGAGCTAGTAGCGCCAACAGGATTTTTTGCGGCTTTATCAACATACCCTATCAACCAAACATCCGCTTTAAGGATAGACAATGATCGACAGAATGGTCAGGCAAAATTGCTACGGTTTGTAACTGCCCGCCTCGAACAACCGATCCGTTGATCAAATGCCTCAGAGCTTACCCCTGAGAACTTTCAATCGAAGAGCGGCCTCTTTATCCAATTGCTTTTCATCCACCCCCGCCAGCAGGTCAGACACTTCCTGGCGAGCGCCTGACTCCTGAAGCAACTCGGCCAGATGCAATCGAACAACCTGCGCCTTTCCATCAATTGCCAGCGCCTGACGAGCAGTGGCAATTGCCTCCGTCTTCTGACCGGCATTCAATTGGGCCTGGGAAAGCGTATCGAGCACATTCGGATTCTTCGGCGCGAGCTCTAATGCCTTTCCAGCGACGGCAAGCGCTTTCGGGTCCTTGGCCATGACATACGCCCAAGCAAGATCGTTCAATGCCACCGGATTCTTTGGGTCAAGCCGGACAATGCTTTCCAGATGCTTCGCTGCCCCGGTATAGTCCTGGCTCGCACTGGACCGGCGAGCCGCCAACGTTAGTCCTGCCACGTTGTTTGGATGGTCAGCCAACCACTTGGCAAGCTGAGCGGCAGCCATTACCCCGTTTCCACGCTGGTCCAGCAACCTGATCCTTCTTTCCAGAGCGAGATCGCCAAGCCCGGCATCACCGGCAGCACTGTATGCCTTCATGGCCTCCGCACTTCGATCTCCCGCAGCGAAGACGTCGCCCAGCAACAGCAAGCCCGGCCCCTTCATTCTAGCCTTGTCACGAAGCATTTCAGCCGTTGTCTGAGCATCACCGAAAGCCCCCATCTCGACCTGCAGCATGGCCAGCGCCTGGTAAGGCTGCGGCTCTTCCGGACGTTCCTGAATCAGGCGCCGCAGAACCTTGACAGCCTCCGGCTTCTTGCCGGCCGCCCTCAGATTCTGCGCATGTTTCAAGTTCCAGTCGACACGATCCGGATACCGCTCAGACAGTTGCGCGAACTTAACAGCAGACTGGGACGATTCGCCGGCTGCTTCCTGGACTGCTGCGGCAAGCGCAAGCATTGGAGCGCTATCGGGCATTGCCGCCTCGCCCTCCTTCGCCAGTGCCAAGGCCCTGTCTTTGCGCCCGGCTCCCAGCCAATGCCGAATGGTCGCCTCCCTTAAAGGCAGGTCGGTAGGCGTTGCCGCAACGCCCCTGTCGAGCAGTTGACCAACCTTTTCCGGACCCGCCTCGGCGCCAGTGAGCAACCCAGCCATATCCAGATAGACTCTGGGATCCTTGCTTACCGAGTCTATTGCCTTCTGTAACCGCGATTGATACTCCTTCTTTTGCTCCGGCGACTTTGCAGTCTTGGCCAAAGCAATCAAAGCAGGGTAGTAGTCAGCTCTGAGATCCAAGGCCCTCCGGGTCTGCTCGAGAGCCCCCGCTTCGTTCCCCTCGCTGCCCAACACCGCAGCCAACCACATCAACGGCTCAGGATCTTTGGGGCGATCACTGAGCTCCCTCTGCGCCAACGTCTTCGCCTTGTCGAGCTGCCTCAGGCGAACAGCCGCATTGAAGACAGCCTCACGACCCTTGACATCCTTGGCCGCCGCGATAGCGCTATCGAGAGACCTCACTGCACCCTCGGCCTGGCCACTGGCCTGCTGCATTTCCGCTAGACGGGCAAATAGGTCGGCCCGTGGTGGCGTCTGCTGGGCAGCCTTCTCGAGCTGACGCAATGCAGATGCCTTATCGCCGCGCGCCCAGGAAACAGACGATGCCATTGCCAACAGACTACGATCTTCGGGAGCTCGGCTCATGGCCTTCCCAAGCGCAGCAGAGGCAGCTGCCAGATTATTGCGCCTCAGTTCGAGTCCCGCATTGAGCCGATAACCTTCAATGGAGTCTGGATTGTTGCCCAGAATTTTTTTGACTCTTGTCTCAACCGAAGAAAGTTCGTTTCGCTCGAGTTCAATGGTCGCCGCTATAACCTGTGACGGGGTATGGGCTGGCAAGGCGGCCAAGACCTTGGTCACCGCTGTGTATGCCAGATCCGGCTTACCATCCTCCAGAAGAAAGAGTGCATCAAGATATTGTGTCCGGTAGTACCCGGGTGCCAGCTTGCGCAGCTTGTCCCGCAAGGGGCGAGCCTCAGCCTTGCGGTTGGCACCAATCAATTGCTCGGCAAATTCACCAACAACTCCCCTGTGCATAGGCGCGGCATCGTAGGCACGCTTGATTGCCTCTAAAGCCTTGGTGGGCTCCTCGTTAGCCAGGAACACCCGGCTCGCGGCCCGTGCCACCCACCAAGGAACCTGGTCCGCCTTCAACACCGCATCCATTTCTGCTGCTGCATCCGCACGCCGTTTGGCTGTGAACGCAATCTGAGCGCGAGCAAGGCGAACTCCGGCGGTCTGCTCCGTAGCTCTATCCAATTGTTCATTGGCCTGCCTTGGCTGACCCAAGCCGAGATGCGCCAAGGCAACGAGAGCCCTGAGATCGCTATCAGCCTTTGACGACTTCAGACTCTGAGTCGAGAAATCCCTGACCAGCAATGCATTCTCTGAACGATCCATAATAAGGACTGCAATCCGAGGCATCAGTTCATCCGCCGCCCCCCCTGCTTCAAGAGCGCGCCGGCACTGCTGTTCAGCCCCCTGCAAATCGCCATTTCGTTCAAGCGCATCTGCCAGAGCCAGGCGGGCCGGGAGCGATTTCGGATCAGCCTGCACCGCGTTTTTGAAACTGATAAGCGCAGCGGGAAGCTCTCCCTTCTCCAAGAAAGCGCTTCCTTCTTTGACATAGTCCGATGCCGACCCGGAACAGCCCGTCAGGACAGCAGCGGAAAAAGCAAAAGTGATGGCCAAAGCCAAACCCGAACAACGCCCCCGGAATATTCCGTTTCCAGCGGGCTCCCTTGATTTGCTCATCTCAACTCTTCCCTGATGATTTAACAATGGCAAAAGGATAAAGCGAAAATCTCTCGTCGAATATGGAGATTTTCACAAACAGATTATTAGATGGCGGCCAGTATGAAGGCAAGCCATCACACAAAAAGAAAAGGGCGACATTTAGTCGCCCTTATTGCCTTCAAGAATCAGTCCTGATCAGACGCTCTTGCGGCGACGCAGACCAACTGCGGCCATCAAGCCCAAACCCATCAGCGCCAAGGAACCCGGCTCAGGAACGGTGCCGCCAGGATTGCCGTTATCGCCAGGGCCACCTTGGGTGGTGCCAAAACCATCCAGATAGACATAACCGGCGTGGCCGCTATAGGGACAGTCAGCACCCAGCAGGGAGATTTCGTAATCGTGCCCGGCCGTCACAGAAAGGCCAACTTCCTGCCAGTCGGTGTAGAACCAGCCGCCCGCAGAATGGAAGGTCGCATCAGCAGTCCCGGCCCCACCGACTTTGCCTGCGGATGAGTAAGCAACTTCGTAAAGGGTAGATCCAAGAGTCTTGTCGACAATCTTGAGCGAAAAATTGTCGGAATCGTTCAGATCATGGGAGCCTTCAAGCACAGCAGCCCAGGCAAATGCCATGGTGGTGCCGGAATAGTTGTTTACAGTCTGGCTAATCGTCGACACGGAGTAATTATTGCGGCTATCGTTAATACGGGCAGCGTAGGTACCGTACTTGACCATATTCAGAGCTGCACCAACGATTGGATCGTTGCCAGCGGTAACGATGGCGCTAGCGTTGTAAGATGCATTGTAGTTGGCGCCACCAACTGCAAAGTTGGCGGGGTTCAGCGGCAGATTGCCCGCCACGTTGCCGGAGTTCGGAGCGCAGTCACCACCGCATCCCCAGCCGCCGGAACCTTGAGCCCAGCCACCAAAATTACCATCCTCAAAACCACCGTTGAGGAAGCTTGCCGCGTGAGCAGAACCGGCCACACCGATGCTCAGCAGCGCAATTGCCAAAGTCGTCTTTTTCATGAATCTCTCCTAGAAGGTCAGGTTGTTTGTGCAGTCGGTATTTGCACTACGACTACTGTAAAGCACACAACATGCCAAAAAATAATAACTATTTATTTTCATATAGTTAATAAACATCCGCACAGTCACAAACCTAACCGATGTAAAGAATACCGACACAGATAGCAACCCACTTCGTTTGTCGACAACATCCACCCCGCCTGGCGGAATCAGCTTGGCTAAAATCGACAAGGGCATTGATCGAGGGAAGCAGCTAAGGAGACAGGTTTGATTTCCCCTACCCATCTGGCACACTCAGAAGGCAATCAGCTAGAATCATCCGCTTGTGCCCCTTCCGTGCATTGCTTGGTTACTCTTCGCCCGGCGTATTCTTACCCTTATTGGCAACTTGAAAATGATCAGCTCCACTCAACGCGGCCTTGCCGCAGCCAAGGCTCGCAACCCGGGGGAAGCCGCCCGATGGTTTGAAAAAGCTTTACAGGAAAACCCCAGCGATCTGCAAGTAAAAATCTGGTTGGGGCAATGTCTCTGCAATGCCGGCAGACGAGGCGATGGCCTCACACACTTACGACAAGCGGGCCAGGGTCTTCTGGAGCAGGTACACAAGACAGGGCATATCGGGCGCGTACTCGACATCACTACTCAGTTGCAACAACTAGGTGATTTTCCCGGCGCACTTGAACTGGGTAGCGCAGCGGTGGAACTCAATAATTCAGACTTTCGGGGCTTTCAACTATTGGCGGTAACGTACTCCCAACTGAACAAGAGAAGTGAAGCACTAAGGGCTGGCCAAAGGGCTCTTGAGCTCGCTCCGGATCACACCATGATGCAGATTCTCCAAGGCAGCCTAGAGGCCGATGCCGGCCAGAATGGTGCCGCCAAGGAGAGGCTGCAAAAGATCCTGAGCGGCTCACTCAATGCCCGCGAAGAATTTCGCACCCATAAGGAACTGGCACGCGTTCTAGACAAACTGCGGGAATTCGACCAAGTATTCCCTCACCTACATGCCGCCGGCCGCCTCTCCTCCACATTGCCAGAATATGGGAATCAGGATATTGACCTCATTCCCAACATGCTGAAGGCCAACAAGGCCGGGGTCGACAAGGAATTGCTTAGCCGCTGGTCAGAGACAGCCTTTCCCGAAGACCAACCCCCACCCGCGTTCCTGATCGGTTTCATGCGTTCGGGAACGACTTTGACCCAAGAGGTTCTAGGTGCCCACCCCAAGGTATTTCTGGCCGACGAGGCAGATTTCATCTGGGCTACACAACGCGAACTCCATCAACTGGATAAATCCAGCGCCAGCACCATAGAAAAACTTCGAAAACTGGACTTGGCCGGCATCCTGCACCTGCGCCAATTCTATTGGGACAGGGCCCGTGGGCGTTTTGGGGACAACGCAGGTCGACAAGGAATATTTCTGGACAAATTCACGATGAACACCATCGATTTGGGATTCATCAATTGCATCTTCCCGGACAGTAAAGTGGTTTTTGTCATGCGCGATCCTCGTGATGTTTGCATTAGCTGCTTCATGCAACTCATGGTTCCGACACCGGCCACCGCACACTTACTTAGCTGGGAGGGAACGGCCGATTTCTACGCTCAGGTGATGGATTGGTGGATGCACATCAAAAAGCTGACGAATCTTGCATATATCGAATTCCGTTATGAGGATGCGGTAACGCAATTTGACCCAACCTACCGTATTTGATTTCCTTGGGCTAACCTGGGACCCTTCCGTTATAGATTTTCACAAGAAGGCCGCAGAGAAAACCATCGCCAGTCCAAGTCGCAACCAAGTCACACAACCGCTATATTCTTCTTCCGTAACGCGCTGGAGGCATTTTGAGAAAGAATTTGCACCGATAGCTGAAGTGCTTACCCCGTTTATTAAGGCTTTTGACTACGAGGCCTTTTGAAAAAAGCAAATATCAATCAGGTCCTAAAATAAGTTAGCTGCTCGCCAAGGGCCGCAACCAGACGGTCAATACACTGATCAATGCTGCCTTCGTTGGTATTAATCTTAGCTGCGGGATTCAGCGGCTCCTCGTATGGCGCATTTATCCCGGTAAATTCAGCCAAGCCGCCCTGGCGGGCTCGCTTGTAAAATCCTTTTGGATCGCGTCCCTCACAAACATCCAGGGGAGTATTGAGATAAACCTCAAAAAACTGCTCCGCGCCAATTAATTCGCCAGCCATCGCGCGGTCATCTCGATAAGGCGATATGAAAGCCGCAATCACGATCAATCCTGCATCGTTCATCAAATGGGCAACTTCGGCGACACGCCGGATGTTTTCCTTTCGTTCCTCCGGCGAAAAACCCAGGTCACGGTTCAGCCCGTGGCGAACATTATCCCCATCAAGAACGTAGCAGGCTCTCCCGAGACCAACCAACCTACTCTCCAAAGCTGAAGCCAAAGAGGACTTTCCAGCCCCGCTCAAACCAGTGAACCAAATCGTCACAGGCTTCTGACCCAACAACCTCTGGCGCTCTTCAGGTGATACAGAACCTCCATGCCAAATAATTGAATGCGACGAAAGGCTACGGGAGTGGTTCTGGTTTGACATTTACAGATCCTCATCTCTGAAATAACCGATCGGTTACGTGACACTTTTCAGACAAAAAAGACGCGCGTATCAGCAAGCCTTAGCTCTTGTTCTACGGGTTTGGGGATAACAATAATAGCGCTGAAGACACTCCTTCAAACTCACAAACTCACAAACTCACAACACAGGCAATAAGCATAATTGAAAGAAGCAGTGGTCTGGCGATATCGCCAGCACTCGCCATGCCCCTAGCTTCAATTAAATGATTTTCCCGAGACACTATTGATGAAGCAAAATTGACCCAAGCTCGGCATCAGAACCAACTCCACAATAAACTATATGGAACAAAATCCAAGGACCATCCAGTTACCTTGCTCGTGCGACACAAAAAATCCCTCAAGATAGTGAGGGATTTAGATATTTGAAGTGTCAAACCGTAATTGCTATAGCAGCTTCATCTTCTTAGCCGCTTCGCGCAGTTCACCGCGGAAGTTGGGATGAGCGATGCCGATCAGCGCCTCGCAGCGCTGCTTGGCGGTCTTGCCACGCAACTGGGCGACGCCGAATTCGGTCACCACATAGTTGATGTCGTTCTTGCTGGTGGACACATGCGTACCGGCCGACAGGGTAGGCACGATACGGGAGATGGAATCATCCTTGGCCGTTGACGGCAGCACAATGAAGGCCTTGCCGCCATTGGAACGGTTGGCAGCACGGACGAAGTCGGACTGACCTCCGGTACCCGAGTAGGGCTTGAAGCCCAAGCTCTCTGAACCACATTGCCCCATAAAATCGATCTGCATGGTGGCGTTAATGGCGTGCAGGTTGTCATTCATGCCGGCCAAGTACGGATCGTTTGTGAAATCCACCGGATGCATTTCGAGTGCCGGATTACGATGCATGAACTGGTAAAGCTTCTTTGAGCCGAGCGCAAAAGTGGCGAGCATTTTGCCCGGGTGGTAGTTCTTTTTGCGATTGGTGACAACGCCAGCTTCAACCAGCGACATGATGCCGTCACCGACCATCTCGGTATGCACACCAAGATCATGCTTATCAGTCAACTGCATCACCACCGCATCGGGAATGCCGCCGTAACCGATCTGCAGTGTGGCACCGTGCGGAATCATCTCGGCAACATATTTGCCAATGGCTTCCTGCACCGGACCGATCTTGGGCAGGCCGACTTCGAGAATTGGATCATCGCTTTCGGTCAGCGCCGCAACCTGAGAAATATGGATGTGGCAATTGCCGTTGGCAAAAGGCACATTGGGGTTTACTTCGAGAACGACGGCGCGGGCCTTTTCAATGGCGGCCATGGTGTAGTCGGCGGCCAGGGCCAGCGAGAAAAAGCCATGCTCGTCCATTGGTGAAGCAAGGCTGAAGACTACATCGGCCGGCATTTGATTGCGCTGGATCAGGGCTGGCATTTCCGAGAAATAGGCGGGAATAAAATCGACCCAGCCTTCGGCGCCACCGGCCCGGGTTACACCGCTATAGAAATAGGCGGTATGGCGTACGTTTTCTACCGTTTCTGGATCGAAATAGGCGTATTTACGCACCGGCAAAATCTGCGACACCTGAACTCCGCGAAAATCGCGGCGCGCCTCGGAAAGCGCGGTCAGCAATGCCGGCGGCTCTCCGACTGCGGTGGGTATGATGATGGTGTCGCCATTTTTTACAACGCGGATTGCGTCGCCAGGTGACATCCGTTTTTGTTGATACAAATCCTTCACCGACATGCTGTTTCTCCTCATGTATTTTTATTTGAAAAAATTTAATCGTCGCATACCACTTTACTAAATAGGCTGATCAAGATCAAAAGATCATGCCTTTTGGATCACAAAACAATACGTAACAGTATGGCTAAATATCCCGGTTACTACCTTTAACCATGCGGATCTCAAACAAACGGCACTCGAGTGGGCCGTTGAACAATGGCGTCTTGCGGCTAGGCTTTAAGCCGAGCAATTTGGGCAGGCGCAGATCGGCGGTGAAGAAGAAACAATTCCAGCCCGCCCAGTTTCTTTTCAGTGCTGAGCCGAGTTGCGGGTAAAAAGCAGCCAATTGATCAGCCTCGCCGATCCGCTCCCCGTAGGGCGGATTGGCAACCATGACGCCATGCTCGGTAAGCGGCTCAGTTTCCAGCACATCCATGCAGTCGACCGTAACAATCCCGCCAAAACCGGCCTCCTGCAGGTTGCGTCGGGTGGCACGCACGGCTTTCTCGTCAATATCGTAGCCGCGAATCTCCAACGGCTCGGGGAACTTGCAACGCGCCTCGGCAGCCAGGCGCAGCACTGACCAATTTTGCGCCTCGAAGGCGGCCAGCAACTCGAAAGCAAAATCACGCTCCAGGCCTGGCGCATGATCAAGCGCCACCTGAATGGCTTCGAGCAAAAAAGTGCCGCTGCCACACATCGGATCAACCAGCGCCATACCCGGTTGCCAGCCGCTCATTTTAAGGATGCCAGCCGCCAGATTTTCCTTGAGCGGCGCATCAACGCTGGCCTTGCGATAGCCGCGCTGCCATAAGGGCTGGCCAGAGGTATCAAGGTACAGCGTGCACTCGTTTTCGGTCAGAAAGACATGAACGCGCACATTCGGGTTGCGCGTTTCGATATTCGGCCGCTCACCGACCCGTGCGCGGAACGTATCGCAGACGGCGTCCTTGACCCGCAAGGTCACAAAGTCCAGCGATTTGAGCGGGCATTTGATCGCCGTCGTCACCACACGCATGGTGCGGCTGACGTCGAAATGATCCGGCCAGTTTTGTTTGGCGGCCAGCTTGTAGATATCGTCTTCGCTGCGATAGCCGGCCTGGGCGATAAACCAGAGGATTCGGGTCGCCAGTCGGGACTCCAGATTGGCGCGGTAACAGAGCGTCCAGTCACCGGAAAAATGGACGCCGCCGTGGGTCGTTTTCAGATATTGAGCACCGAGGGAACGTAGTTCTTCGGTGAGCAGCTCTTCCAGCCCACGCGGGCAAATTGCGAAATATTTATTCATTAAAATGGCTTCAGGACGACGAGAAAGACCACGGCAAACATCACCAGCACGGGCATTTCATTGTAAAAACGGAACCAGACATGCGACTTGGCATTGCCGCCGGTCTGAAAGGCTTTGAGTATACGGCCGCAATGCCAGTGATAAATTACCAGCAAGGCGACCAGCGTGGTTTTGGCGTGCAGCCAGCCACCGCTGAATCCATAGCCCAGCCATAGCCACAAACCAAAAGCCACCGCCAGGACACCGAGTGGCGTCATGAAACGGAACAGCTTGCCGGCCATCAGGAGCAGACGCTCACGTTCGGCAATGCTGTCAGCCGGCACCATGGCCAGATTGACGAAGATGCGTGGCAAGTAGAACAGCCCGGCAAACCAGGCCACCACCAGCGAAATATGGAGAGCTTTGACTACGAGCATACGGCGCGTCCTTTCACGGCATCGGCAATCCCGTCGCTCACGGAGGGGAAAGCAAGATGCAATTTGAGTTCCTGTTTTATACGCCGATTTGCTATCCGCCGCGATTCGCGCATGAACGACATTTGCATCGGCGAGAGCTGCGCCGCCGCAGCCGTACGAGACAGACGTGGTGCCCGGGCATAACCAAAGGCATCGGCCACTTGATCAAAATACTCAGCCATTTTCAGATCGGAATCATCGACTACGTTGTAGGCGCGATTGGCTGCCCCGTGGCGAATCGCCGCAACGCAGGCGGCGGCGAGATCTTCAGCATGAATATGATTGGTAAAAACATCATCGGCGGCCTGCAGCGCCGGCAAGCCTTTTTCCAGGCGCTCGAGTGGCAGACGGTCGGCAGCATAGATACCGGGGGCACGCAGGATGCTGACCGTCACCCCGTTGCGTAGCCCCCAGGCGCGCAGTGTTTGCTCGGCATCGATCCGTCGACCGGCACGCGGACTTTCGGCATTGAGGCGTCGGGTTTCATCAATTACCGCCCCAGCACAGTCACCATAGACCCCCGTGGTGCTAACGTAAATCAGGCGCCGTGGTAGACTTTTGCCTTTGCCAAGCGCAGCCAAAAGGTGTCTGGTGCGCAGGTCGACCCGACCCTGATTGGGTGGCGGCGCCAGGTGCAAGACGACATCGGCGAGCCCGGCAATACGGTCAAGACTTTGTCTGTTGTCGAGATCGGCAATCAGGGGTTGTACGCCGGCAGCACGCCAGTCCTTCGCCCGCGCTGCATTGCGCAGCAGGGCAAAGACCCGGTAGCGCCCGGCAAGGTAGGGAAGGATGCGGCGGGCGACGTCTCCGCTGCCGATGATAAGTATTTTTTGCACGGCGGCATTGTAGCCGACCAGGGGAAACAGTTAGATGAGCCATCAGATCAGCATCACACCCAGCGGCCACAAATTTGTCGCCGAAGCGGATGAAACCATACTTGAAGCCGCCCTGCGCCAGGGCCTGACCATGCCTTATGGCTGCCGCGATGGGGCCTGCGGGGCATGCAAGGGAAAAGTGCTGTCAGGCAGCGTCGACCACGGCAAGGCACAAGGGCACGCGCTTAACGATGCTGAAAAGGCCGCCGGCCTGACGCTGTTTTGCTGTGCCAAGGCACAATCTGATCTGTCACTTGAGTGCAAGCAGGTCACTTCGGCAACCGACATCCCGGTCAAGACCCTGCCCTCGCGCATAGAGAAACTGGAACGACTGGCACCCGACGTCATCGAGATGCATCTGCGCCTGCCAGCCAGCGAGCGCCTGCAATTCCTCGCCGGCCAATACATCGATATTTTGCTCAAGGATGGCAAACGACGCAGCTTCTCGCTGGCCAATGCACCGCATGACGATGCGCTCCTGCAACTGCATATCCGCCATGTACCAGGCGGGCTATTCACCGACCAGGTGTTTTCAGGCATGAAACTGCGCGACATCCTGCGCTTCAACGGCCCGCATGGCAGTTTTTATCTGCGTGAAGACTCAAAGAAACCGATGATCCTCCTCGCTGGCGGCACCGGCTTTGCGCCGATCAAGGCACTGGTCGAACACGCGATTGCCGAGAATTGCGAGCGCCGCATCTACGTTTACTGGGGTGCCAAGGCCCGCGTCGATCTGTACATGGCGAGCCTGCCCGAACAGTGGCCCGCGGCACACCAGAACATCAGCTACATCCCCGTCCTTTCCGAGCCCGCCGAAAGTGATCTATGGAGCGGCCGCACTGGCCTCGTCCATCAGGCGGTTACGGTCGACCATGAAAACCTCGCCGATTTTCAGGTCTATGCCTGCGGTTCACCGGGCATGATAGAAGCCACCAAACGTGACTTTATCGCCGCTGGACTACCCGAGGATGAGTTTTTTGCCGATATTTTCAGTTTCTCCACCAACTGAACAACAACGTGCGCGTTGAACAGATACGCCAGCGCCTGCAGGCGCTAGGCGCCCTGCCCTGTCACGAACAGCGCGTGCTGCGCTCGTGGACGCAGTTGCGTTCGCTCGATACCCGGCACCGGCTGGCCGAGAACTTTCTGCCACTTGCTCTTCGTAACGCGCTGCCCGAGATCATGAGCGATTTGGCAGGTCTGGCCAATATCCGCTCGCAACACGCCGGCGAGGATGCCTCGCTGCGCCTGCTGGTCGGTTTGGGTGATGGACAGACCGTCGAAAGCGTCCTCTTGCCGCGTGACGGCCTTTGCGTCTCGACTCAGGTCGGCTGCGCGGTTGGCTGCGTTTTCTGCATGACCGGCCGCGATGGGCTGTTGCGCCAACTGGGCAGCGCCGAAATCGTGGCGCAAGTGGTGTTGGCGCGCGCCATCCGCCCGGTCAAAAAAGTCGTCTTCATGGGCATGGGCGAACCAGCTCACAACCTCGACAACGTCCTCGAAGCCATTGAACTGCTGGGTATCGAAGGCGGCATCGGGCACAAGAGTCTGGTCTTCTCGACAGTTGGTGACTACCGGGTTTTTGAACAACTACCGCGCGCCAAAGTCGTCCCTGCCCTCGCCCTCTCCCTGCATACGACACGTGCCGATTTGCGCGAGCAACTGCTGCCGCGTGCACCGAGAATTTCTCCGGAAGAGCTTGTCGAATTGGGCGAGCGCTACGCCCGCACTACCGGTTACCCGATTCAATACCAATGGACCTTGCTCGACGGCATCAACGATACGGAAGAAGAACTGGACGGCATTGTTCGGCTGTTGACCGGCAAGTACGCGATCATGAACATGATTCCGTACAACACCGTTGATGAACTGGAGTTCAAGCGGCCGGCTGATGAAAAGGCCAGAGCCATCGCCCGCAGCCTGCATTCACGGCGGATTTTGACCAAGCTGCGCAACTCGGCCGGTCAGGACATCGATGGCGGCTGCGGCCAGTTGCGGGCGCGCGAGAGCGTCAAGAAACCCCGTTCCCACCCGCTCGTGTTCAACGCTGCCAGGCACAACCCTTGAGCATCTGGCCATTGACGCTCACCGTCGCCGTCCAGCCATAGACGGCATCAGCCATCGTGTCGCGGCATTGCTTGTGCTCGAAACGCACGGCCAGTTTCTGGTTATCCTTGCTCGCCTCAAACTGAGCCGTACCAGCGTCTGTTTTAAAAACGGCGTAGGGCACGTTCAGATCGGGTTTGCCGGAACGCTTTAGCGTCACCAATTCGTTAGCCGGGCTGGCCACCAGTGACCAACCCGGTTCATTACCAGCCGCCCGCCAGAGCTCTTCCTGCCCACCCGGCAACTGGCAGCGCCCTTCAGCGCGCGCCATATTGATATCGGAAGCTTTCAACATGCTGTTCTCCAGAATACCGAGCACTTCCACGTAAAGCTTTTTCCCGGCGTCCAGCCCGACCAGACTCAATGCCTTGGTAACTTGCTGACCATTGGAAACATCCTCAAAGGTTGCATAGCTGCGATCCCGGCACGGCGCAAAAACCAGTTTGTC
>ERZ724527.747-NODE-747-length-15688-cov-7.300774_pt1 | contig 15688 bp, 11 predicted proteins | sample MGYA00376060_ERZ724527 | MGnify/ENA primary metagenome ERZ724527 (study PRJEB28724, sample SAMN07190886) | activated sludge metagenome | isolation source: activated sludge of sewage treatment plant in Hong Hong | place: USA: Christiansburg, Virginia | collected...
ATTCAAATATAAATAACTAAAAGCCTATCGGCTTTAGAGTTTTTCAACAAAACTGGCAAAGGAATTAACATTTTACTTCTTCTCGCTAACCACCTCAAAAGGAATGTTCAAGGTTTCACCAGTGTTGTCAGATAAAGACAACATATGTTTTCCTTTAGATGGATTTAATCCCAGCTGGTGAATATCTCTGGTCGTTCCAATCAAAGCGCCATCTAGATGCCAAAAAACAGAGTTAGAAGGTTGACGATGGGCAATTTCGAAAATAGTTTTTCCTTGTTCTCCGCTTAATTCATAAGGAATATAAATCACAGTTCCTGCCTTCGGATAAATCATTTCCATTGATCTTTCAATCTCTGGTTCACAACCATGTCTGTATGGCGGCAACGATTTATACATAGGATTTTTTGTTTTAAAATAATACTCTTGAACTGGAGGCAAAACAAACCATGAAACGGTTTTCATATCTAATGGCGACACACAAGCATCTGTTACTCTGTATTGTTCAGTTGCATCTAAGTGTATTGGTTTATGATACGAGCAAGAAATTGAGACATTACTGTTTTTAGGAATCCATTCTTTTTTAGTATCGCTACAATATTGCGAGGCTAAGCAACCGCTTTGTTTACAAACGACTACTTGTTTTAAATCATTCACAGGCATTTTAAACCAATCTGTTTTAGGCAGTGAACCAAAAATTTCAAACAAAACAGGTGCTGCTGCCGAAATGCCTGTAAGCCCTGGACGACCTTCCCCATCGGCATTTCCAACCCAAACACCAACAACGTAATTTCCAGAAATACCAATGGCCCAACCATCTCTAAACCCAAAACTAGTTCCAGTTTTCCAAGCAATTTTTTGTGCATTGCCTAACCGTTTCCAACTGGCGTCAATATCAGGACGACCAACCTCAGCCATGGCTTCAAAGGTTAACCAAACCGAAGAAGCACTTATAATAACATTTTTCTGCTTTAATAATTCCTCTGTTTTCTTGTTTACCAAGTAATTAGGTTTATTCCAATCTCTTCCATCGTATTTACTGGAACTGTTATAATGACTTAAAACTCTTGCCATACTAGCATAAGCCGAACACATATCCCATAACTTTGCTTCTCCTCCTCCTAATATTAACGACAAACCATAATTATCAGCAGAACGATTCATGCTTGATAAACCAATTTGTCGGAGTCTATCTAAAAATTTATCAATGGTATATTGCTGTAACATTTTTACAGCTGGGATATTTAAACTTCGTGATAATGCTTGTTTAGCTGGTACTGCTCCATCATACGTAAAATCAAAATTTTGAGGAACATAACCTGCAATTTGTGTGGGTATATCAGGCACTAACATATTAGGAAATAGTTGCCCATCGTTTAACATAAAGCCATATAAATAAGGCTTTAATAAACTACCTGTACTACGATTAGAAGTGATGACATCTACATCTTCGCCATGTGGTTCTTTATCTTTTAAAGGCGTGTTTCCAACATATGAAATAACCTCATTTTTATTAACGTCCAACACCAAAGCGCAGATATTATGAATTTCATTTTGTTTTAATTGTAATGCATGTTTGGTTAAAATATCCAATACTTTATTTTGAATTTCCGATTGAATAGTTGTATTAAAATTATTTTCACTGTTATATTCAACAACCGCCCTATTTAATAAATGCCGCGATTGATTAGGCAAAGGAAAAGGTTTTTGTGGCAATGGCTCTTGAATAGCCAATTGATAGGTTTCTGCATCAATGTTTTTTAACGTCAATAATTTAAATAATAATTTATCTCGTTTTCGCTTTAACCGATCTTGATTTTTTCCAGGATAAATAATAGATGGCGAATTGGGCAGAACAGCCAAGGTTGCACATTCGGCCCAAGATAAATGAGATAAGCCTCTTCCAAAATAACGCCAAGAGGCAGCATCAACTCCTACTACATTAGTTCCAAAAGGCGCATGAGAAGAATACAGTTTTAAAATTTCGGCTTTAGAGTAAGTAAGCTCTACTCTCAATGCCATAATGACTTCAATTAATTTTTCACCATAAGTTCGTTTTTGATTTTTTCGCATTAATCGCGTTAACTGCATCGTAATGGTACTTCCACCACTTACCACTTTACCCGCTTTATTATTTTGTTTTATGGCCCTCCAAATAGAAACTGGATTTATACCAGGATGTTTATAAAAATATTCATCTTCAAAAGCCAAGATACATGCATTAAATTTTGGATTTACACTGTCACTTTCAGGGAATCGCCATTGTCCGTCTTTTGCAATTTTAGCTGATAATAAATTACCTTGATTATCATTTAAAACAATAGAGTACGAATCATTAAACAAGGTACTTGGAAGACATAACAAAAACCATATCAATAGCGCAAAGCCAATAATACATGCAATTGATTTTTTCTTATGTTGTTTAAATTGATACAAAAAAAAGTCGGGTTTAAGCCCGACTCTAATTTAAATATAAAAAAGTGAAAACTAATTCAAACCATGTTCGCGTTTGCGTTTAAATAAGGCATCGTCTAAAGACATAAATTTTAAATAAATTTCGAATCCACCATTTAATTTACTGACTTGTTTGAATTTAGAAATGTTCAAATCATACGCAACACCAATCGCATATTTACCCATATCTAAATTTACTTGAGGAATAATGGCATCATTTACTCGATAATACACGCCAATATTAATCCCCGTTTCAGATTTAACACCTGTAACCTTAGTTGGATTTTTAAAACGATAGCGTAAATGAGTTCCAACTGTAATTTCCGATGCGGTTGCTTGCCTTAAATAAATAACACTTGGCAAAATAGCAAACTTGGTTCCTTTAATATCAATACGAGCTTGAACGTTTCCGACAAAGCGCATTGGTAATTTATAGGTTGAGCCTGATGCAAACTTTTGCACTGGTTGATTTAAGTGATGAGCTGCTGCGCCAATTTTTAAACTAAAAATATCATCACGCAACATATCAATGTTAGCCGAAGAAAACTCGTAATTTAAACCTGCGCCAACATCTGTGTTTAAAAAAGATCCATAAGTAACGACCTCTCCACTTCCTAAAGTGTTGTCAATTTCTTTTCCATTATATTGATTAGCGTAAGTTAGAGACGCGTAGTTAGCTGAATTTTGATTGAATCCAATGTATACAGCTCCGCCTAATTTACTTTTTTTACTTGTTTTAATAATAGCATTAATATGGATTTGACCTTGAGTAGTACCCATTTTAGCAACACCTGCTCTATCGTTAAAAACAAATAATCCTAAACCTAAATACGCTTTATTTTTTTTTGTTTTTAGCAAGGAGGCGTCAACAGAAATCGCCATCGTTTGATAAGCATTTCCCATTGCCATCCACTGGTTTCTATAATTAGCTACTGCTCTAAAATAACCATCCATAAAACCTGCATTAGCAGGGTTTAACCATAATGGTGATTCTTGAATTTGAGAAAAATGAACGTCTTGTGCAAAGCCAAACGACGAAATAAATAAAGCAATTATTAATAAATATTTTTTCATAAGAATGATATAAAAGAGGTCTTTGATATAACTACTATCTAACTAATGTAACATTACCTTTAATAACTTTTTCTTCGTTACTAGTAGTTGTATATTTTATGAGGTAAGCATAAACACCAGTTTGCGCAGGTGTTCCTTGGAAATTACCATCCCACCCTTTCGTTGGATCTGATGAACTAAAAACTTGCTGTCCCCAGCGGTTCCATACTTCAATTGTCATATTTTTCACATACCTAATTCCTAGTGGAGAGAATATATCGTTTCGTCCGTCGCCATTTGGAGTAAATCCAGTAGGAAAAACAACATCTTGCGCTTTCTCACGGTAATGAGCTACAACATCATCTCCTGTTACCAATTGTATAGATACGCTATCGTTTGTTGTATTTGGAGTTGGGATATGATTTTTAAACTCCCAATAATCAAATTCGTATAATGCAGTATCCGCAACAGTTTGCTGAAAAGTCATTTTAACTCCACCAAAATAACTTCCCGACCATACATAGTTACTTAAATTTAGTGAGTTTAATTTTACATTACCTGCTCCTGGAGGCTGAACATCTACAGTAATATTAAACGGACCAGTAACATTATAGCAACTTACGATAGCAGATTGAATATATGTACAACGTCTGTTAATTTTAGCTTCCAATGTATCCATGTTTTTATTCCACTCTACCATCGTTCCTCCCCATTTAGCGATTTGACGTGGCATTTCTGGAGTTAAAATCGTTTTGAAATAATCAAAGTGTGGCATAATCTTATCGCATTTTAAAGCAGTATTAATTAAATCGGCATAACGATTAATGTAATAGGCCTTAAAATCAGGATTAGTTAATAGCTTATCTAAAATATCGGGATGGCCCATGTTTGGCCCGGCATTTTGAAACTCGTTCGTATAGTCACATGGATCAGAATTCATATCAGTAGTGGGTAAATTAGAGTAGTTCTCTCCCAAATCATACACATTATCCATATCCCAACTCCAGTAACGCCATTTCTTTTTATCACCTTGCGTAGCTCTTCCTCTCCACCAAGCCGAGTTCCAGTTAATAAAATCAGAGTTAACTACATAGGAGTTATACACCATATAGTCAACTAAGCTTTTAAAGTTTAACTTGCTATCTACATAAGCATAATTAGCAACGTTGGTCATTGAATTTGCCATAATGAAATTATACAAATTCACCCAACCTGTATCGCTTCCATTTCTAATTTGCAAACTTCCCCAATAAGCTAAATTATCAATGCTATCACCTGGCTGATTGTAATAATAATCCGTGTAATCGCCTTCAAAAGCTTCTCTTAATTCATATATACCCCAATAAGCACCATTTTTAAATAAAATAACGTGTTTGTTTCTTCTTCCATCTAATTCCAAACCACTTTTAAACTGGTATGATTGCACAAAAGCATCACGCATGTGGCAAGAGGGTTTCCCTACGTTGTTTGAAGAAGAATAATTATCAGAAGCTGCGGCTTTTACCATAATATGTTGAAACTCTGTCCGCGGACTAACATTCATATTTGGATCAGAAAAAAACTGATGCTTGTATGCGTTATTATAACCATATTCATCAAAAGTTTCAATATCAATCCCTCTTTGCTGATAAGCCCATGAATCATTTCCATGTTTATTAGCAGAACCATAACCTTCTGTTTTGAATGCTTGATTTTCAAAATACTCCAAGTGTGTATTAGGTGTATTTTGAGTGCCACCTAATAATTGATTTAACGGTGCGCCTCCACTAATAGACACAACTCCATAATGAGAATCAATAGTTTCGTTAATAAAATAAGTATTTGTTTCCATAAAACTTGGCAAAATAGTAGCATCGCTACTTACCGCATAAGCCCTGATAACAGATGTTGTAGCTACACTAATTGGTGTGGAAACATAAACATTAGATCCTGTTGTTGGTTCAGAACCATCGGTTGTATAGTAAATAGTTAAGCTATTAGATGGCGTTACACTCAACGCTACTAATTTAGTTCCTGAGTAAAATCCTGGAGGCAAATTCATCACTGGGCGAGGCGCATAAGAAGCATAACCTGTGCCTGAATTTGCCGCGTTAGGTGTTGGCGCTGTAAACACATTCCAAGTAGCCGAACCATCTGGCTTACGACCCATTGAATGCGTAGCTTGTGTTCTACGCATTTGAACAGAATCTTTCAAAGCACCACCATTAGATAAAATAATCCAATCGCCATTACATTGTGTTAACTTGAAACTAGCATGAGTATGGCCAACTGCATCTGCTGGATTTCCTTTTCCACTGCACCAAATTCTTAAAAAACCATTAGGTGAAATAGTAATACCTGAAGGGATAGTGTATTTATTCAAATTAGCTGGGTTATCGCTTAAACTCCACCCACCAAGGTTCACAGCAGTTGCTGTTGTATTATACAATTCAACCCAATCCGAATTATCACCAGTATTATCTAGTATAGCTCCGCCTGAGTTTGATGCAGAATATTCGTTTATTTTAACTTGAGCATTTACGCTACTCAATAAAAATAAAAGTGAAAGTGATGTCAGTATTTTTTTTAACATAAGTTCTCTATTTAACAACCTTAAATATACAAATATTAAGTGATATACACCAAACTACAAATAATCTTCATTTTGTGGGCTAAATTGGATTCTTAATCTAATAGTTAACAACAAATTGCTCATAAAATCCAACTAAATTGTAAATTTATGGTCTGAAATTATGAGCGATAATATACAACACGAATGTGGCGTTGCTTTAATACGATTATTAAAGCCTTTGAGTTTTTATAAAGAGAAATACGGCAGTAGCAGATACGGTTTACATAAAATGTATCAGCTCATGGATAAAATGATTAACCGTGGGCAAGATGGGGCTGGTGTAGCTACTATCAAATTAGATGTAGAGGCTGGAACGCCCTATATCGACCGCTTAAGATCCATTGAACCAAAGGCCACACAAGATATTTTTTCGCAAATAAACGACTTGTATATTAACGCCAAGCAAAAAAATCCAGACGCGTACAACGATATTGAGTGGCAGAAAAAAAACATTCCATTTATGGGGGAACTCATATTAGGACATTTACGTTATGGAACTTACGGAGGCAATAATATTCAAAGTTGTCATCCTTTCCGCCGTCAAAACAACTGGATGGCTCGTAATTTATTAGTAGCCGGTAATTTTAATCTTACCAATGTTGATGAGCTATTAGAACATTTAGTGGAGCTTGGTCAGCATCCTACTGTAAAAGCAGATACTGTGACGGTGATGGAAAAAATCGGTCACTTTTTGGATAAAGAAAACGACCGTTTATTTAAACAGTTTAAAGAAAAGGGCTTAAATAATTTTGAGATTTCGAAAGAGATTCAAAAAAACATTGATGTTGCCTCTATTTTAGTAGAAAGTAGCAAACGTTGGGATGGTGGTTACGTGATGGCTGGTATGATGGGTCATGGTGATGCTTTTGTGTTGCGTGATCCTAATGGTATTCGCCCAGCATACATGTACAAAGATGATGAAGTATTAGTTGTAGCTAGTGAAAGACCAGTGATTCAAACCGTATTTAATGTAGATATTAAAGATGTAGCTGAGTTGAAGCCAGGTTATGCAGCCATCATTAAAAAAGACGGAACATTTACAGAGCAACAAATTATTGAACCTTTAGAGAGAAAAGCTTGTTCTTTTGAACGTATATATTTTAGTAGAGGAAATGATGCTGATATTTACCGAGAGCGTCAGCAACTAGGCCGTTACTTAGTGCCACAAGTATTAAAAGCCATTGATTATGATTTAGAAAATACGGTGTTTAGTTATATTCCAAACACTGCCGAAGTAGCATTTGGAGGATTGGTAGAAGGTATTGACGAACACGTAAATAAAATAAAAGCCACCGAAATTTTAAAATTAGGAGCTAACGTTTCTGAACCTAAATTAAGTCAAATACTATCGAGTCATCCTCGTATTCATAAAATTATTTTAAAAGATGCGAAACAACGCACTTTTATTACTGATGATGAAAGCCGTGATAATTTAGTGAACTTAGTTTATGATATCACTTACGAAACCGTTAAAAAAGATGTAGATACATTGGTGGTACTAGATGATAGTATTGTGAGAGGCACTACTTTAAAGCAAAGTATTTTAAGAATATTAGACAGATTACATCCTAAAAAAATAGTCATTATTTCTTCGGCACCTCAAATTCGTTACCCTGATTGTTATGGTATTGATATGGCTATTTTAAGCAAGTTTATTGCTTTTGACGCTGCCATTTCTTTAATAAAAGAAACAGGAAAAGAATCGATTTTAAATAGCTTATACGAAAAAGCAAAAGCCGAATTATTAAAACCAAAAGAAGAGCAAATAAACGTTGTACAAGAAATTTATAGAACCTTTACCAACGAAGAAATTTCTGAAAAAATAGGCGATTTATTAAAACCAAAAGATTTAAAGGCCGACTTGCAGATTATTTACCAAACCATTGAAGGTTTACACCAATCTTGTCCTGATAATTTAGGCGACTGGTATTTTACGGGGAACTACCCAACACCTGGTGGTAACAAAGTAGCCAACAAAGCTTTTGTTAATTTTATGGAAGGTAAAAATGAAAGAGCTTACTAAATTTATTTTTTAATACTAAAAAAGCCATCAACTAAACGTTGATGGCTTTTTTTATTGAATAAAACTTACTACTCAATAATTAATTTCTTCACCAACACTTTATTACCTAAAGTTGTTTTTACCAAATATATGCCTGATGCTAAATTAGAGATAGAAATATCATTGGATATATTTGTATCATTTGCCAGATTAAGTAATTGAAGGGTTTGCCCAACTGTATTTAATATTTCAATGGTGCAATTAGCATTGGTGGGATTATATAAACTGACATTAAAATAATCTTTAGCTGGGTTTGGAAAAATTGAAAATGATTCATTAAGACTTAAATCATTGATACCAACAACGGCTGAATTGTTGAGTTTTATTTTAACGGAGTTGGACGTAGCGGCGCCTGTTGCATTCTGATAACTCAGCACTAATATTGGAAATTTTTGCGAAGCGTGATAATAAGAATAATTGGTCTCTTTAAAATTAACCGTTACAATACCAAATGCAAAACTAGCAATAGCGGTTTGAGTTGTTTTCACTTGCAGTACATTACTGTAAACTGTGCCTCCAGGAACTATTAAAGTACCTGTACCTGAGCCCAAAACTGTTACATTACCATTAACACTTCCATTCATCCCATTAGCAATAGCGGTTCCTGAAAACGGATCGCTTTTAGAATATCCCATTGTAATAGGATACATAAAAGCCGTAGCCTTATTATTATTTAAATTCAATCTCACATCAGGTGTTTGAATACCAACTACCTCTAATTTATAAGGCGAAGATTTAAAAAAAGTATATTCTCCTTGTCCGTTAGATTCTACATAAGTTGCGCTAGTGTAAGTAGGTCCATATGGCACAGAAGGCACTGTGGTATATGTTGTTGTTTCTAAATTTGAATTTATAGTAAACATGGAATAATCCCATAGTTGATTGGTTCCAGTATTTTTAGGCACTGCACCAACAGAATCGAGTAATTGCTTTGTAAAAACATTACCTATAAAAGGCTCATTAAACGGCTGTGTTAAAGATAACTGCGCATAACAAGCAAACGATAGGATAGTGCCAATGACTACGTATATTTTTTTCATTTCTATTTTGAAAAGATTATGTAGGTGTAACAAAAAAGCCATTGCTTTGTTTAACAATGGCTTTTTACAAATATGTTTCTAAACCTATTCCTTAATCAATTTTCTCACCGACACTTTATCGCCTAACGTAGTTTTTACCAAATACATTCCTGAAGCTAAATTAGAAACAGAAATATCATTGGATATATTTAGCTCATTTCCAAGATTCACCAATTGAAGGGTTTGTCCGACCGTATTCATTATTTCAACAGTGCAATTAGCATTGGTGGGATTATATAAATTGACATTAAAAAAATCGTTAGCCGGGTTTGGAGAAATTGAAAATGAATCATCTATGTTTAAATCATTAAGGCCAACAATAGTTGCATTTACTTTTATATGAGCAGATTTAGAAGTATAAGCACCCGAAACATCTGTATAGGTAACTGTGAGTAAAGGAAATTTATTATTCACGTCATAATATGTATACTCAACAACTTTAAGCGCAACAGTAGTTATACCAAATAAAAAACTAGCATTTGCCGACAAACTCATTTTAACCTGAAGCACACCTGTATAAGTTAACCCTCCAGGCAAAATAAGAGTTCCAGTTCCTGCACCTAAAGTGGTAATGTTTCCATATACATTCCCATTCATATTATTAGCATTGGCAGTTCCCGAAAAAGCATCGCTCAAGGAATATCCCATACTAATTGGCCACATAAATTCAGTACCCGCATTAGTACTTAAATTCAATTTAAAATTAGGATTTTGAACACCTACTAACTCGTATCTAGTTGGAGTAACCTTCATATAAAAGTAATTTCCTGTACCAAATGTTTCTACAAATGTTACGCCTGTATATGAAGCGCCATTGGGCGCAGCCGTGGGGGCGATGTAATTGCTAACTTCTGTATTTGAACTAAATGTGTAGGAAGAAAAATCCCATATTTGATTTGCTCCAGAATTTTTTGGCACGATACCTATGGAATCATATAACTGCTTAGAGTTTATATTCCCTAGAGCGGGCTGATTAAATGCTTTTGTAAGTGTTACTTGTGCAATAACAGAAAAGCTAAAAGCCATCACAATAATCAATAAGTAGATTTTCCGCATGTTACTTTTTTAAATTGTATACTAAAGATACTATAAAAATAAACAAGTAGCATTTTTGACTTCATAAAAAAAGCTCATTCACCAAAACGGTAAATGAGCTTTTTATAAATTTTATTTTCTATTAGTGATGTGCTTCTTCAGCGTGTTCGCCGTGAGCTTCTGTAGCTGCTGCATCATGATGCCCGTGACCATTTTTTAAATCTAATTGCTGTTGAATTAAAATCGGGTCAACCTTAGTTCTATTTTGAGGATCTCCGCTATAAACTCCTTCATCTAATATAATAAAGATAGTATAAGACATAAATATAACATAAGGTAATAAAATAGCAAACTTCATAAATTTCACTTCATGTCCTAAGTGCATGAAAGCCATTACAATAAATCCCGCTTTTACTATAGTTAAACCAATGAATAATACTTTAATTCCTAAAGTACCACTCCAACCCTGAGATGGAGCCATAAAACCAATGATTAATTCAACAATGGTTATAAATAACATGTACCAAAAAACTCTCCATAAAGCTTTTCTTTTTGTTTTTCCTTCTTCTTCGCTATGGTGAGCCATGTGCTCATATGATGGATAATCGTCGTGAAATTCTGACATAATAATTTAATTTGAAAGTTTGTGAATTATTGAGTTTATGAATTTTAAATAGGTTACAATAAATAGAAGAAGGTAAATACGAATACCCACACTAAATCTACAAAATGCCAGTACAATCCAACTTTTTCAACCATTTCATAATGGCCACGTTTTTCGTAGGTACCTTTTAGTACGTTTAAGAAAATTACTAAATTGATAATTACTCCTGAGAATACGTGGAATCCGTGGAAACCAGTAATAAAGAAGAAATAATTTGCAAATTGAGGAACACCATATTCATTAACTGTCATATTAGCTCCGTAAACCGTTTGCTGAACATAAGTATGCAACTCCTCGCTCCATACGTTACGTAATGCTCCTGTTTCTGTACCAACAATAAAGTGATACCATTCCCAAGCTTGAGATAAAACGAAAGTAGCACCTCCAACAATTGTCCAAAACATCCAAATAGTTACCTTTTTTCTGTCGTTTCTATGACCGGCTTCAACAGCTAGTACCATAGTTACTGAAGACATAATTAGAATGAAGGTCATTAAACCTACATAAGCTAATGGTAAATGTTGCTCAATAAAAGGAAAGTGAGTAAACACGTTCTCAGCTTTTGGCCAAACATCAACGTATTTATGACGGATAAAGCCATAAGAGACTAATAAACCTCCAAAGGTTAAAGCATCCGAAACTAGGAAAAACCACATCATCATTTTTCCGTAGCTTACGCGAAACGGTGACTGGCCGCCATCCCAAGCGTGTTTTGAATCGATTTCTGTACTGTGAGACATAAGTGAAATTTACGTTTTAACGATTTTTATAAATTATGGTGCAAGTTTAACGAATAAAATACAAAAATAAAAACAAATACACCCATAAAATATCAAGAAAATGCCAATATATTGAACAAAGTTCTAAACCAAGGGTATTTTGGGAGTTATATTTACCTTTTATACTATTCTTTAAAGTTACCAAAAGCACTATTAAACCAGCAAACAAGTGCAATAAATGCAGAAAAGTAATCAAATACAAAAATGAACCAGCAGCATTAGACGATTTCCCTCCAAAAACAATGTTTTTACTATATAATTCGCCCCATCCAGAGTATTGACAGTAAGAAAACAGTAAACCTAATGCAAAAGTTACTAACAGTCCTATAATGGTGCCTTTTTTATTGTCTTTTTTAGCCATTTGCAATGCAAAAAATAAACTAATACTACTTGTTACAATAACAGCAGTACTTAAATAAAAGGCATTTGGTAAATTAAATAATAACCAGTTACCGTTATCTGCTCTCACCACATAAGCACTTGTTAAGCCAGCAAACATCATCACTATGCTAATAATACCAACCCATAGTAAGGGTTTAGAAGCTTTATTGTATGCTGCTTTAATATCAGCTTTGTAGGTTGGACTAGGTTTAACTTTTTCTTCCATCATGAATTATATTAAAAATTTGTGGCCAATCATTAATGCTATTTGCACTAATGGCAAGTAAACAAAGGAACCAAACATTAGTTTTCGTGCATCTGCTATTGTTCCTGATTTAAATAAATTATAAGCCTGAATGATAAATACTAAACCCATACAACTTACAACCGTAGCAGACATCCAGCCGGTGAAATTGAAAATAAATGGTGTTAAAGCAATTGGAAATAAAGATAATGTATATACTAAAATTTGTGAGCGAGAACTTTTATCTCTTCCTCCTTTTGATGGCAACATAAAAAATCCTGCTCGTTGATAATCATCATGGCTAACCCAAGCAATAGCCCAAAAATGAGGAAACTGCCAAAAAAATTGAATGCAAAATAATAATATTGCAAAAAAGGATATATGTCCAAAACCATCCGTTGCAGCAATTGCGCCAATCAAAGTAGGAAGCGCTCCTGGTATAGCTCCTATAAATACGGAAAAAGGCGTTACTCGCTTTAAAGGTGTATAAACCAAGGCGTATAAAATAATAGACACAAAACCAATAATGCCAGACAATGGATTAGTAAAAACCCACAACATAATAGTTCCAATAATTCCAAAGATAGCACAAATAACAAAAGCTTGATTAACCGTTAAATTACCAGTAGGAATAGGCCTTAACTTGGTCCTATGCATTAATTTATCTAAGTCTTTTTCAATAATTTGATTAAAACCATTGGCGGCTGCTGTTACTAAAAAACCACCTAAACAAATAGCTAACACTTGTTTCCAATTGTGGGTTTCGGCAACTGTGAAAAAGGTGACAATAGCAGAAAATACTACTAAAGCCGATAAGGTAAACTTCGTGAGTTTAATAAAAGACTTTGCTTTACTATATATAATAGTGTCGGAAGAAGAAATATGAGTATCTGTTTGCAAAGCAGCGCAAATTTAGGAAATAAATCACCATTTGTTAAACTCTATTGCTTTATATTTGTTAGAAGTATAAATTAGAAAGTTCTATTTAGGAGCAATTCTGATAAATATCATATTAAACCATTAAATAAAAAACATGAAAAAACTATTGATTTTAGCGTTAGCAGCAATTACCATGGCATTTACAACTAGTAGCACAAAAAACTTACACGAGTTTAAAGCTAAAACCCTTGAAGGGAAAGACTTTAACTTTGCTGATTTAAAAGGCAAAAAAGTATTAATTGTAAACACAGCATCAGAATGTGGGTATACTCCACAGTACAAAGATTTAGAAGCGTTGTATGAAAAATACAAATCTAAAAACTTTGTGATTATTGGTTTTCCTTGTAATGATTTTGGTGGACAAGAACCAGGAAGTAGTGCAGATATCAAGGCATTTTGTACAAAAAACTTTGGAGTAACTTTTCCTTTAATGGAAAAAGTAAGCATAGGCACAAGTCCAATTTACAAATGGTTAACCTCAAAAGCTGAGAATGGCGTATTAGATGCTACTGTAAAATGGAACTTTAATAAATTTTTAGTTGACGAAAACGGAAAGCTAGTTAAATATTTAGCATCAAATGTAAAGCCAATGGATACTCAAATTACAAATTGGATAGAAGGCAAGTAATCACTTATCTTTAAAATACCTCCACTTATTAGCCCAAACTAGCCGATTGTTAGTTTGGGCTTTTTTTACCATGTATTGAAAGTAGTTTTGTATAAGAAACCAATTAATACTTGTACCATGAAAACTACTTTACTCTTATTTGCAGGCTTAATAACAAGCTTAGCACATGCACAAACATTCGAATATTTAGACATTAACCAAGTAAAAGCTCGAGTAAATAGCGGTGGTGACTTACATTGGGATCCAACAACAGGCAATAGCGGATATGAATGCCCAAAGGGAAGCGGCAAGACTTGGGGCGGAGCTGCTAACTTATGGGTTGGTGGTATTGACGTAGGTGGTCAATTAAAATTAGCTGGTCAAACCTATCGTCAAAGCGGTGTCGACTTTTGGTCAGGACCTTTAGATGTAACAACAGCGTCAACTAATTCAGCAACGGTTAGTCAATACAATCGTGTTTGGAAATTAAATAAAACTGACATTGATGATTTTATTGCCAATTATGCGAATGGGAATGTGCAAAACGGAAGCTTTATACCTGCATCTGATTTATTATCATGGCCAGGAAATGGAGATATTTCTCAGAATCAGGATGCTATTTTAGCGCCATTTGCTGATCTAAACGGAGATAATATTTATGACCCACTTGGTGCTGGTGAGTATCCTTTAATTAAAGGAGACCAAGCTATTTATACTATTTTTAACGACAGCTATCTTCCTCATGGCTCAGGTGGGCAAGCTATTGGCTTAGAGATTCGTTTAATGGCTTATGCTTATGGAACAGGCACTTTGGTGGCAAATAATCCATTTTTAAATTATACTACTTTTTATAATTATAGCATTATTAATAGAAGTTCTTTCTCTTTATATAATGCTAAAATAGGATTATTTAATGATAGTGATATTGGCAATTTTATGGATGATTATGTTGGAAGCGATGCAATAGATTCTTACGCTTATACATACAATGCTCCTACCTCAACCGTAACTAATGAACCAGCAATAGGCATTACTCAAACAAAAGGCCCAATTAATACAACTGATGGCATTGATAATGACAATGATGGGATGGTTGATGAACCATTTGAAAATATGAATATGACAAATTTTATGTATTTCAATAATTCATTTCCTAGTGTTCCTTTATCCCAAACTGACCCAAGCAATGCTACTGAATATTTTCAATATATGAATAGTATTTGGAAAGATGGAACTCCATTAACATGCGGTGGTAATGGATATGGCGGAAGCATTCCTATCAATTATGCTTACCCTTCTAATACATTCACGACTGGAGCTTGTGGAACTGCTCCATGGTCTGAAGGTACCGCTGGTAGCGACAAAAAATTTGTGATGAGTTCTGGTTCTAGCGTTTTACAACCCGGTTCATTTAACGAAGTAGAATATGCCTATATCGCTTCATTTGACAGCATTACTAGTAATCCAATTCAAAACTTAGATTCAGTTGTTCATGCTTTAAGAACTATGAACTCTGGTGTTGTTACTGCTATTAAAAAACAAAGCATTAATAATATATTTACAATTTCACCAAATCCAACCAATGCTTTATTAACTATTAACTCTGGTAAAGTTATTAATGGGAATGTGAAAATTGAAGTGATAGATGCTTTAGGGAAAGTATTACTATCTGAAGATTATAAAGAATTTAATCAATCTACTATTAATGTAAGCGCATTAAGTTCAGGGATTTATTTTGTAAAAATATCTTCTGGAGATAATGCAACTACTAAAAAGTTTATTA